>Ga0268262_10006293_pt1 | contig 11443 bp, 11 predicted proteins | sample TergutNc150P3_FD_190354 | JGI IMG/M metagenome (GOLD analysis project Ga0268262, IMG submission 190354) | Nasutitermes corniger P3 segment gut microbial community from laboratory colony in Florida, USA - Nc150 P3 (SPAdes) (version 2) | ecosystem: Host-associated > Arthropoda: Insects >...
CTCCGCGAAGGCGTTCTCGACGAGGTGCCGGAGGCGGTGGATGTACTCGTCATACTCCCGTTGCTCCCTCCTGTTCGCCTTCGGCGGTATCACCGGCGCCATGCCCGCCTCCTTCGCCATCCCGACTATGGAGTCCGCGTCGTAGCCCCTGTCGGCTATCAGGGCCTCCGCCCCTATGCCCCCAACAAGCCCGCCAGCCTGCGTGCAGTCAGCGACGTTGCCAGCCGTGACAATGACTCTGACCGGCATACCATGCGAATCCACGGCCGGATGTACCTTTGTGCTGGGCCCCCTTTTGTACGGCCGATCCCTTGGCCGCCCCCCCTGGCCCCGCCGCCGTCCCTGTGGACCTTGACGTGGGTCGCGTCCATCATCAGCCACTCGTAGTCGGCGTCCTGAATCAGTATCTCCGGCAGCCCCTCCCACTCGCCCGCGTCCCGCCAGCGGCAGAAGCGGCGGTGTGTGTTCTTCCAGTCGCCGTGGCAGGGCGGCAGGTCCCGCCACGGGGCGCCCGTGCGAAGCACCCAGAGGACGCCGTTCATGAACCTGCGGTTGTCCCTCGCGTTGCCGCCCCAGGTGCCCTTGCGCCCCTTCAGGTGCGGCCGAAGCATCTCCCACGTTCCGTCTGGAATGTCGTGCCGTCTGTAGTCCTCTGCCATGCGGTCTCCTCCTGCCTCATGGCAGGATACAACTTCAAAGGGAGAATATCAACACTATTGACGACACACCCTAGAGGACGATGAGGCGATAGCCGCATACATTGAACTGACCATCAAAGAGGGCAACAAGAACCTGTTGCACAGATGCATCAAGGATGCGGCGAGGGCGCGGATGGTCAACAAATTCGCAAAAGGCCACGCCATAGACAGGAAAGAGCTTTGGAAGCTACTCAGGGAAGGTGCCGAGCCGCTACCAAACGCACTCACAGATGTGTCACAGAGGTGATGGACGCTTTTGCCGTGCGCGAGGCCCAACTGGTCGGCTAATTCGCAAGAGCCTCTACCGGCAACTAGCTGCTGTCAACTGGCCACTGCTTACTGTCTGCTGCATTTCATCGCGTTCAGCACCGCCAGCACGGTGACGCCCACATCGGCGAAGACGGCCTCCCACATGTTGGCCACGCCGAAGGCTCCCAGTGCTAGGAACAGCGACTTGACCCCCAGCGCGAAGCCTATGTTCTGCCAGACCACGCGCTTTGTGAGCCGCGCTATTTCTATGGCCTTGGCCAGCAGCGATGGTTCGTCGGTCATAAGCACCACGTCGGCCGCCTCTATGGCCGCGTCGGAGCCGAGGCCGCCCATCGCCACGCCCACATCGGCCATTGCCAGCACGGGCGCATCGTTGATGCCGTCGCCGACGAAGGCCAATTTTGTGTTTGGCCGCTTCTTGGCGTTGAGCCTATCCAGCCACTCCACTTTCTGCTGCGGCAAAAGGCCGCCATGCGCTTCGTCTATGCCCAGTTCGCCAGCGGTGGCGGCGGCTATCCGCTCGTTGTCGCCCGTCAGCATGACTGTCTTTCTGACGCCCAATGCCTTTAGCGCAGCCATTGCCCGCCTGGCGTCAGGCTTTATTTCGTCGGAGATGACTATGCTGCCCATGAATGCGCCGTTTGCCGCAATATAGACCACCGTGCCCGCCAAAGGCGATTCTTCAATGGCCACGCCCATTTTCGCCATCAGCGCCTTGTTCCCGGCCGCGATTGTCTTTGTGCCGTCTAGGCAGACGCTCACGCCGTGGCCGGCCGTCTCGCTGTATGCACTGAGCCTAGCTTTGTCTATGCTGCCGCCGTGGTGACGCAGTATGGAGTGCGCTATCGGGTGGTTTGAAAAGGCCTCGCATTGCGCGGCGGCCTCCAGCAGCTCCCTGTCGCCAAAGCCTTTGGCGGGCCGCACGGCCGTCACGTTGAACACGCCCCTGGTCAGCGTCCCCGTCTTGTCGAACACGACTATGTCCAGCTTGGCCAGGGCGTCCAAGTAGTTGCCGCCCTTTACCAGGATGCCGTTTTTGGACGCGCCGCCTATGCCGCCGAAATAGCCCAAGGGTATCGAAATGACCAGGGCGCATGGGCATGAGATGACAAGGAATATCAGGCCGCGCGCAAGCCAATCGGACCAGGCACCGCCAAGCAAAAGGGGCGGCAGTGTGGCTATGAGTGCCGCGAGGAAAACCACGGCGGGCGTGTAGTACCGTGCGAAGACTCTTATGAAGTTCTCCGTTGGGGCCTTTTTGGCGGCCGCGTTCTCCACCAGGTCTAGTATTTTTGATGCCGTGGATTCGCCGAATGTCCGCGTCGCCCTTATCGTCAGTACGCCGTCCTGGTTTATGCATCCAGAGTGGACGGCGTCGCCGCCCCGTGCCTTCTTGGGGACGGATTCGCCCGTCAGGGCCTTTGTGTCCAGTGTGGCCTCGCCCTCCACCACCACGCCGTCGAGCGGAATCTTTTCGCCAGGCGCCACCACGAAAGCATCGCCGATTTTGACCACATCGGGCGCGACTTTCTTTGTCTGGCCGTCTTTTAGCAGGTTGGCGTAGTCCGGCCTTATGTCCATCAGGGCGGCTATGCTCTTTTTGGACTTCGCGACGGCCAGCCCCTGGAAGTATTCGCCCACTTGGAAAAACAGCATCACGCTTACGGCCTCCAGGCAGTCGCGGTTTCCGAATGCCCCAAGGGTGGCAAGGGCCATAAGGAAATCTTCGTTGAATATGCCGCCCTTTGCTATGCTCCGCAGCGCGGACAGGACAACGCCGCCGCCCAGCACGATGTAGGCGCAGACGTGCGCCAGCAATGCGGCGACACTCATGCCGAAAAACCGCTCCGGCGCGCTTACGCCGGCTTCCGTGAGCCATTTCAGCGCCACCGCAACCGCCAGGAGCGCCGCCCCCAATATGAGACCGACCGGCTTCACCTCGTCCGAGTCCTCGCATTCTTCGCCTCCGCCCAATATTTCGCCCGCTTTGCCACCCCGCGCCTTTTCGACCAGCAGCGCATCGGGTTCGTGCAGGCGGACAATCCTTTCGATTTTTTCGCGCAGGCCGTCCTGTGGACCATCCGCAATGTCAACGCGGAGCGTCGCCGTGACAAAGTTCAGGCTGGCCGATGCCACGCCCTCCAGTTTGCCCACGCCTTCCTCGATGGCGCCGGCGCAGTTGGCGCAGTCAAGGCCTTTCAGCGTGTATTCTTTGATCATCGAGCGCACTCCATTGGAATCATTCGGCAATATGTGCCACCGCGTTTTCAAAGATGTCCCTCACGTGGTCGTCTGCAAGGGAGTAATAGACCACCTTGCCGCGCCGCGCGTATTTGACCAGGTTGGCCAGGCGCAGCGACTTCAACTGGTGCGATATGGCGGATTTGGTCATGCCCAGAAGCACGGCCAAGTCGCAGACGCACATGGCGTCGACCGAGAGCGCCCACAGTATGCGGACCCGCGTGCCGTCCGCAAACAGCTTGTAGAGGTTGGCCACGTCGTACAGCCTCTTCGCGTCCGGCATGGCCGACCGCACCCTTGCCACCACGTCCTCGTGGATGACCTCGCAGTCGCAGGAGTATCGCTCGTCCGCCTTCGCCATGATGGAATTGTAGCAAACGATTGAGCAATTGTTCAACTGTTATTTGGCTCAAGCAGTTCCCTGCGGGAACGGCGAAATGTGCGACCTTAGATATGGCCGTTGGCTCGGAGGATTTTGATCAAGGCTTCATGGTCGAGTGTGCAGTCCAACAGGTCGTCTAGTTGGCGCCTGGAGAGTTTCAACTGGCCCGCGATTCGACCCAGGAGGTAATCGTCACATTCGCTTGCCCCATGGCTCAACCGCGTACGGATGCCGGTCTCCTCGCCGTCAATGCACAGCCAGAAATAGATGTGGTGCGTTGTGTCCTGGACAAAACCCTTGCGCAACAAGGCAGATATGATTTTGCGTGCGGAACGTGTGCCCACTTCAGACTTCTTTCGCCAGTGCAAGGAGCGCCTGCTTTAGGTTTATGGCACCTTGGGTCATTTTCCGCTCATCGCCCAGCGCGATGCGGTCCCAACATGCGGCAAAATCCTGGCGGAATGCGAGTTCCGCCTCTTCGCGTGTGTACCCAAAGCCAACCAGTTCATGTGTGTCGGTCTCGAATGCCCAACCACATTCTTCCTCTAGGACGCGGACCATCAATGCCCTAGAAAAGACAAACCGCCTGTCACCATATTCAATCTCGGTCAGGGTCATTTCTACGCCAGTGCCAGGAAGAGTCCCTGTGGCACTGTAGCCAACAGCAGCTTCCAGCAATTCGACCATAATGCTCCCATCCGTGGCAGACAGTCTAGCACGTCAACGCTGTGATGGCGCAGGAGCCGGTGCGGGAACTGGCACACGCATGACAACAAAGATATGCGCTCGCCGTTGTTCGCGTGTGCCAGAATCATCAATGCTTCCTGGAGATCGCGATGCGCTTCGGCCCAACGTCCACAAAGTGGCTCAAGTGTTTCCACCTGCTGGCCGCGGCGGGATGGGTCGGGGGCGCCCTCGCGCTGCTGGCGCTGCACTTCCTGCGCTCTGCCGGCGCGGGAAACGCGGGCAACCTGCACGGGATAGACATGGCCGCCCATTTTGTTGACATGTGGGTGATCGTCTGGCTCGGAGGCACCGGCTGTCTGTTGACGGGTCTGCTCTATTCGGGTTTCACGGCTTGGGGCTTCTTCCGCCACAGGTGGGTGCTGGTCAAGTGGATCATCACGCTCTTCTGCGTCCTGTCGGGCACGTTCTGGCTGGGGCCGTGGGAGGCGACGATGGTGGAGATTTCGGCGAAGGTCGGCGACGCGGCGCTCTCTGACGCCAAGTACGCCTCCACGATGCAATTGTATTTCTGGCTCGGAATCCTCCAAATCGCGCTGCTCTTGTTCGCCTTGTTCATATCCGTGTTCAAGCCGTGGAAGGGCAAGCCGGTGGACAGCCGCTAGTCGAAAAGGACGCGCCGCTATTCCCCACTGGTCACTGGCAACTATCCAAAGGCCATTGTCCCCCTGACTTCTTCCATGGTGGCCACGGCTTTTTCGCGGGCTTTTTTCGCGCCTTCGTTCAGGATTTCCTGTAGGTCGGATTTTTTCTCTAGGCGGTCCTCTATGCCCTCGCGCAGGGGCGCGATGCGCTCTATGATCCTTTCGGCCAGTTTCTTTTTGCAGTCGAAGCAGCCCACGCTGGCCTTTCTGCACTGCTCGGCCAGTTCCTGCGCGGTCTCGCCGGCGCTGAACAGTCTGTGGAATGTGTACGCTACGCAGGCGTCGGGGTCGCCTGGGTCTGTCTTTCGCAGGCGGGCGGTGTCGGAGGCCATCTGGCGCGTGCATTTGTGCATGATCTGTTCATCGGTGTCCCGCAGGTATATCCCGTTGTCGTAGGTCTTGGACATCTTGCGGCCGTCGAGGCCGGGGACCTTCTGGGCCTTGGTCAATTCGGCCTGGGGGTCCGGGAAAGTGTCTGTTTTGTACAGAAAATTGAATCGGCGGGCTATCTCGCGGGTCAGCTCCAGGTGAAAGAGCTGGTCCTCGCCCACGGGCACTTTGTTGGCTTTGTAGAGCAGTATGTCCGCTGCCTGTAGGACGGGGTAGCCCAGAAAGCCGTAGGAGCCAAGGTCTGCGTTGCTGTTCTGCTGCTTCTCTTTGAATGTGGGCACCCTCTCCACCCAGGACAGCGGCGTGACCATGCTCAACAGCAGGTGCAGCTCGGCGTGCTCTTTGACGTGGCTCTGGGCAAACAGGACGCTTTTGTCGGGGTCGAGGCCGCAGGCCAGGAAGGTCGCCGCGACTTCATTTACGGCTGGCGCGATGGCCCCAGGGCTGTCGAAGCGCGAGGTCAGGGCGTGCCAGTCGGCCACCATGTAATAGGTCTTGCAGTCGCCCATGCTCTGAAGCCTGACGTAGTTTTCGATGGCGCCAACCAGGTTGCCCAAGTGGAGCGAGCCGGAGGGCTGGACGCCAGAGAGGATTGTCTGCATTGTTGCTCCGAAATAGCGGGGATTGCTCAAAACAGGAAGAGCCGCGCAAGCGGATTGAGGAAACAGACGTCCATCACCCAAAAGAAGGGAAACAGCACGTAGCGGATGCCGCCAACAAAGAACAGTATCAGTATGGCGATGGTCAGCGCGGGCTGGGCCCTGTCAAAGGCCGGCAGCAGGGCGGAGGGCAGGAACCCACGCAGGATGCTGGCCCCGTCCAGCGGACCGAAGGGCAGCAGGTTGAAAACGGCCAGGGCTATGTTGATGCTCACCATCCGCCCCAAAAACGCCAGCAGATAGAGCATCCCCTGTGTGATGTAGGGCAGGCTGCCCAGCTTTTCCACGGGCGTGTACATGGCCGTGCGAAAGACGTTCATTTGGACCTGCGACAAATCGAACATGTCAATGCCCGACAGGCCGGAAAGGTAGGAGCGCACCGCAAAGGCCAGCAGTGGTATGCAGACCAGGGCCATGAGAACGTTGGACGCAGGCCCCGCACCGGCCACCAGGGCCATGCCGCCCCTCATGGTGAACCTGTGGCTGAGGTTGCGGGGGTCCACTGGGACGGGCTTGGCCCAGCCCAGCACCCTCCACTCGGTGAACATGCCCAGGAGGGGCAGCAGCAGTGTGCCCAGCAGATCCATGTGCGCGAGCGGGTTCAGCGTCATGCGGCCCATGCGCTTCGCCGTGTCGTCCTCTAGCCAGTGGGCCGAGGTCGCGTGGGCGCATTCGTGCACACTGAGGCTGAGCAGCAGCGCAACGTAAGAAATGAGGATGGTCTGAAGCGGGACTGAAGCTGGCAATGTGTCTCCGTTGCGATAGGACTGCTACTCGTCCCCGACCTTTAGTATGGCAAGGAAGGCCTCTTGGGGTATGTCCACCGAGCCTATGGACTTCATGCGCTTCTTGCCCTCTTTCTGCTTTGACAGCAGTTTTTTCTTGCGCGTGATGTCGCCGCCGTAGCACTTGGCCAAAACGTCCTTCCTGCGGGCCTTTACGTTTGTCCTGGCGATTATCTTTCCGCCGATTGCGGCCTGGATGGCCACGTCGAACAACTGCTGGGGGATGACCTCCTTCATCCGCACGGTCAGGTGGTGGCCCATCGCCTGGCTCTTTGACCTATGCACCAGTATGGAGAGCGCGTCCACCGGGTCGCCGTTGACTAGGATGTCCATTTTCACTAGGTCGGATTCGCGGTAGTCCTTCATGTGGTAGTCGAAGCTGGCGTAGCCCTTTGAAAGGCTCTTCAGGCGGTCGTAGAAGTCCAGGACGACTTCGTTGAGCGGCAGGTCGTAAACCAGCATCACCCTGTCCTTGCCTACATACTCTAGGCGCTGCTGTATGCCGCGCCTTTCTTCGCACAGCTTCAGCAGTGGTCCCACGAAGTCCGGGCGCGTAAGTATGGTCGCCTCAATCACGGGCTCATCTATGCACTTGACCTTCTGTGTGGACGGCATCTTCGCGGGGTTGTCGACGTTTGTCACTTCGCCGGTGGTCAATGTGACGCGGTAGCGCACGGAGGGGGCTGTGGTGATCAGGTCAAGGTCGAACTCGCGCTCCAACCGCTCCTGCACCACGTCCATGTGGAGCAGACCCAAAAAGCCGCACCTGAAGCCAAAGCCCAGCGCCTGGCTGGTGTCCGGCTCGAACCTGAACGAGCTGTCGTTCAGCCGCAGTTTGTCCATTGCGTCCCGCAGGTTCTCAAAGTCATCGCTGGACGTTGGGAATATGCCCGCAAACACGACGGGCTGCAATTCGGCAAAGCCCTTCAGCGGCTCCGACGCCGGCTTGGTGTTGTTGGTCAGAGTGTGCGTCACCGTGTCGCCCACGCGGATGTCGGCTAGTTGCTTGATTGATGCAGTCAGGTAGCCGACTTCGCCCACGGAGAGTTCCTCGGTTTTGCTCATCTTGGGATTGAAGACGCCGATTTCGTCGACGCGGTAGGTTGAGCCGGTGTGCATGAAGAGGACCGTCTGGCCTGGTCTCACAGTCCCGTTGATCACGCGCAGCAGGCAGACCACGCCCTTGTAGCTGTCATAGTAGCTGTCGAATATCAGGGCCTGCAGGGGCGCGTCGGCGTCCCCGGCCGGCGGTGGTATCAGCCTCACGATGTTTTCAAGCACGGCCTCGCAGTTCTGGCCCGTCTTGGCGCTGACGTTGACGGAGTGGGCGGTGTCAACTAGGCCTATCACTTGGTCAATCTCTTCCAGCACCCGCTCCGGCTCGGATGACGGCAGGTCGGTCTTGTTTAGCACTGGGAACACTTCCAGCTCGTTTTCCAGCGCCAGGTATGTGTTGGCCAGCGTCTGCGCCTCCACGCCCTGGGTGGAGTCCACCACCAGAATCGCCCCCTCGCAGGCGGCCAGGCTCCGGCTGACCTCGTATGTGAAATCGACGTGGCCCGGCGTGTCAATCAGGTTCAGCGTGTAGGTCCTGCCGTCCTGGGCCTGGTATTTCAGCGTGACGGCGTGGGCCTTGATGGTGATGCCGCGCTCGCGCTCCAGGTCCATGTCGTCCAGTATTTGTTCCTGCATGTCCCTCTTGGCCACGGTCTGGGTGAGCTCCAGCAGGCGGTCTGCGAGAGTGGACTTCCCGTGGTCTATGTGGGCTATTATCGAAAAATTTCGTATCAGTGCTGGGTCGGTCACGCCATGTCCTTAGTCCATTCTATGCTAAGGCCTTGGGCGCGGAAGCGCTAGACTGTTACAGTGATACGCACATTTGACGCGATTGTCCTTAGGCCTACGCCGTTCCAGGAGGGCGGCCTGGTGGTGTCCTTTCTCACAGACAGGGGGGAAAGGATAACGGGCATCGCAAAGGGGGCAAAGAAGCCCAGCGCGAAGTGGGTGGCGGCTTTTGAGCCGCTCAGCCTGGTCAGGGTGAGCCTCTTTGGCAAGGAGCATTCGGACGTGCGCCGCGTGACGCGCTGCGACCTGCTTCACTCGCCGATGACGCTGGGGCACTTGGAGAGCGGTCTGGTCATCGCCTGCCTGGCCGACCTCGTCGACAGGATCGCCAAAGAGGGCATGGAGGACCCCAGGCTGTTCCGCTTGGTCTCAGGCTGTTCGAGGGCGCTCCACGCCAGCCCCGAAAGGGCAGGGCGCATCCTTGCATACGGCGAACACTGGCTGCTGCACTGCATGGGCCTGCTTCCCAACGCCCGCGCCTGCGGAAAATGCAGCAACGCCGATGCGCCTTTCGTCCTGCTGGACGATAGCGGCTGGCGCTGCTCCGCCTGCACCGCCACCGACGCTTCGGAGGTCCTTCCCCCAGGCGCGAAGGAGTACCTGCAAACGATGAGGAATTCAAAAGTAGAGGAAATGCCCGACACAGAGGCGAGCGAAGCGTCCAGGGCCGTGACGCAGTTGCTGCGCGGCCGCCTGCAGGGCGAGATGGGGCGATTGAAGAGCTATGAGGTTCTGTTCAAAGTTTCGGGCAGTCAATAGACGCCCGTTGCTCACTCAATCGCCACCTTCGACCCGTCCGCCAGCGCCCTGTAGGCCTTCCCCTTTGCCATGAACAGCCCCTCGGCGCGGCCGTGCTGTATGCCGGAATCAACGGCCAGCACCTTTCCGCCGTGCAGGGCGCGCACGCTCTCCATTGTGGTGTGGCCCACCGCCACGCGCTTTACCCTCATGTGGGCGAGCACCCGCGCCAGGTCAGTATCCGAAATGGAGTCTTCGCGGCCATCCAATACCATGCCGCGGTACCAGAGCGGGCCGCCGGGGCCCAGCAAGAATGTGCTTGACCCGTTGCCTTCCGCCGACAGAGCTGCGGACAGCCCTTTGTTGGCGGTTTCGGCATCTAGGCCCTCCGCCAGGAATTCTGGGGATATTCCGCCATGCACAAATAGCGTTCCGCCGATTTTCAGCATCATGGGGCGGCTGCGCAGCCAGCGGCCCAGCTCCGATTGCGGCCCGAAGTGCTGGGGCAGCCCCGGCATCCCGTCGGGGTATTTCAGATACTTGGGGCTCGCGTATCTGTAGTCGCCCGTCATCAGCATGGCCTCGTGGTTGCCCAAAAGCATGTGGACGCGCCCCCCGGCGGCTTTGGCGCGGTCCTCCAGCGCCCTGATGAACCACAGGCACTCCGTCACCTGCTGGCCGCGGTCAACCACGTCGCCCAGCACAACCAGGTGGCCCTTGCCGAAGGTCCACCGGTACCGCCCATCGACCACTTTGTTGGCCACAAGCAGGTCCCGCATGGTGTCGAAGCGCCCATGCACGTCGCTGATGGCAAAAATCTGCGGCGGCTCCGGTATCTCCGATGCCGGCTCGGCGTAGGGCTTCCCGTCCAGGCGGAGGGTCATGGGCGCTATTTCGGTCAGCGGCAGGCCGAATGGCGTGATCCTGAAATTCATCACCACGCATTTGTCGCCCTTGCGCCAATACACGGTCGGGGAGTCGCCGTTCCACATCACGTGCGGTCCGTCGTCGGCAATGGACTGTGATTGATACCAAGTCGCAACAAAACTTGCAGCAATACGCACTGCTTGGTCTGGAGCGAAGGGCGGATTTATTCCGCCCTGAGCGAATGTCCAAGGGGTCCGGGGAAGGGCGCGGCCGTGGCCGCGCGGGTCCCCGGTGGAGTACCAAGTTGCATTCTTTGAATGCAACTTGGAATGTTCCGTCTGTGCCTCCGCCGACCACAGGCGCGAAGGCAGCAGGGCCAGCGCGAAAGCGGCGGCTAAAAGGGCACGGGATAGAAATGGTGTCATCATTGTCACCAAAGGCAGTCGTCTAGCCAGCTTGGCCGGACTCAAACGCCTGTATCAGCGCGTCCAAATACTCGGCCCTCTCTTGAATGGCGTGGCTCCTTGCTTTGACAAGGGCCTGGAGCGCTTTTGCGTTTTTGTCCTGGGTCCTGTAAATGTTGCTCAATGTCAGATAGAAGTCGGAATCGTTTGGGTGTATCTTTATCGCCCTCTGAATCAGCTTGCTGGCTTTTTTGTAGTCGTTTTTTCCCATTGCCTCGGCGGCGAGAAACGCCTGGTAGTACGGGTCCATTTTCCGCAGCCGGCCTTCAAGCGCCCTCAGTTGGATGGCTTCCTCCAAATGGCCCTCGGAGCGGTAGAGCGACGCAAGGTTGCCGATGGCCGTCACGTCGTTTGGGTTGTGCCGTATGGCGTTTTTGTAGGATTTCTCGGCTTCCACGGCGTTCCTCTGCGTTTTTTCGATGGCGCCCTTGACGTTCCATGCCTGGGGGCTGGTGGGGTCTGTGTCCAGCGCTTGTTTGACGCGCACGGTCGCGCCCTCCATGTCGCCCGCCACAAGGGACTCCACTGCGCGGTTGGAGTAAAACAGCGACTTGGCGCGGGCATCCGTCATCTTGTTCAGAAAGTAGCTTCCGTACTTTGCACTGGTCCTGCCCCGAACAAGAAAGTCGGCCACCAGGACGTTGGGCGGGTTCCAGTTGACAATGGCCACCATGTGCTTCTCTTTCAGCACCATGTCGCCCACGCGCGACCAGTTG
>Ga0268262_10006294_pt1 | contig 11441 bp, 14 predicted proteins | sample TergutNc150P3_FD_190354 | JGI IMG/M metagenome (GOLD analysis project Ga0268262, IMG submission 190354) | Nasutitermes corniger P3 segment gut microbial community from laboratory colony in Florida, USA - Nc150 P3 (SPAdes) (version 2) | ecosystem: Host-associated > Arthropoda: Insects >...
AAGTCTTGTCCTCGGGCAGGGGGTCCAGGTAGACACCCCGTTCCAGGAAGAAACCCGCCGCTTTGGCAAGCTGCGGCAAGGGATTTTGCAGACCGTCGTAGACCTGGCCCAACAGGCCCGGCCCCAACTCTACCGCCAGCATGTCTCCGGTGAATTCCACCTTATCGCCAATGGTGATACCTTTGGTGATTTCAAAGACCTGGAGCTGGCTTACCTCGCCGCGAATCCGGATCACTTCGCTTTTCAGCCGTTTGTCGGCTATTTTGACATAACCAACCTCGTTCATGGAAACAGCGCCGTCAAAGCGAACGCTGACCATATTGCCGTTAACGGCTACTACCGTTCCTTTTGTTCCAATCATTTAGATTCTCCTACCGGTGAAACGCCTGTTTGAACACCGTCAAAAACGGTACCGTCAACGGCGCCGCCGCTCATTATAGAAGCGTAGAGTGATTTATATTCAGAAAATCCTGTTTCAGTTTGCATTGCAACGCGCCGCTGGAGGATGAGGAGTTTGAGCATATAAGCAAATACCGTGTTGCGGTCAAAATAATCAATTCCCTGCAAGGCTTCTATCGCACTCCAGCGGGCTTTGTCGAGAAATATGTCCGCCTCCAGGGGCGAATCTGCCACAGCGATTGCCCCGTGCGCCGCCGTGGCGGCATCTGCCGGAACATTGGGCGGTTCAGCAATAGCGGCGTTTTCACGTTTTACCTTGACAGCGCGATGCCGGGCAAGGTTTAATCGTAACGCCCGTTCCCATTCCCGCCATCCATCAATAAAATCTGAGCCCGAGGGAGGGGCCTTATCCGCATAAGTAATACCCGGAGAAGGTGAATCGCCCAGCGGCGCAGGGTCAAGGCTAATCGTATCAAGAAATGCCGCATCCTCCGCACTGAGCAGGGGTTTTGCCAGTTCTTTGAACGCTTCCGGCAGCATCGGCGGCTTCTGACCGTATGCAAGGCTGGGAAGCTGGGATACAAGGTAATAGTAGGCTCCCACCGGTATTTCCTTTAATGAGCCTTTACGGAAGTTTTAAGAATTTCCGCCAGACGAGGATTGAGATAAGCGCAAAGCATTTCCGCTACGGAATCCGGTGAAAAATCGTAATAGGCGGAGCCATCTTTTTCGGCGATACGGAAACCACCGACAAGGTTGCGATCCGACTGTAATTCCAGCCCTTTTTTAAGCTCTGCGGCGAGTTTTTTCCTGAAAAAGGTCCCCACTTTGCTCAAAGAAGCGGTGGATACCAGTATCGCCAGAGAATTCGTGTGTTTTTCCGGCCATGATTTGATTAATTCAGGTATTACCGTCTTGAGAACATCATCATTGTAGGATTTATCAACCTGTACGGTGACAAGATTGTCCAATAATGCCTGAATCTCCCCTTTGAAGGCCAATACCAGGTTGCGCGAAGCCTGCTCTAAGGCGGCAATTCCCGCTTTTTCAGAACGTTGAGCATCCTGTTTGCCTTTTTCGATAATTCCCGCCGCTTCTTTCTGGGCAGCCTCAATAATCTGCTGCGCCTCCGCCTCGGCTTCACGCTTGATACGGGCGGCTTCTTCCGAAGCAGTCCCGACCCCGTCTTTTTTTATTTTGTCAATAAGTTCCTGTACCTGGATATCCATTACTTCCTCCACAGGTGTTCTTCATTGTCTCTTATAATTTTATACCACATTAGTAGTTTTTTTGCAAGAGCAAAAGTACATTAAAAAGCAATTTTGTTTTGACTGAAAAAACCGGCCGGAAGGGGCGCCGCGGGCGCGCCGCGGAGGAAGAAAGCGTTTTCGTATCAAAACTCTGTGGTACGCGAACCGCAGGTTCGACGTGACTTCCGTGGTTAATTCTTCCATGCTTTCTTACTTCGCATAGCTTAATGTCAACTAACGTCAAACGCAAACACTGATTTTTCGCGGTAGTTCCTGCCCGGCCCGTAAATACAGGGGGGGAAATCAGGTTGATTTGGGGAGTCGGGAAAATGCTGGGTTTCCAGGCAAAAACCGGTATGTTTGGCGTATACCGCACCAGACTTGCCGGAAATACCGGGCAGCATATTGCCCGTATAAAACTGAACGCCGGGTTGGGTGGTAAACACTTTCATGGTTCTGCCGCTGCCCGATTCAAAAACTTCGGCGCAAGGGCGGAGTTTTCCCGGGTCTCCGTCAATGGTAAAACAGTGGTCGTACCCCTCTTCCCGGTCCCGCAAAAAAGGCTTGCGGTTCCTGAAATCGAAAGGGCTGTCGCGGACGGGAATCAATCGGCCTGAAGGGATTAATTTATCATCAATTTCAACATACGACGAAGAATACAGGCAGAGTTCATGGGTATTGATGAGGCCTGTCCCCTCCCCCGCCAGATTAAAATACGCGTGATTGGTCAAGTTGATCGGTGTGGGGGCGTCGGCCTTTGCCTCGTATCGGGCGATAAGTTCATTTGATTTGGTGAGGCCGTAGGTGACAGCGATTTTCAGGTTTCCGGGAAAACCGCCGTCACCATCAGGGCTGTCCAGTTTGAAGCGCACAAAAACGCCGTCGCTTTTCTCGTAGGCCTCGGATTTCCAGAGCCTCTTGTCAAATGCCCGGTATCCGCTGTGCAGGGTATTGCCGTTATCGTTATTGTCCAGCCGGCAGGTTTTACCGTCTAGGGAAAAACTGCTCCCTCCGATACGGTTGGCAAAGCGCCCTACGGTTACGCCCAGAAAGGGGCCGTTATGCAAATATCCGTCAAGGCCGGAAAAACCCAGCAGCACGTCAGTCCTGCCGCCTTTTTGAGACGGGACCAGCAGGCTGGTCCACGCGGCGCCAAAACTGGAAAGACAGAGTTTTAAATCCCCCGCCTTGAGGGTATAGAGGTATACGTTTTTTCCATTGGAGAGAATCCCGAATATTTTTTTGCTGATTTTCATGAAAGCAGTATAACGGAAAAAGAGCAATGAGGCTACAGATGAGCCTTTTCCAAAACTCGGTTAGTTTTGGAAAAGGCTCCGGAAAAACTGTCCAAAAGGCCAGTTTTTCCTCTAAATCTAAAGTAGATTTTCCAAAAACTGAAGTTTTGGAAAATCCTCAGATATAAGGGTAATATTTTGTATGTGCAGCGCTGTGTTCACCAATGCTTTATTTCATTTCAAATTCCTGTGTTTTCCGGTTAAATGTTATTTTTGACGTAACGCCGAATTCAATTCTTCGGTATTCATTCATAGCCTTTTCCACTATCTTCAGGGTAAATCTGAAAAATCGCATAATGATTTTGTATCTTTTTATTTTCTTTCTTTCCCTTTTGTTTATGGGTTCTTTTTTCAGCATTCTATCTGCTTCTTCCAGATATTGTGGCATACCTTCCAAAGACAATTGATTTGCACTTCTTATTCTGAATCCGCCGATAATGGCATTGGTTACATATAATTTGTCGAATCTGAAAAAACGCAGCCACAATTCAAAATCACCGGCATAACGTAATGTTTTGTCAATATATGAACCCGCCTTGTCCCATAATGTTCTGCGGAAAAAACATGATTCCTGCTGAATCCATTTATAATGTCCCATTAAAAAATCATATCGTGTAAATTTCACGCTGCTGAAAATATTTATTCCCCTGCCATATTCGTCCCATTGTGTAGCGGCTCCAACCAGCCAGTTTATATCTGTAAATTTTGAAAATAATTCCGCTATTATGAAAAATGATTTTCTATGATATAAATCATCAGAGTTTATCCATGCCATAATATCGCCGGTTGATTTTTCAAACCCTTTTTGTATGGCATCATACATTCCGTTATCCTTTTCAGAGACCCAATAGAACAATTTATCTTCATATTTTTTTATTATTTCCACGGAACTATCAACACTTCCCCCGTCAATAATAATATATTCCAAATTTGGGTACTTTTGTTCCAGAACCGACAATATTGTTTCTTCCAGATATTGATCGGAATTATAGCAGGGAGTAATTATGGATATTTTTGGCCATTGGCAGTTCCCGTCATTGTTCATAACACTAACGCTTCCTTCATTTCTTTCACATAACGGTAAATATGCGGCCCGGCGGCATCGCCGTGTTCCGCGGCAATTTTGACAATGGCGCTGCCCACAATAACGCCGTCCGCCATGCGGGCCATTCGCGCCGCCTGATCCGGCGTGTGTATGCCAAAACCGATGGCAACGGGAACCTTTGTTACCGAACGGACTGCCGCGGTTATGGATGCGAGATCGGTGGTGATTTCGCTCCGGACTCCGGTAACGCCCATTGAAGAAACCAGATAGATAAATCCCACTGCGGTTCGGGCGATCTCCCTGATTCGCGCCTCAGTATCCTCCACCGAGCGAGCGCCAGCGAGCGAAGGTTCCCCTCTGGATGTCGGAGCAATAAGCGAGATAAGGTCTACGCCGTATTGAGATGAAGATTCCCGTACTTCGGCCTGTTCCTCAAAGGGCAGATCGGGAATAATGATTCCGTCCAGGCCGCAAAGACTTGCTTTCTTAAAGAAAGCATCGTAGCCGTAATGAAAAACCGGATTAAGGTAGGTTAAAAACACCAGCGGGACTGATGTTTCTTTACGCAAATCCTGAATCAAGGTAAACAGTTTCTCGACCGTGGCTCCGGCACTCAGAGCGCGGATATTCGCCTCCTGTATCACCGGGCCTTCGGCGATAGGGTCTGAAAAGGGAATACCGATTTCCACCAGGTCGGCCCCGGCTCTGATCATTTCCCGCACAAACTCTTTGGTTTTTTCAATGCTGGGATCCCCGCCGGTTACAAAACCGATAAAGGCTTTGCCGTTTTTGAACGCCTGCGCAATATTACTCACTTGTAATCTTCTCCCAAAATATATTACCACGGAGGACACGGAGTTTCCGTACGAAAACCTTTCTTTCCTCCGCCGCGCGCTCGGTTGGATAAATCCAACCGGCATTAATGTACACTGTGGCTTTTATTGTGCGCGGTAACGTGTCGCATTTATCGGTCAACGCCCCTTGTCGGGGCGCGGTTATTCGGTTACCGTGTAACTCCGTGGTTAATTTCTTAGTACTAGTCATGTATTTTTATTCCTCGATACCGCGCTATTGCCGCGACATCTTTATCCCCCCGCCCGGAAAGACAGATAATGATACTGTCATCTTTGCTGAAATTACGGGCAACTTTTTGGGCATGGGCGATGGCGTGGGCGCTCTCAATCGCGCTTATGATTCCCTCGGTACGGGAAAGATATTCAAAGGCGCAGACCGCCTCTTCATCGGTAACCGGCACATATTCGGCGCGTTGTGAGTCATGAAGCCACGCGTGTTCGGGGCCGATACCCGGATAATCCAGTCCGGCGGAAATTGAATATACCGGGGCGATTTGCCCTTCATCGTTCTGGCAAAAGTAGGACTTCATCCCGTGAAAAATCCCCACGGAGCCTTTGGCAATGGTGGCGGCGTGTTGTTCCGTGTCGATACCTTTACCCGCAGCCTCGCAGCCGATGAGCCGTACCGCCGTATCGGGAATAAAACGGTAAAAAATGCCCATAGCATTGCTGCCGCCGCCCACGCAGGCCATTACCGCCTGAGGAAGTTTGCCTTCCGCCGCCAGAATTTGTTCCCGCGCCTCCTTGCCGATCACGCTCTGAAAATCCCGCACCATCACGGGAAAAGGATGCGGCCCCATTACCGATCCCAGTACATAATGGGTATCATGGACGCGGCTGACCCATTCCCGCATGGTTTCATTGACCGCGTCTTTTAAGGTTTGCGTGCCGGACATAACCGGGTGAACCGTTGCGCCTAACAACTCCATACGGTACACGTTCAGAGCCTGGCGTATGGTGTCTTCCTTCCCCATAAAAATTTCACATTCCAGCCCCAGCAGGGCTGCCGCAGTCGCCGCCGCAACCCCGTGCTGGCCCGCGCCGGTCTCGGCAATGATTCTTGTTTTGCCCATTTTTTTTGCCAGTAAAGCCTGGCCCAGCACATTGTTGATCTTGTGCGAGCCGGTGTGGTTCATATCTTCCCGCTTCAGGTAGATTTTCGCGCCGCCCAAATCACGGCTCATTTTTTCCGCGTAGTACAACAGCGAAGGACGGCCCGCGTAATGTTTGAGCAGATCGTTTAACTCCGCCGTAAAAGCGCTGTCCGCCGTATAATGATTGTAGGCTTTTTCCAGATTGATGAGTTCGTTCATCAATGTTTCGGGAATGTACTGTCCGCCGTAATCGCCGAATCTTCCTTTATTACTCATACATTTTTTCCTTTTCGCGCCATTGCCGTTAATTGTACTATTTTTTTACGGTCTTTTATACCGTCTGTTTCAGCCCCGCCGGAAATATCCAGCGCCCAGGGATTAAGGGTCATCGCCCGTTCAATGTTGTCAAGGCTGACGCCGCCCGCCAAAAACCAGGGCTTTTTAACGGTAAGCACATTCATGCCTGCGGAATTAAGCAATTCCCAGTTAAACGGTGTGCCCGAACCGGCCCCTGAATCAAAGAGGTAATAGTCAGCCTCTGCCATTACCGGTGTATTTTGTTCCAGTTCCGCGCTTTTTACTGTTTTAATCACCTCGATCGGCTTTCCGCCGCCCGCGGCACTCGCCGCCTTAAGCCGCGTAATATAGCCATCGTCTTCCGTTCCGTGCAGTTGGGCAATGGCAATGATATTCTCACAGTACAGAGCGGCAATATCCGCAATGGGGGCATTCACAAAAACGCCGACCGGAACAATGTCGTCTGACAGACGGCGGCGCAGACGGGCGGCAAATTCCCCAGATACTCTCCGCCTGCTTTCGGCAAAGACAAAACCGGCGTAATCGGGCAGGGCCTCGTTGACGTAATCAATGTCCTGTTCGCGGAACAATCCGCAGATTTTAATTTTTATAGGGACTAGGGACTGGGGACTGGGGACTGGGGTCTTTGTCTGTAAACTAGTCATGTTGACAACATGATTATCTTTCATACTACAACTCCCTAGTCCCTGATCCCTAGTCCCCGATCCCCTTCAACTCCGCCAAAAAATGCTTTTTGTCCGCGGCACGCATCAGGCTTTCGCCGACCAGGGCCGCGTCAAGGTTCAAACCGCTTAACGCGCGGACATCTTCAGGCGATGTAATGCCGCTTTCCGCCACGACAAGAATACCGGCGGGAATAAGCGAGCGCAGGCGGGCGGCAACGGCAAAATCAACCTTGAAGGTTTTGAGGTCCCGGTTATTGATGCCGATAATACGCGCCCCCGCCCGTACCGCCTGTTCCGCCTCAGCTTCGTCATGAATTTCAACTAACGATGACAGCCCCAGTTCAGCGGCAATTTTTATATATTCTCCCAGCGTGTCACCATCCAGCAGAGCGCAGATTAACAGTATCGCCTGCGCGCCCAAAACCTTCGCCTCGTAAATCTGGTAGGGGTCAACAATAAAATCCTTTCTGAGCGTGGGGATAGTCAGTTCAGCGGCAATTTCCCGCAGATATTGATCGCTGCCCAAAAAATAATCCGGCTCGGTCAAAACGGATACCGCCGCGGCTCCGGCAGCCTCGTATTCACGGGCAATATGCAGATAGGGAAAATCCGCCGCGATAATTCCCTTTGAGGGCGAAGCTTTTTTTACCTCACAGATAAAGGAAAGCCCCGGTGCGGCAATGGCCCGTTCAAAAGGAAATACGGCTGTTTTATCATTCTCAACTAACGCACGCGCCGCTTTTTGCACCTGCTCAAAAGGAACGGCATCTTTTGCCCGTGCTACGCGCAGCCGCGTTTTGCCGGCAATTTCATCAAGAATGTTCAAGAGGGGAACCTTCACCCTATGGGTTCGGTTGAAGTTCATAAAGCCGTTTCTGCGGCGCGTGACAAGGCGATAAACTGTTCAAGCTGCGCCAGCGCCTTTCCGGAATCAATGGTTTCAGTGGCAAGGGCAAGACCATCCTTCATGGAAAGTTCAGGTCGGGCAATGTGAATCGCCGCTGCCGAGTTGAACAGTACCGCATCCCGCCGTGGCCCCTTTGCGCCGCACAGTATGTCACGGGTGATTTGCGCGTTTTCCGCCGGAGTGCCGCCAACCAGTTCTTCTTTCTGACAGCGGCTCAAGCCAAATTCCTCCGGTTCCAGCGTATAACTTTTAAATTCGCCGTTACGCAGTTCACAGACGCTGGTAGCCGAACTGATGGAAATTTCATCTAACCCATCCTGACCGTACACTACCATACCGCTTTTTACCCCCAAATTGCATAACACCTTCGCCATCGGTTCAATAAGGTCCGAATCATACACACCCAGCAGTTCCATATTCGCCCCCGCCGGATTGACCAGCGGGCCGAGTATGTTAAAAATCGTCCTGATGCCCAGCTCTTTGCGTACCGGAGCGACATACTTCATGGAGATATGATAATTCTGCGCAAAAAGAAAACACAGGTTTATTGTCTTTAACAGGCGCAGGCTTTGCTCCGGCGGTGCGGTAATGTTCACACCCAGGTTTTCAAGAACGTCCGCCGCGCCGCTTTTGCTGGAAGCGGCCCGGTTGCCGTGTTTTGCCACCGGAATTCCCGCCGCCGAAACAACTATCGCCGAAGTCGTAGAAATATTGAAGGAATTGGAATGATCACCGCCCGTACCGACAATTTCCAGCACATCCATATCGTGCAGGATTCTGATGCAATGCTTGCGCATTCCCGCCGCCGATGCGGTAATCTCCTCAATGGTTTCACCCTTTGCCGCCATAGCGGCAAGATAGGCCGCCATCTGTATATCGCTGGCCTTGCCCTCCATAATTTCATCCATAACGGCTTCGGCGGTCTCGTAATTCAGATTTTGCCGGACTACCGCCTTAATAATCGCTTCCCTTATCATTGTACTCCTCTCTGTTTCCTCAAAGTAATTGTGCGAAAAATAGTGTTTCTACGCATAGAAACAATTTATAACAGCAGGGCAACCTTGTCAAGCATCTTAATGAAGGGTTTAATACCCTTTATCCGGTATTTTTGACGATTGACATTTATTTGAAAATGTACCATAATATAATTCCGATGATTATTATACGAATTATTAAACGGATTATCAAAACAATTTTGACCAAATGTGGTTTTGAATTAAAGAGAGTTTGGAAACCTGAAGATGATGCTTATTATTGTTCTGCACTAACAGGAATGTCAGATTATAACATTTCCATTAACAGTGATTTGTCTGTATCTTGCAGTTGCCAAGATTCTACAGGGGAAGGCATAATTGGCAAATTAAATGGTACAAATACATTTAAGTCTGTATTTTTAAGCGAGAAGGCAAATTCCATGAGAACAGATCTGGCAAACGGAAAATTACCAATAAGTATCTGTTCCAGATGTCAAGAATTGCGTGTGGTGCCAAAATATATTGCGGAATATTACAGCAAACATATTAAAATGCCTACAAATGGAATTATGGTGGAGAATTGTTCCGCATGTAATTATAACTGCAAATATTGTCCAAGAGAACAATATTCCGCGACGCGTACATCTGCCGTTATCTCTGTTGATAATATAAAATATATCGCTCATGAGTTAAAAGAAAACAAAATTAAGAATTTATTTCTTTTCAAATCAGGTGAACCGTTTTTAGATAAAGATATATATAAAAAATTACAAATATTAAGGGAAATAAACCCTGATATTTACATATTAACATCAACAAACGGATTATTAATTAATGATTCCGAAAAAGTGGCAGCCGCTCTGATGTTAAATTATATCTATTTTAGTATAGATGGCATAAATACTGAAATGCAAAATATGTACCAACGTGGTGCTGATTTTGATAAAATAATGGATAATGTAAAAATGATTATTGATAGACGCGGCAATTCAACAATGCCAATACTGGCATGGAAATATGTTGTTTTCTCGTTTAATGAAGCAAAAGAATATATAAATGAAGCATTTAAAAAAGCAGTAGAGATTGGTTTTGACAGACTTATATTTACGGAAAGCACTGCGCCTTACATTAATAATAAATCAAAGATGTATTTCTCAAAAAGGTATTTTGTGAAAGATTTCATACCGAAAGATATTAAGTATAGTTTGGTAACATATAGTCCCGAACATGGAATGGAATTTGATTTGCACAAAAAAAACGACGTTTAACAAGGCTGTATATGCTTCGCTGTTTTTCGGCGGGTCACGCACGGATGCCTGTCACAGCATCATAAACTCAAGAATTTTTACCACGGAGTACACGGAGTTTCACGGAGAAAAAGGTGATTTTCGTATCAAAACTCAGTGGTACTCCGTGACCTCCGTGGTTAATTCTTACTTTCTGGACAGCCCCGAGTGCGCCGTGGAGGAAGAAGAATTAAGATACTAATATCTTAAACCGCGAACCAAAGGTTCGACGTGTTACTCCGTGGTAAAATTTCTTTTATTTTCTCATCTCGCATAGCTTTGTGTAAAAATTTTTCTCCTAACGTAATTCCAGAATTGTTCCCGATGGGTCAATCTGCCAAAAACGGACATCAAGCGGTTTTCCCGGCGGGCAGTTAATAACCGCAAACGTTGAGCCGATGTTGCTGCGAGGTCTTCCGATACTGCCGGGATTGACCAGTAAAAGTTCCGGCGTCTTTTCAAGAGACGGCACATGGGTATGGCCGAAAAGCGCCGTATCCGCTTCCATTTTACGGGCAGCGGCAATAAGCCTATCGTTGCCATTGTACAGGGTATAACGATGTCCGTGGCAGAGAAAAAACCGATGTCCGCCGCAGTCAACAACAGCGGCCTCCGGTACGGAAGCCGCATAGTCGTTATTTCCCCTCACCATTTTCCATTCGCCGGAAAAACCCGTGAGCGCCGCGGCACGGCGCAGGTCTTCTATGCCGTCACCCAGAAAAACTGCGGCGTCAAACGTATCCTGGCAGGCCCAGCGCAGAACCGCTTCAAGAAATGGGCGGTTCCCGTGGGTGTCGGAGAGAACCAGAAGTCTTTGACTTTCCATAATAGGGATATAATAGCATATATTTAGATCTGCAAAAATCCGGCAAAGGGAGGGCAGCGGGGGCGGCAAAACGCTTGTAGTGTCCGGAAATTTGCACACTTTACTTATGGTTAAGTTTCGCCGTTCAGGTAAATCATTGTAGCATAAGGACTTAGCGTTGCTGGTTCCAAGTGTCAAATGGTACGGGAATTTGGTGTTATCAGGTATGACATCAATTTTCTGAAAATGTGGGGTTTGACCATGCACAATGATTTTACGGTGTTTTTGAGGGTTGTGCCTTCGGGCAAAAAGATGGTGTATTACTACACCTACGACGAGAACGGCAAGCGGCGGGAACCGTGGAGTACCGGACTGGCGAATAAGACGGCGGCCCGGAATTACTGTATCCAGCTTATCAGGGAACAAAGACTTGTGGACCTACCCCCCTCAGGTGTACACAAAGATAAGCGAGAAATACAATGATAAGGAGAGGGAAAAGATGGGAAAGAAAAGTTCAGAACGGCGTGTTTACACGAAGGAATTCAAAGC
>Ga0268262_10006295_pt1 | contig 11441 bp, 9 predicted proteins | sample TergutNc150P3_FD_190354 | JGI IMG/M metagenome (GOLD analysis project Ga0268262, IMG submission 190354) | Nasutitermes corniger P3 segment gut microbial community from laboratory colony in Florida, USA - Nc150 P3 (SPAdes) (version 2) | ecosystem: Host-associated > Arthropoda: Insects > Digestive...
GGGAAAAACAAGAAAAATTTTTATGGAAAAACGGTGCCCATCACCTTAGCGAGCAATCATGCCCTCTTTTTTTGCAAGAAACTACCTATTTTCCTTAGGGTGTTAAATTTAAACCACCGTTTATTTAGACAGCAACCCTCGTCAGATATTATACTATCATTATTCCCGTTTTTACTAGCTTTTATACCGGAAACGTACGGTTTTTGCTGTTTTTCAAAAACGAAATAAGCGTCTGCCTGCACACGCCGAACTTGCGGGCAATAGCGCTTTTTGAGATATTTCCGTCCAGCAGCGACTGTATTTCTGCCTCATGTCCTGAAAGTTTGAGCAAACCAGACTTGCTCCCAGTGGGCCTGCCCAGCGCAATACCTTCCGACCGCTTGCGGGCAAGCGCTTCTTTTGTCCTTTGGGAGATGAGTTCCCGCTCTATTTCAGCGACCAATCCAAAGGCAAAAGCCAGAATTTTGGCCTGAATGCTGTCTCCCAACTGGTAATTGTCCTTAATTGTCCAGATTTTAACGCCATTTATCATTAAATTGTTCAATATCGACATAATCATTAGCATATTCCTGCCCAGTCGGGACAACTCGGAACAAACGATTAGGTCGCCTGTTTTTGCCTTGTCAAGCAGCGACCCTAACAGCCGTTTTTCCGGCAATTGGGTTCCGCTGATTGTTTCCTCAATCCACTGGTCAATGGCTATGCTGTTTTTTGAACAAAACCGCTCTATTTCAAAACGCTGGTTATCCACCGTTTGCCTGTCCGTACTAACCCTGACGTAACCGTACACCATAATTCCCTCCGCTTATAAACTCCATCAATACAACTGTACAAAACTGTCTAAAATAAACGGTGGTTTAAATTTAACACTTCCGAGACTAGACGCACTGTAACCACAGACCAGAAAAGACTAATAAAATCATGGAAAAAGGGGTTCTATTGTGAAGAATTTTTTCAAACGTTTCGTGTTTATCGCCATTGTTGCGATAATCGGGCTTTCAATGATCACCTGCGGCAGCGGCCTTGGCGGCGTTGACGACGACGAGCTTGTCGGCGGCACTGGCGGCGGCGGTACTGGCACTGGCGGTACTGGCGGCAAAACCGGTGGTGGTGGCGGCTCCAGTGGCGGCGGAGGCGGTGGCTCCAGTGGCGGCGGAGGCATTGGTGGCGGCGGCGGTTCCAGCGGCGGCGTAAGCGGGGAAACGCCAACTGGAAAAAACGTTATCGTAATGGATGCGGCCATGCTCAATTCAAAATTGGAGAGCATAAGCAATTACGGCAGCTATGAAAGCACGCTGACCTTCAATAATCTGGAAGCAAAGTATATGCCCGCACCAGGCGATATTATTAACGCCGGGATCTCAACGCCCGCCCCGGATGGCTTTCTTTACAAAGTAAAATCGGTTAGCACAAGCGACGGGAAAACTGTGATTACTACCGAAATGGCAACACTTGAAGATGCTATAGAGAACGCGGACTTTACAGTAGAGGATTTCGATCTGGAATTTGAAGGCGACGATGATGAAGTGGAAGTAGAAGCTGTTGTAAGGTCCGCAATTTCCAGGGCAGCAGGATCCGCTTCGGAAACTAAAAAGACCGAAAGAATAAATGTTAAAAAAACACAAGTAAGCCCGAACGCAAGCATTAGCGGTTCCATGCAGATCAGCGCAAAAATCAACTGTGCAATAAAAATAGAAGACTGGACGATGCAAAGGTTCAAGCTTTCTACAACGCCCCGGCTCCAGGCCAAGCTTACAGCAGAAGTTAGCGGCAAGATAGAAAAAGAGATAGAGTTTGATCTTGGCACTTATCCATTACCTTCCATATCATTTTGGGTAGTACCTGTATATGTTGTTATTAAGCCCAGGATTAAAGTAACGGGCATTATTTCAACGACAGGCGAGGTAAAATTAACCGGAACGCTTGTCGACTGGGATTATTCGCGTGAGGTTGGCGTCGAGTATACAAAAAGCAGCAAATGGAAGACCATCAACGCTGACAAGTCGCAGCCCGCAAAATACCTGGAGGACGTTCAGATTGATTTGGAAGCCGAACTGAAAGTAGGGCCCAAAGTAAACTTTGATTTTGGCCTGTATGGCGTGGCTTATACCGGAATTACCGTAGGCCTTTACGCCAAGCTTGCCGGAGAGAAAACCATACCCATTCCCATTGGCAGCAGTCCTACCGAATCGAAGCTTTCTTTACTCTTTGGCTTTGAGCTTGGCTTGGAGGCATCGCTGGAAATATTAGGCAAAACGGTTGCGGAATATAGCCCGGATCCTTTTTTTACTAAATACTGGACCATCTGGGAAAGAAGCTGGAAAGGAACGGCTTATGTCGTATTTAACCAGACCTCCTGGACTTCGGCAATTAACCTAATCAGCACCGGCGGCGCTAACAAGACCTATACCATCTTTGTTACACGCAACTTTAGCATGCAGGGAGTTACCTCTCCCACCTTCGGCACGGTAAGCGGGCTTAACGTAACCATTACCGGGGATCACACCATAACCCTTACAGGAACCGGCTCGCTGCTCCGGGTCGCCGGTAACCAGACCGTCGTTATCCACGACACTGACTTTGTGGGGAATAGCGACAATAACAATTATCTGGTTTATATGACCAACGTTAACTCCAGCTTAACCATGGAGGGGAACTCCTCGGTTTCTGGCAATACATTTACTGCCTACGTCGGCAGTGGCAGCGGGGTGTATGTTACTTATGGCACATTCACCATGAAAGACAGCGCCTCGATACACGACAACAACGCCATCGCCAGCTATGCCAGGGGTGCCGGGGTGCAAATCAGCAACGGAGGAACCTTCACTATGGCAGGCGGGGAAATCAAAGGCAACAACGCAGTTGAAGGCGGTGGGGTGTATATGAGTGATGGAACCTTCAACATGACAGGCGGGACAATCTCGGGCAATACCGCCTGGGGCGGTGGCGGGGTGTATATGTATAGCGACGGCGGAACTTTCACCATGACAGGCGGGACAATCTCAGGTAATACTTCAAACGATAACAACCCAGGCGGCGGAGTGTATGTTAGCAACGGGACCTTCCGCATGGCAGCAGGGACAATTTATGGAAGAGACAACCCAAGCCTTAGCAATATAACGACGGGTTCTGGAACGGCCTTATATGTTAAAAGCGGTGCTACTGCCCAACGCGGTTTCTTTGCAGGCCCCACATGGACCATGCTTGCCGATCTCAGTACCACGAGTAACACGGTCAAGGTGGCAAACGGCGTTTTGCAATAAGCGAAAAAGGGAATGACCAATTAACAGTGAACAATGGGGATGTTAGCAAGCATATTGGCAACAAGCCTGCGCTAGAAATAGCGCAGGCTTGTTTTTGGCAGCGCGGAGTGTCTACTGCGTTCCTGGGTCACCGCATAGGCAAGTTTGCCCGCTTTGCAGGGTGTGATGCAGAATTTCCTGTCTATGCGATACGGAAAACACTAAATTATCGCTTGGCTTTCACATATTAAACTGTACTGAGCTTGATAAAGGAAAGCGGGCTGTTCCAGTGGTGGTAGGCTGGAATGAGGGAAACCGACCGTTCAGAATGAATGGGCGGATTTCCCGGACCAGCCTAACCTACAGCTATAGCCCGCTTTCCTTTACCGAATTTCACGCAAGTTTTAACATGACAGACTTAACGCTAAATTAGTGTTTCCCTTTATCTTTTCTCTTTAACTTTCTCTTTTTCCTTCGCTATCTTTGCGTCCAGCTTGTCCATTAGCTTATCGATAGCCGGATTTAGTTCAAAATCATTTTCTTTCAGGTGAATCGTGTTTCCCCAGCTAAAGTTTACAGTTACCTCGGCGGAAAATTCTTTGTCTTTAGTAATGGTAAAGAGCATATCCACAATCATTTTTTCCGCGTTGTGAATTCGGGTAATTTTTTTTTCAATATACTCTCTTGTCTCATTCCCCATTGTAAAATGTACCGCTTTAATTTCTGTGTTCATGCTTTCCCTCCAAAAATAAAATTATCGCTCATAGGATGAACCCAAATCCAGCTCGTTCCTGTATTTAGCCACCGTCCTTCGCGCCAGGGTAATACCCCGATTAGATAGAAGCTCCACGATGTCCTTATCCGAAAGACGAGTTTCATCGGATTTTAATATATCCTTTATTATCTCCTTTACGCCTTCCTTTGAATACCTGGAGCCGCCCGATCCGGTTCCGGTAATGGAATTGGTAAAAAAGTGACGCAGTTCAAAAATGCCCCATTCCGTCTGCATATACTTGCCATTCGCGGCGCGGGACACTGTGGTTTCATGAAGGCCGATTTCCTCGGAAATGTCCCTCAGGGTAAGCGGGGCAAGGTGCTTTGGGCCCTCCAAAAAAAAAGCGCGCTGGAATTCCACTATTCCCCTGGCGACTTTTAAAAGAGTATGGTTCCTCTGGTTAATTGAATTGATAAACCACCTGGCTTCTCTGATGTTTTCCCTTACAAAGTCCCTGGCTGGTTTTTCTTCCTTTTTCTCCCTTTCTTCTTGCTCTCGTTCTTCCGAACGGGGGCGCTCGGCGACCTTCATAAAAAACGGGTTTATTCCCAAAACCGGAATTTCTTCTTCGTTCAGGATAATTACAAACTCCCCTTCCTTTTTAACGACCTGAATATCCGGCACAACATAACGGGTTTCCCCGCTAAAAAAACACCTTCCCGGAAAGGGCGAAAGCTCCTTTATTACCTCATGAATACGAGACAGCTCCTCTTCGGTACAGCCCATCTTTTTTGCCGCCTCGGCTGTATTGCCCTTTTCCAGAAGTTCCAAATGCGATAGGGCTTCCCTTGCGCCTGAGGGCGCGTTCGGAAGCAAGGCGAGCTGTACCTCAAGGGATTCATTGTAGTCCGCCGTGCAGGTTCCTGCCGGATCCAGGGCGCGAACCACCTTAAGCGCCCCGGCAATTAAGGCGGGATCCTCGTTTCGCAAAAGAAGCTCGACAGGTTCCTTATGAAACCCGTCCTCGTCCAGATTTTGAATGAGCAATTCGCCGATACGCCTTACGTTTTCATCGACAGGCTCAAGCCTGAGCTGCCAAAGCAGGTGTTCCTGGAGGGTCTCGGGGTGGGAAAGAGCCCCCTCGATAAAACGCTGCTTTTCATCGGCGGCCGCTTGCGCCCCGCTGGAAATATAGCCGGAATCGGAAGTGCTTTCAAAATACTCGTACTCTTCCCCCTTTGCATCGGGCGCGTCATCAATCGAAACCGTCGTGCGATCTTCCAAAACCTCCAATGCAGGGTTTCTCTCCAATTCCTCTTCAATTTTCTCCCTTAAATCGATTATTGGCAGTTCCATCATTTTAATGGATTGAAAAATTTGCGGATTCATGGAAAATCTTTGGGACTGAGACATTGACGGACGCTGGAGCTGCATATTAAAACTATCATTCCGTAATATCAAATTGTCAAGAATGAATTTTTCAGGCCTTTGTGCCGATAATAAATGACAATGTTTCTCAGGTTTTCCCGAAAAGTATGCTTTTTAGCCTTCTTATTTTTCACCCTGACCGCAGGCGCGGAAACTACCGGCATACCGCCTGTCTCCGGAGGGGCCAGTCCCGTCAGGGAAATAGTTCCACTTTTTCCCGCGGCTTTTTTCACCGAGTATCTTTCAGCCCTTGACGCGATAGACGCGGGACGGCCCTACTGGGTAGCGACAGAAGGGGAAACCCAAAGCCCGCCCGCCTCCCATTGGGAGTCCATCTTGCTGAACAGCGATATATTGGCCTTCTATGGACACCCCAACTCAAGAAACATGGGCATCCTGGGGCGCTTCTCAAAGGAAGAGCTAAACGAAAAACTTAGCGTCCTGGCTAATGAATACGAGGCGGCTGGAGGCAGGAATGTGCAAAAGGCCTTCTACATCATCTATGGTACCGTGTGGCCTGGCGGCGACATAGGCATAATTAGAGAATCCCTGCTTAAAGAATACATCGAATTTGCCCTGGAAAATGACATGCTTGTATTCATCGATCATCAGATAGGCAAATACACCCCCCAGGACTCGATCAGGAGAATGCTGTCCTGGCTTAAGTACCCGAATGTCCACCTCGCCCTCGATCCTGAATGGCGGACTACAAAGCCGATGGAGGAAATAGGGACAGTAACGGCGAACGAGATAAACCAGGTACAGCGCATTATGGAAGACTACATTATCGAAAACCAAATTCCAGGCGAGCGGCTTTTGGTGATCCACCAGTTCAACTACCGCATGATTTCCAACCGCGAAAAAGTGGAAAGCAATTTTTCCAGAGTCCGCCTGGTACACTGCGCTGACGGGTTCGGCCCGCCCAATGTAAAGAAAGCCGCCTACGCCTATAACGCGCAGGCCACCAATATGCCGGTCAAGGGATTTAAGCTTTTCTATGATTTCGGCATTCCCGGGGCCGGGGTAGACAGCCCTCTTCTAAGCCCGAAAGAAGTGATGAGCCTTAACCCGCGGCCTTATATAGTTATGTATCAGTAAAAGGTATTAATGCCCTTTTTTGATACAGACGTAAATGATTTTATCGGCGGGCTTTACAACAAAGTCGCGTTTTTTGTCCAAATCAGCGCAAAACAAAACGTAATTGTTCTCGTCGGTATAAATGCCAAATGGCATAACCGCCCTATCCGATTCGCGCGTACCGTAATAGCCCGCGTGAACAAATTCCGCATACGACGAGAAAGTTTGCGCTTCCGTAATATCAAATATTTCGCTCGCTCGCGAAACATCAATGTCGAAAAAACTTGACGGAATGATGAACAATTCTTCGTAAAAATACATGGAATTCGCGTCGTTCAATAACTTGTTCGAAAAAGTCGAAACGACTTGAGTCGAAACGACGAAATTTTGAATGTTCAAATTTTCCAAACTTTTTTGATTTTTTGGGTCAATAATTTCGGCAAAGATTTTAAACGGCCGTTCTTTAATACTTGCTACGCGCGATAATTCAATAATAGTCCAAAACACGTTCGCGTCGTAACTTTTGGGCGGCACTGTATCGTCACTTAACACCACGGCTACCGAATCGCGGTCGCCTTGCTTCACTACCGTATCAACAAAATTATGAACATCGTTGGTTTCGAAATGGTTGATAACCGTGTCGGGACGCGTTAGTTTTAACGCTTCAACCAAATATTTGTATTTGCGGTTTTTGCCGATGACAAACAATTTAAGCGGGCGCTTGGTCAAACCCGCCCTGGACGTTTGCAGCCTTCGCTCGGTTTTATACGGAAACGCGCGTTTGCGCCGCGCGGCGGATTCATCATCGGCAAGGCAATACATTTTATCGCCGAAAACCACGGTCGGAATACCCTCGCAATGGCTTTGCAAATATTCTTCGCGCGATATTTTGTCAATGGGATAAAATTCGCAGCCGCGATACGACAAAAGCTCCGACAACACATCGCACAAATCCGGGTTAGATACCGCCAACGCCATGAATTGCCCGATTTTTTTGTGATGGGCAAAAAACTGTATTTGTAAATCATTCAATCCCAAAATGTCTTTGCGTAATGAACTCATAATTTCCGACGCTTCCTGGGTGCTTGTTTCCACCCCTATCGGTACGTCCGGGCGCAAATTGAAACTGCCCAATTTCAAAACCAAATCCAAACTGCTCAAATAATCTGTTTCGCGCGATTCGCCGCCGGAGCTTGCTCCGCTGGCGCTCGCATTGTTGTTCATAATTAAAATCCCGCTTGCGCGTTCTATGCCGACGTCTTTTAACTCGCTTAAACTCGCGGGGTTTCCCTGGCGCACGATAAGGTTAATTTTGTGCTTTGGTTTTTCGTCCAATTCGGCAATGGCGGCGTTCAACTCGTCGAAAACCTGCTGCTTTTTCGTGTCGGACAGCAGCAATATGATTTTTTGGTCCGGGTTATACATTAAATCCGCCAAAATCGCGGGGACTTCCTTGTTATAAAATAAAATCAATAAATGGTTTGATATGCGCAGCCGCCCCTTTGCCCCGTCGCGGTTGGTAATGTAATTGCGTATCAAGGTAGTCATGATGGAAATAATGGTACCCGAAAATAACAAGGTTCCCGAAATGATGGTTATCAAGCGCACGACAAAGATGGCGTTATTGGGATTATTGGCGCTTGCCGTACCGGTGTGGTATGTAAATATGGTTTTAAGCGCTTCGGAATATTTTATGTTATTATCAATTTGGGTCAAAACGCCCGCCAACGTCAACACCAACAACATCGCGCAGAACAAAATCATCAACACCGCGGTGAAAATCGGGTGCCGGCTTTTGACAATTGTCCAAGTGTTGTTTATTTTTTGTACAATTTTTCGCATATGCTCCTCCAAACAGCTATTTGCCCGCCGCTGATTTAAAACTCGTCCAGACAATGGAATGTTCTTCTTCCGCCTCCGCGCTGATATTCTGGATCATTTCCATGTTTATATTGAAGCCATAAGGAAGCGTAAGAAATTCCTTGAACTTCTCGCTTATATACGGATCCGAAGCGGAATAAGTACTGTAGTAGCACAGAAATTCAAAACAATCCGCCCCTCGTCTGCCATCAAGGATGTAATTAAGAAAAGCGTGGGCCGCTTCCGGATTGGGGGCCTTCGACGGAATAAAACCGGCCATGATGCCGAAGCCGATGCCTTCGCGGGGAAAGACCATCTTTAGATCGGGCTTTGCCATCATAGCCATTGTAACCTGCGAAGTGTACATTACCGCGACGGAGATTTCGCCTGAAAGAATTTTATCATCAAGGCCGTCGTCTTTAATCAGACATATATTTGGGGCCAGGGATAAAAGCTTTTCTCCAGCAGCCCTTATTTCGCCCAAGTTTTGGGTGTTATAGCTTTTCCCCAAAACTTTAAGGGCCATGCCGTTAATCACCCGGTAATTATCGATTGTCCCGATACTGTTCCGCAAAGAAGGATCCCAAAGATCCGCGTAACCTGAAATACGCAGGCTCACGCGGCCAGGATCATAAACTATGGTTTGTACTCCCGCGCCATAAGGAACAGTGTATTCATCAAGCGGATCGTAAAACTGTCTCCGGTAGATTCTATTTATGTTATCGTAATTCGACAGTTTGCTTTTGTCCAATTTTTGAGCAAGGCCTTTTTCAATAACGGCTTCAATTATGTAGTCGTCGGCAATAACAAGATCATAGCCGCCGCCTCTGGCGCTCTCAAGCCTGGTCAGCATGGTTTCATCGTAGTCAAAATTTACATACTTGACGCGATAACCTGTCTCTTTCTCAAAGCCGTCAAGAATTTCTTGCGGGAACATCTCGGCCCAAGTATAAAGCGTCAGCGTCCTTCTCTTTGAACAACCGGAAAGAAATCCGCAAAGCACAGCCATTATTAAAACCGCAACCATAAGCGACGCAAATATCGAACCGCAATTTTTTCCCTTCATTCTGAAACCTCTGTATTTTGTCCTTCAAAGACGCTTGCCGCCAACGCCAGTGGTTCTGACCCGTGAAACCGCCGCAAATAATATACACATTAGTACGGTAAAAATAAATAGCAGTGAGCAAAGGGCGTTGGTCCTTTCCAACTCACCCCTCAATCAGACCTTGGCTCTGCGTTACTGTCTTTACGATTTATTTCTTCCAGTATAAGCTGTATATAGCTAAGGAGCTGACAATGGCGGATGAACTGGTCAAGCGGAATGACAGTTTTTTGGTATATAATGAAACAATCGACAATGTGAAAACACACTTTTCCACGGATAAAAAATATATCCCGTATATCGCTAAATTAAATAAGTAACGCCTGTGAAAAAACAAAAGCCCTTTATTTTCCGATGCTCGTCATGCGGCCACGAGGAACCAAAATGGCTTGGCCGATGCCCCGAGTGCGGCGAATGGAACACCCTTTCTGAAACTCCTGTTTCAAATACCGGCATTGAAAAAACCAGGGACGGAGCGCCGCCCATATCCATCCCCCTTTCTTCGGTAGATCCATTGGAAGGCCTGAGAATTAAAAGCGGTATCCCTGAGCTGGATCGGGTTCTTGGGGGCGGCATTATGAAGCGCTCCGCCGTTCTTGTGGGAGGCGAGCCGGGGATTGGCAAGTCCACCCTGCTATTGCAGGCGGCGGCAGCCTCGGAGACAAAAGGCCGCGTGCTTTTCATTTCCGGCGAGGAATCCGCCGGGCAGGTAAAGACGCGCGCCGAACGGCTGGGCATAAACGGAGACCGGATAGAGATTTTTTGCTCAGGGAATCTGGACGATATTCTTGCCATCTTGGAAGCGGTAAAACCGGTGCTTGTAATGGCGGATTCCGCCCAAACCCTTTTCAGCGCCGAATTGGGAGTTGTTCCAGGCGCTTTAAACCAGATGAAGTACTGCTCGTGGGAATTAATCTCCTGGGCCAAAGAGCATGACGCCGCCCTGTTCCTCACAGCCCATGTTACCAAAGACGGTATTATTTCAGGGCCAAAATCCCTGGAACACATGGTAGACACAGTGCTTTACTTTGAAGACTCGTCGTCCAATGACGGCGACACCCGGTTTTTAAGAGCCGCAAAAAACCGCTTTGGTTCAGTGGACGAAATCGGCATTTTTTCCATGGGCGCAAAAGGACTTCAGGCGGTGGAAGACCCTTCCCTGCTATTCATGGTGCGCCGGGACGGGGAACTGCCGCCAGGAATAGCCACGGCGGCTGTCCTTGAAGGCTCAAGAACCCTTTTAATTGAACTTCAGGCCCTGACCGTCCCCGCCAAAGGCGCAATGAGCAGGGTTTTTTCCGGCCACATAGACAGCGCCAGGGTTTCCAGGGTAGCCGCCGTGCTTGAAAAACACCTTGGCCTAAGGCTCTCCGATCAGGATCTTTACGTAAACGTGGCGGGCGGCATACGCATAAACGAAGTAGGCGTGGAATTGGCCCTGGCCTGCGTTCTATACTCGGCAAGAACAGGCATCCCAATCCCCGTGAAAACCGCCATAGCCGGTGAGCTTTCCCTGGCAGGTGAAGTCAGGCCCATACGCCGCCTACCGGCCAGGGTCAAAACCGCCAGAAACCTTGGATTCGCCGCTTTTTTGGGCCCTCAGGCCCTTAACGAGGAGCCTCCCGAAGAAAACCTGGCTACTGAAGACTATTCGTCTTTTGATTTTCCGGCCTTTCAAAACAAAGACTTCTCCTCTTTCCAGAACATCAAAGCTGTCATCAAAACCCTCTTTTCCATAAAGTAAAAAGTTAGAAAAGTAGCAATCGGTCTTGACTAAACTGAGAAAGTACAGTACAATTACCATGAATAGGAAAATTTTTTTGGATTGTGTGTTTTTTGGCGGGTCCGCTAAGGATACGCCGGTTTGTAAAAAGTTAGGGATTCTGCGATTCTCATTTATTGGTTTTAATCAATCCTTAATATTATCAATTTGCATCCCGTCTCAATCCTGGCGATAAGTATTGTCAGGAGAGCTGGAGTCGTCTGCGTAATACGGACGTGAATATGTGAGCCCGGT
>Ga0268262_10006296_pt1 | contig 11440 bp, 4 predicted proteins | sample TergutNc150P3_FD_190354 | JGI IMG/M metagenome (GOLD analysis project Ga0268262, IMG submission 190354) | Nasutitermes corniger P3 segment gut microbial community from laboratory colony in Florida, USA - Nc150 P3 (SPAdes) (version 2) | ecosystem: Host-associated > Arthropoda: Insects > Digestive...
TGCCCTCAGTCAAGCGGCTAATCGCGGACAAAAATGAAAACAAACGCCTTGCCGCGCTGGATTTGCTCTCGTCCATGAAAAAGTCGGGCGCGATAGACGGCAGCGCCATAGCAGAGCTTCTTACGGCAATGCCGAGACCCACCGAGGCTGAGACTATCCTCATAAACAATCTGCGTGATTCGGAGGCAACTGAATATTCGGAAGAAAATGGTTTCGGGCTTTATGATCCCGGTTATACCCCCGTGTTTCCGCCTGTGGAGCGGGACAAAGAGTATACGTTGCAAATGTTTAAAAAGATCAGCGCCAGGGACATGACAAAGCTGTTGGACTCGCTTTTGGATTTAATTGAGAAACATAAGGATCATGAATTTAAAGCGGTCTACCGTTACGGCAACGCGGAGGACTGCATATTTGGCAACGCGAACTTTCTGCAAATTGTAAAGATCAGGAACGATGATGAGGAAGCGCAAATTGAAGATTACGTTTTGGGTGAAGTATGGAAGTCCTGGTTTAACACGCATAGTGAGAATCTCTTAACATGTATCAAAATTATCTATTGTTATGAAGTGAGTAATTATGGCGGCGACTACGATCCGGAATATTGGCCTTTTGCCCGCGACATCATAAAAAAACTGCTCGGCTTTGATGAGATAAAAGAGTTTGTCGGTAAAAGCAAAAGCAAAAAATTCTATTCCCTGGCCATAATCATTATCCGCGAATTAATTAGCCTTGCAGCAGACAAAAGGGAGAAATTTAAAACTTCCTGCGGTATACTTTCTGATTTATTTCTTTCCGTACCACGGGAAGACTGGTGTAAGCCTTGTGATAAAAATACCAGATACTATTACCGCCAGGATACCAAACTCGCCGACTTGAAGGAAGTGTCGTTTTTCAGAAAGTACCTTAACGCGGGAAACGACGAAGAATATATAAAGAAGCTAGCCCTTTGTTATGCTATCGGTCAGGCCTCGGATTCTCGTTATATTGCGCTTTTTCTTGGAGACGTTGCCTACGCCGTTGCAAACGGTTTAGCTGAAAAAGGCGAGCTTTGCCGGGCTGTAATGGAAATAGACGGGCCAAATACCATAAGGAATTATACGGAAAAGCTTCACAGGTACGAAAAGAAAACTGTATCAAAGTATCCCATTCTTCTGGAATGTGTGAACGATGTTGTAAAGCGTGTAATTGAGATTGAGTTAAAACGGGGCGACACAAAGACCCAAGTTTCCCATCTTGCCCAAGCGGTTTCCAGGCATGAAGGCGCGGAAGTTTTTGCGGAGATTCTTGCGGCCCTCGGCAAAGAGACTCTGACTCGCGGATATGTGTGGGGCAGTGATCACACAAAACGGGAGGTGCTGTCGAGCCTGCTGAAAGCCAGCGTACCTGCCGATGGGGACAACGCGGAGACTCTCCGCGCCGCGCTGTGTGGGCGTGTGCCGGAAAAACGCCTGTTGGAAGCCGTAATGTACGCCCCCGCGTGGATCGCCATTGCCGAGGATTATCTTGACTGGCCCGGCCTGAAATGCGCCGCCTGGTACTTTCACGCCCACACCCGCAACAGCTACTCGCCGGAATTTGAGACAGAGGTGGCGCGTTTTTCTCCCATTGACAAGGAAGACTTTCAGCGCGGCGCTTTCGATATCAACTGGTTCAAAGAGGCGTATGCCTGTCTGGGGGAGGAGCGTTTTAACACGCTCTACGACTGCGCGAAGTATATTTCCGACGGAAGTAACCACAGGTGCGCCCAGCTTTTCGCCGATGCGGTACTCGGCAAACTGAATATTGACGAGACAGAGACTCGCATCCGCGACAAGCGCAACAAAGATCTGCTTCTAAGCTACAGCCTTATTCCTTTTTCAGAAAACCCGATCCGGGAAGCCCTGCGCCGTTTTGAGTTCATCCACGAGTTCCTTAAAAAAAGCCGTGAGTTCGGAAGCCAGCGGCAGGCCAGCGAAAAGGAAGCCGTGAACATTAGTCTGGAAAACCTTGCCCGGAACCTTGGCTATGCGGATATACTGCGTTTCAACTGGAAAATGGAAATGGAAAAACTCGATGTGATACAGAATTATTTCAAGCCCCGCCCTGTAGGCGATACATCGCTTTTCCTTGAGATGGACGATTCGGGGCTGGCGGGGCTTGTGGTGGACAAGGGCGGGAAACGCTTGAATTCCATTCCGGCTTCTATAAAGAAAGATGAATATGTAAAGGAGATAAGCGGAGTAAAAGCTTCGCTTAAAGCGCAATTTTCCCGTGCCCGCTTGAGCCTTGAGAAAGCCATGGAAAACAGGGATACTTTCAGCTTCGGAGAAGCGGCGGAACTTTTGGGCCACCCTGTCATAAGCCCCCTCATTAAAAAGCTGGTGTTCAGAAGCGGCGAAGAATTGGTTTTTTTAAGCGATACAGGTTTAAGGCGCGTTGATAGTACGGAAACCGTTCTTGACGAGGGTGCCGCGCTGACCATAGCCCACTGTTACGATCTCTTTTGTCTGGGCAAATGGCTTGACTACCAGCGTTACGCTTTTGACAACTCGCTGGTACAGCCCTTCAAGCAAATTTTCAGGGAACTATATTTAGTGAACGAGGATGAGAAATCCGAAAAGATCATTTCCCGTCGCTATGCCGGGCATCAGATACAGCCGAAAAAAACCGTTGCCCTCTTAAAAGGCCGGGGCTGGACAGTGGATTATGAAAGCGGTTTGCAAAAGGTGTACTACAAGGAGAATGTGGTCGCTTCTATGTACGCCCTTGCGGACTGGTTCTCTCCCGCCGACGTGGAAGCTCCGACCCTGGAAACAGTCCGGTTTTTTGAGCGTAAGACCGGGAAGCCCCTGGAGTTTGAAAAGATAAACCCGGTGCTGTTCTCCGAAGTTATGCGGGACGTAGACCTGGTAGTCAGCGTCGCCCATGTGGGCGGCGTAGATCCTATGGCAAGCCATTCCACCGTGGAGATGCGCTCGGTGATCGTGGCTGAGAGTCTCAGGCTTATGAAACTCAATAATGTCACAATAAGCGGCTCTCACGCCAAAATACGCGGAACCCTTGGGGAGTACTCGGTCCACTTTGGGAGCGGCATTGCCCAGATGATGGGGCGCGGCGCGTTGAATATCCTCCCCGTACACAGCCAGCACAGGGGTCGGCTTTTTCTGCCCTTTATGGACGAAGACCCGAAAACCGCCGAGATCGTTTCCAAGGTGCTGTTACTGGCAGAGGACGATAAGATCAAGGACCCCACAGTGAGGATGCAGATACAGTGAGCAATGAAAAGTGAGAAGTGAGCAATGGAAGAAGGTAATAGGTAACATAAGGAGAAGTAAACAGTTCAAAAATATCCCGTTTTGTTATTTCTGTGATTTTGTTCATAATAGTTATACCATATTTACAAATATTTTCCGATAATCCCGTCAACATCGGCGACATTGAAGGAAATATCACTGCACCATTCGCCGTACTCTTTTAATGAGTTTACGGCTTCTACCCATTCGGCAAGGGCGGCTTGTTTTGCCTGTACTTGCGGGCTGTCCTGCCCTTTTGTTTCCAGTACCAGAGTTTTTTCATTATCCAGTTTTATAAGAAAATCAGGGTAATAAGTGCGAGATACGCCATTAAAAGTGTATTGAACGCCAAAGCCAAGATGGTCATTTTTGGCAAAGGCGGTTACATGGGGATTTTTTTCCAGTTTGTAGGCTTCGGTGGCTTCCCATGTGCTGTCATAGACAACATGGCTGATATGAGATTTTTTTAGGGGTTCTCGGTGTTTTACAGTCCACCATGTCGGCATATCTGTTGTTGAGCGGACTTTGCTGTTGGGGTTAAACAACGGCACGATCCGTTTGGTCATTTGACATTCAATAAATTTCCAGAGATGCTGTACTATTTTATTCATGTTCAGCATATACATTATTTTTCTTTTAAGCGGGTCATTCTGCACAAAAAGTACCGGTTCTAATATTATCTTGCCGGAACCTGCCGCCGAGCGAACGTCAGTGAGCGAAGGTTCCCCTCCGGCTTCAAGGTAGCGTTCCACCCAACGGAAAACTTGCCCGAGCATGGCATAGGGGGTTCCTTTATTTTTCCAATTTGTGGGGATTGTTTCATAGACTTGTGCGGAGGTTTTGAAAATTATTTCCTGCATACGCAAATGTTTTTCAAGGTCTATTAGTTCGATTGGCGAGCATTTTGTCAGGTCGGGTTTGCCGTCAAGGAAAGGGGCTACTTCGGCGCTTAAACGTGTCTGGCTTGCGTCAAGTGTCAGCGGTTCAATCTTTGAAAAATCAACGTGAAGGCGGGGATCAGGTTCATGGTCTATGCGTATTATATTTGGCCATGAAATTTCGTATCGGGCGGCATCGGGGTTTACCTGTATTGCATACTTGGGCTGCGGAGGCTTACCTCCACTGCCGTCGCCTTCATGGGGCAGGAATGAAAAGGGTATGCCGAATATATTAACATATTCGGGTTTATACAAGTTGTCTTCTCCAATTTCATAGGAAGTACGGCGCAGGCCACGGCCTACTACCTGCTCACATAACAACTGGCTGGAGAAGGCGCGAAGCCCCATTATATGCGTAACGGTTTTTGCGTCCCAGCCTTCGGTAAGCATTCCTACGGAAATGAGGTTGCGAATTTGTTCGCCTAATTCGCCTTTTTGACCAACCGTATTTATGGTATCACGCAATAGGGCAGCTTCCTGTTTTTTGGTTAATTTGCGTTTTCCTTCGGAATCATCGTCATCACCTGTTGAAATATCATCAACGGAAATATTATCCGCTTCCGCCTGTTCCATTATTTTAGAGTCAATACGCCGTAAATATTCACTTTCGCATAGTTCTTTTATATATATTTTTTGAGACTTAAACGCATATTCAATTCTGCTTGATGTTTCGGTACGATTGGCGACAGTTATCATAACAGGAGGAACGTCTGTACCGTTTTCTTTCCATGTCTTATACGTTTCAAGCCAGTCGGAACCTAAAAGATTGTACGCCTGTATAACCAGATCAGGAAGCGGAACAGTGGATTCAGCAGGTTGATTGATATTGTCTCTCACAGTCTCATCAGCGTAAATATGATTTAATTTTGAACGGAAAGTTTTGGCATTGGGAGTGTTATCATCACGGACTACCATTCGGGGTGTTTTTACAAGACCGGATTCTATGCCGTCATTCAAGCCAAAATCGCTGACTATCCACGGGAAAAGGGCTTCGCTTTCGTTTTTCTTGCCTGAAGGAGCAAAGGGTGTGGCCGAAAAATCGTAACAGGTTAAAATTTTTCTTGTTTTGTGTATGCGGTCAAGGCCGCTAATCCATATCGTAGCTTCCTGTTCTTCCTTTTTGTCCAGACCCGCGTATTTAACTTTTATTTCAGGGTTTTTCCGCCATGCATGGTGGGCTTCGTCATTGATTACTAAAATATTTTGGCTGTCAGCCATAGAACCTAAAACCTGGCGGGTGTATGCTTCATCGCTTTTGGGGCCCCGTTTGTCCACGGATTTCTTTTTCTTTATCGCTTCTTCGTCATCCCACGCGAGGGCTTGCCAGTTGTTGATAATAACTTTTCCTTTATAGAGTTTGTCGATTAATGATGTGGGAACAACGTTAAAATCAATGTAATAATTTGATCCTCCGCCGGTTAGTAATACTTCTAACCTATCTCTTACGGTTATTCCGGGGGCAACGATAAAAACATTTCTAGAAAACCGTTTGTCATGCGGATATGAAACCTTGTTGCAGATTTGCCACGCTATGAGCATTGCCATGACGGTGGTTTTGCCTCCGCCTGTGCAAAGTTTTGTACAGATACGCTTAAAATCGCCTCCGTCTCCTTGTATATCAAGTCCGGTCTTTTCTGTTTCGGGAGCTTCAACAAGCCAGATGATAGTCTCGATAGCGTCCAGTTGGCAAAAGAAAAAAGCGTATTTGCGGACTTCTTTTGCGTACCAGTGTTCAATCAGTTTTCGGGTAACGCCGGTGATACCGGGGTAATTATTGGTTTTCCATGCTTTTACCCGTTTGCGTATTTCATTGACGAGGGGTAAGGGTATAAAATTGCCTTTTTCGTTAAACTGGTTGCTTCCCTGATTTGCGATATAATACCCTGCGGAACGCCTGCCCGATTTACGGTCAAATGACTGGCTGTTTTCATTGTAATCCCAATACTCTTTCGGTTCTTCGTAAGGGGAATTGATAATAAGCTGGTCAATGATTTTAGGCATGATCGCCTTCCTTCAGTTTGCTTTCGATAATAACCCGCTCGCGTTCCAGTTCTTGTTTCAATTCTTCTTCTGTGGGAAGATAATCCATATATTTTGAGGCAAAGAGATTTTCTTTATCGGAAAGAACAGAGTATTTTGCCATAGTTTCATTTTTATCGGCGCATAGAATAATGCCCAATGTGGGATTGTCTTCCGGAAGCCTGATTTGATCATCAAAATAGCGAACATAGAAATCTATCTGCCCAATATCCTGATATGACAGCTTTCCGGTTTTCAAATCAATAATAATAAAACATTTTAATAGATAATTGTAAAAGACCAGATCAACATAATAATGATCCCCTTCAATAGTTATACGTTTTTGGCGCGCGACAAATGAAAACCCTTTGCCTAACTCTAAAAGGAATTCCTGTAATTTATCTATAAGGGCTTGTTCAAGTTCGCTTTCGTGGTAATCTTTGTTTTCTTTTAAGTCAAGGAACTCCAGAATATAGGGGTCTTTTAGTATAAAGTCGGGGTCTGTTTTTGGTTCAGTTTTTTGAATTTCATTTTTTACCGATTCCTTGCCTTCTTTTCGGGTGGCAAGGAGCCGTTTGTAATAGAAAGTTGTAATTTGCCGTTCAAGCTGACGGGAACTCCAGTTACATTCGATACATTCATTGAGGTAAAATTCACGTTCCACCTCATTTCCAACCTTCATCAAAAGCCGATAATGCGTCCAGCTTAATTGGTCACGCAGTGCGTGACGAATTGGAAAAGCGGCATAAAACTGACGCATATATTTCAAATTGGTTTCGGTAAAACCTTTCCCGAATTCCTTGGTCAACCGCTCCGCCAGATACTTAATTAATCCTGTTCCATATTCAGCCCGCTGTCCTTCTTGTGCTTCCATGATTTGCCGCCCTATATCCCAATAGGCTTCGACCATAGCGGAATTAATGGCGGTATACGCCTTTTGCCGCGCAGTTGCAAGAACAGTACGGATACTTTGATAAATCGTGTCTTGGGCGGGGATTATATCAGCCATTTGCGCCTACCGAAATTACTTTAAGGCTTTCAATTCCCCTATCATCAACTATCTTGACGGCAATCTGTGTATTATCTTTAATTGCAAATGGCAGGGATTCGGTTCCCCTGTATTTTTCTATAAGGTCAGGGTTGATTTCCGCTTTTAAGGTTTTTGCCAGTTTATCCCAACCTTCGTTTTTTCCTTCCATTGGGAAAAATACCTGTTTAGGTTCTATGGACATACCGTCATAATCGGTATCAAGCATCCACATGGCGATTTTATCGGTTCCGCCTGAATTGACTATCCCTTGCTTTATATCGTAATAGTCAAAGCCTTTTACTTTGATTTTATACTTGCCTTTGTCTACGCCTTTTTCGATGTGGATAAGCTCTACATCGGGCTGTCCGACAAGCCAGAAACTTTGGCTTGAGGATGCTTTCTTTTTAAGGTCGGCGGTCATAAGGTCGGGGTTCATTTGTACTTTTAACAAAGTTACACCGGGCCATTTTGTATCGTCAATATGTTTCGCCGCCGTTGGGTCAAATTGGAAAGCGGCGAAAACGATGTAAACAGGTTTTGGCCTTATGGTTTCCGCCTCATTCAGCGCTTGGGTGACCATGCGAATATCGAGAGGTCTAGTTTCGCCCGCAAAACAAATGACGGCTTTTTTTCTGTCTGTTTCTTTTGTCTCGGCCTCCGCGTGGAGGAATTTTGTTCCTTCCAATGGTTCTACTCTGGAGAATTGTATTTTTTCTCCCTGCCGTCCCAATATGCCTGTAGCTTTTAATTCCTGCATCCAGTCAGATTGCTTTTTAGCGGCGTTTTCATGGAAAAATGGTGCGGGGTGAGTATCATCGTCAAGTGGTTTTACCACCGGAGCGGGAAGGGCTTCCACGGTAAAGGGGCCTGAAATGCGGACTTTTCTTTTTTCTATTTCCGGCTGGTCGTAAAGCGTTTCCTGTTCGGGCGGTTCGTTATTCGCTATAGACTTGAGGGTGATGTGTGGAACAGTTTTGTACACAAAACCGCTTGATACCCCTTGTTCCGGGTACGCTAATTTGTAATAGTCGAAGGTTGCGGTCATTAGGCGTTTTTTTGCAAGAGTGATGGCAATGCGGGAAGTGTCGCAGGTTACCCAGCGGCGTCCCCATTGTTCGGCAACATAGGCTGTGGTTCCACTTCCGCAGGTAATGTCGAGTACCAGATCGCCGGGGTCTGTGGTCATAAGGAGACAGCGTTGGATTACTGATGTACCAGTTTGAACCACATATACCTTTGGGTCAGAACGACTTTGAACTGCACCACCAATATCCTGCCAAATATTATGAATTGGCTGATACGGAAAATCATTAAAATATCGAATGTAACGTAATCTTTTACCCATCACCGCAATACGCTTTAAATTTTTTAATCTATTCATACCATCTGGATAAGTTGCGGTCCAATGACGTCCATCGGGTGGATAGTACGTTTTGCCCTCGAATTCAAAAGGTGTTTCATCGTTTGCCGGACCTTGACTATCCAAAGCACCTAACGTAAATATCTTTCCATGTATAGGTATTTCCATTTTTCCAGTTCTCTCTTCTTGTGATAAAACTCTTATTTCTTCACCGATTTCAATATGATCATAACGTGAATTATCATCATCAAAAAGTGAAACTTTGCTTTGAAACAACTGATGATATTTCATATTTTTTACATTTTTTGCATACCAAACAATATAGTCCCCAGCTCTGCTTAAATAATTTGATGTAAGTCCAGATGTAGAAGAATAACTAATCATTATAATAAAATTTTCAACCCCAAAAACCTCATCACACAAATTCCTAACTAAATGCACATTCTCATCGCTGATCTGTACAAAAACACTACCAGTATCGGAAAGTAATTCCCTTGCAAGCAAAAGCCTGTCTCGCAAATATGTTAAATACGAATGTATGCCCAATTCCCATGTGTCGCGGAAGGCTTTTATCATTTCCGGTTCCGTTGTCAGGTCTTCGTCTTTTTTGTCTTTTACATCACGCTTATTCACAAAGGGCTGGAAATTGGAGCCGTATTTTATGCCATAGGGCGGGTCTATGTAGACCATTTGCACCTGTCCTGCCATTCCTTCTTTTTCAAGCATTGAATTCATTATGACGAGGCTGTCTCCGGCTATGAGGCGGTTTGTCCATTTGTCTTTGTGTTGGTAGAATTCAATTGCGTCATTCCGGCGTTTTGCCCTTTCTGTGTCTGATTCGAATAACCAGCCTTGTTCATCGGAATAATCATCGCCTATTGTCTGAACGGAGCGGATTATTTTATGGGGTTTTATGCTTTCGTGAATATGGATAGATGATGTGGGAACATTAAAGGTTGTTCCTTCGGCTTTTCCTGCCCATTGCAAGGACGGGTCTATGTGGGGGTCGTATTCATATTTTGCTTCGGGGCTGGCTACTGTGTCATATTGCGCCATGCCGACAGGAGGGATGTTGGCACGATCGTATTCGGGGTAGGTGTAGGTGTCTATTTGGTTGAGTTTGGAGGTGTCGATTGTGGGTTTTTTAGGCATGGGGAGGCTCCTGTTTATATGATGGATTTTGAGGAAATCCATTAGAATTCCAAAAGATTTCAAAACACAATTTTAGTTTTGTTTCTAAATCATTTATTTTCTCAACAAAAATAGTGGGAAGTAATAGATCGTCTTGATAAATTTCTAAAAATTCATCAGCTATAGAACGATAATCATTTTCAGCATATTTTATTTTATAACCTTTTGTATTAATAAATGAAATAGAAATAAAATACGGATAAGGAATATTATTATTACATAATTCAGTTAGATAATTTGTTATACCATCTTTGATAGTCCTTTCAATCTCGGGACCTAAAATAGTCTTTTGTTTATTGGTATATATATTGAGGGTAAGTTGTGCAACTTCTAAGCAGCCATTGCGAAATATTTGAACATAACTTTTCATTGTTCCAGGGGCTGTACGATCATACTTTAAATAACCATCATAATTACTGATATAACCAATACTGGAAATATTAGTTATTGGTTCAATATTCTTTAACTTTATTGCAGGCATTGATAATTGAATATTATCATTAAGTGAATTTAACGAGGCGATATGAATTACATAAAAACTGTCTGAATCATATTTGAATGGAAAACTATGCGATTTCAGCTTCATAATACGGTTAATTCTAAAATTCTCAAACTGTTCTTCCACAGATTTTGACTTTAAAAACAAAGCCCTAATTTCTGCAATATCAAGTTGATATTTTCCAGAGTTGTGCCTTCCATAAAATACAAAATTTCCGTTTACATAATGAGGTTTGGTAAAGCTGGAATGGATACATATAATGTATATTTTTTTATTTTCAACTATCAATTCGCGAAATTCAGGTGGGTTCATTCTTGGAGATATTCTATCTTTAACCATACTTATTAGACGCGAAGCATCATCATCTGTTGAAGTTTCTATATTTACTATTTCAGAGGCTTCACCTTCATTTTCTTTCATTCCAAAAATAATAATTCCACCATCTGTATTCGAAAAAGAGGCTATACTCTGAAGGATTTTTGTTTTTCCGGTTTCATCATTTTTATCAGGTAACTGGCGCTTAAATTCCAGAGTTTTTTGTTCGGATATTTTGTTAGTTATTAAGTTGAGAATGTCATTTTCAGTAATAGAAAAAATATCAGAAAAATACATTTATTATGCGTCCTTTCTTATTATTAATTTTCTTTGGTTTTTAACTATTTCTTTCATTTCAGCAATACTAAACATTTCTTTTTTTGAATGAACAACAGTATGACAATTAGGACATAACGGAATTAGTTCTTTTACAGGGTCTATATTATGTTCTTTATTTGTATATGAAACTTTATTTACATGATGTACATGGATAATTCCTTTTCCAATTGCTCCATATTCTTCTTCAAAATCAAAACCACAAATTTTACACTTATACCCATGATGTTTTAAACAGGCTTCTCTGGCTTTTGGATTTCTTTCATAGATAGTAGTTAAAACAGATTTCTGTTTCCCCTCTGTAAAAGTTATTGTTTCTCCAAAAAAATCTTCCGGTAGTTTTGAATTGATGCTTTTTTCGCTATATATACTCAATAAAGCATCCTTCAACTCATTTCGTAAAATCCAAGTAAATCTTTCTTTTGTTTCAGTACCCAAGAATGGTATATGCCAATATCTTATATTTCCATTTTTACGTTT
>Ga0268262_10006297_pt1 | contig 11440 bp, 18 predicted proteins | sample TergutNc150P3_FD_190354 | JGI IMG/M metagenome (GOLD analysis project Ga0268262, IMG submission 190354) | Nasutitermes corniger P3 segment gut microbial community from laboratory colony in Florida, USA - Nc150 P3 (SPAdes) (version 2) | ecosystem: Host-associated > Arthropoda: Insects >...
CGTCCCCTTGGGATAGCCGAACATGCTTGCGCCGTTTCTTCAGCTTAGCCAGGTTGATTGCTTCTTGTGTGGCCAGCGGATATTTGTATTTCTTTGATGTCATGATTACGCTCCCCTTACTGCCAGCACACAAAACAATGCGCTGACTACAATTGTTGCTACTGCGGCTGCTAGAGCCTGATTGGTGGTAAAATACTTACTTGTCTCGATACCCTGCGCCCCCACAGGCGCGGGGTGTCTTTTCTTCCGGCGGACATGCCGCCAAAACACTCTTTGCATTACTCCTCCTTCATGATTATTGGCAGGTACTCCTTTGAGTACCATTCAACCCATGATTCAAGCGGCATCGTGACGAACGTGTTTCCTTTGCGCGAGGTCACAAGCCAAGGCCCGTGATCGTCTCGGTGCATGACAATCGGGGTTTCGTCTGGCTTTGCGCTAGCCGCCGCCTGCCCCAATGCCTTTTGCAACAACCCGGGGTACATGATCTTGTAGCGCTTGCACTCGATATGGACGCCAGGCAGCCCGACCACGTCGGCTTCCGACACGCTTCCGCCGGCACCCTGCCCATGGCCGCGCCTGGCATCGGTGAATCCCAGCTCACGCAACCTCCTTGCGAGTTGGAGCTCACCGTTCTTACCCTTGGTTCTTGAGTCAGTCATCTACCCCTCCCCTTCCTGTTAGCACGTCTCTGGCGGAGTTCGTCAATCATCTTCCCGGCGCTTGCGCAAATACCCAGCGCGACCACAAGTGCTATAGCTGCTACGAACTTGAGCAGGCCTATCTCTAACCACGCTTTTGTTATCTCTGACACGTCTCCTCTTTCTCATGCTTCGAGCACGTAGCCCAATCCGTACAGCACCGCGGCGATTCGGTCTTCGAGCGCAACAACCGCAGCGTCCAGCTCATCACCTTCGGGCATCTTCACACGTACGCCTCTTGATCCGTGCAGCTGGTCTATGAGCATCGACAGCCGCTGGAGTTTTTCCGCTTCTGTCTTGCCGTCGATGTCGCGTAACTCTGTGGTGTATGCATCCACTTGCCCTCCTCCTTACTCTCGTGATGTACTGCGATATGGGCGCCGTTTGGTGGTTTAGCGTGGGGAGGCACACAGCCAGAAGAAGGGTTGGCGCCCATATCGCAGTACATCGTTACTTCCGCCGGAATGCCTCCGGCTGCTTTACTCCTTGCCCTCTGTAGTCCCCGCCATCACCGAACTTTGCGTAGTCCCAGGCTAGGTACTCAAGCCATGAGATAAGGATGCGCGCCCCGTGCTTGCGGCTTGGTGGCGGCCAATCACTGGCTAGCTGGTCTTGAAGCCAGCTATAGTGCACCCGCGCCTTTTTGGCGAGCTCGGTAAGTGTGAGTAGGGGATTTTCAGAGACGATTGTCACGATAAAGCGCCCTCATCGTCGAACAACGCGTTAGGCTGCACAGACAATGCGTCCGCGATCTTACGCAGCGTGCTGATTTTAGAGTTTGGATGCCGACCGGTTTCAATGTTGTTTATGGTCGCTCTTGATACGCCGGCTCTAGCAGCCAGCTCCCCTTGTGTAAGAAGTGCTTGTTTTCGAAGCTCTGATATTCGGTTGCCCATGTAAAACCCTCCTCGCAAACTACTGACGATAATCTAACATGCTTGACAAATATTTGTCAAGCATGTTTTACAGAATTTTGATATTTCTTTTTTTGGAGTATAATGTGCGCCATGAGGCTCAAAGACTTGATAAGGCAATACCGTGAAGAGCATGGCTTGTCAGTAGCCAAGTTTGCCGGCTTGGCCGGGGTGTCACGGGCTTATATCAGCCTGCTGGAGCGCGGCACTGACAGCAGAACCGGTAAGCCCATCTACCCAAGCGTTAACACTCTCAGAAACATCGCCTATGCGATGGGTACTACCTTCGACCACCTAATCGAGCTGCTAGACGGCGACCAAATAATCGCGATATCGGCAGACCACGCAATACATGAGCCACCAGCAGAATTTGAGAGAGAGCTACTAAGCATATACAGGAACTTAAGCCCAGAAGGCCGGGCAAAGGTTTACGCCTATGCTCTTGATATGGACAAGATAGATGCTACAGCCTTCGACGGCGCGTTGAAATAGCTTAGAATCACAACACCTCATATGCCTCTCCCCGATACAGTGTCTTTTTGACCATGTATCGGTATTTTGACACTACTTCGTCTAAATGGCAATAGCTCGCAAGATAAACAATGTGATTGTTTGATAGTATGTGCAAAAAGATGGCTTGAAAACAAGCCTAGATAAAAGGAGGGCATAAAAATGGTGAAAATGAATGAATCACCTGCCTTCGACTATGCGAAATACGGTGCGCTACTTCGCTTGGAACGCACAAGGCTTGGCTATAGAAAAGCCGATGTATTTATCCGCCACTTCATAAAAACAACGGGCATGCATATGTCCAAAGACATACTCCATAAAATTGAGACTGGCGCTACAAGAGTTCGACTAGATATGTATTGCGCCTTAAATCTCGCACTAGACCGCCCTGCCTTTGACGACTGGATCGCCAAGCAATGTGTGCCGGATGAGTGGACTAGACTTGAAGACCTGTTTGACTAACTGCTGTATAATCATCCGGCGTAAGGGGTTCGATATGCGCTGACAAGTCTAGCGATTAATAAAGGGATGGCAGTAAGAAGTTGAGTATCCAAAATATCGGCAGGAACAAATGGCGGGTAGTTGTAAAGACAGACGAAATACTACCCAGCGGTTACCACAGGTATATAGACAAAGTGTTTAACGGCAGTAAAGCTGAAGCGCAGACGTATGAGCGCAAACTCGAGGCACAGTATGCTCCTTACAACCTAAGCATAAAGTCCGATATATCAGTAGGGGAGTACCTATATGATATTTGGTTACCATCGTTGGTTGTACAAGCATCAACGATTAGGCGATATGCCGACGGTGTAAAGCTGCTTGAATCTATACACAAAATACCTTTAGACAAGCTCAACGTGTACAGTATCGAAAACGCCATTCACGCTTTACCCGAAGGCCACCCTCGGCATCACGCTAAAAAGGTGCTGAGCGTTGCCCTCAACGCCGCCGTGCGTTGGGGCACTATCCAATTCAACCCTCTTTCAAAAGCAGAGATTTTATACGGAGAAGGTGAGAAGCAGAAATACACCACATACAGCACAAGCGAATTGCTTAATGTATTAGATGCCTTCAAAGGTTGTCCGTCTGAAGCAGTCGTTCTAGTAATTGCTGGATGTGGTCTAAGCCGCGAAGAAGCACTCGCTCTCAATTGGTCTGACCTCGACCTTAGCGGGGATGTTGGTATTATCAATATCAATAAGGCATGGATAAGAGACAACAAAGAGTTACGAATCAAAAACCCCAAGAATCCTCATCGGGTGCGCACGGCCTACCTGCAAGGCATAATATTGGACAGGCTAAAAGAATTGTCCCAAGACAAAGAGGGAGCACTATGGCCTGGCAAAGTCCATGCGCATACTAGGCCAGATGTCGCCACGCATCTTTTTGAGCATCACATTACTAAATGCAATCTGCGTTATATACCCTTGAACCACTTGCGCCATACCTACGCTACGTTGGCGCTGGCTGCTGGAGTTGACGTTGCCCTTGTCTCTAAAAATCTGGGCCACGCCAGAATTTCCACTACTGTTGATTATTACATTATTCCTTTAGAGGATGAGAGAAAGGCTGCTGCCGCTGTTTATGCTGCCGCTATCGAGGAGCATAATACCCCAACTCCCAAAAATCTCCCAAAAACTAGGGCTGAAATGGGCAATAATGGGCAATATTTTGGGATTGTAGCTGATTCTCGGATGCTGCCAGTTTGTGTGTTTTAGGCATCTGACCTGCGAATTTGTTGGTAGCCCGTACGGGATTCGAACCCGTGATCTCCGCCTTGAGAGGGCGGTGTTATGTGCTATCTACCTGCTGTAATGCCGTGAATATCCCAAGCATTCCCAAAAACATTTCGCCTAAATCACTGTGCCGTCCGGGAATACGAACCGTATATCAAGCTCCGCACCGGCTTCTTCAGCAATGCGGATAAGCTCTCCTGGCTTAAATGCCATGTCACGCTTCCTGGCGTTGAACGCCTTTTCTGCTGACGTGGCAGTAGGCTTAACCGCACGGGCAATAGAGGCCTCCGACCGACCACTGTACGCGATAGCAGCGTTAATTTTATGACGTAAAGTATCAATATCCATACAAGGTATTATGACTGATTGAGACGCTAGAAGTTGCCTAACAATATATAGACGTTACCAAACTGTTGCTTGATATTATCTATCTATAGTTAGATAATATACATGTAAAGAAAAAGCACGGCAACAAGGAGGCACAACATGACTACCAAGACCACCATCACCGAGAAGCAAATCGCCTACATCAATGACCTGAAGCTGCGGTACCCCAAAGCCGCCGCATTGATTAACAAGTGGCTACCAAACCCTCAGACCAAAGAAGAGGCCAGCTGGGTAATCGACGCGCTGAAGAGCGAGGAAGGCAGAGGCATCCTCGGCACGAGCTTTGGAAGCAAGCACTTTGACGAGCTCAGCGCTGACATCGCTTTACTCCACGGCTCTCTCTGGAGAGAAGCACACGTCACCGATGATGACCTCGTCGCCGGAGCCAACAACCTGCCCACCAGCATCACCAAGACGGGCGTACCCTGGCTAGGCGAAGAGGACGAGGTCATCGTTTTCACCCCCGAGGAAATGGAGTTTCGGAGAGTAGACCATATCGCTTTCGGACAGGAGCAAAGAGTGGCAGCGATCGCAGCCTTGGAGGCAGCGGGGCTGATGTAATACCGACAACGGCGGGGGCTAACAACCCCCGCCAGGAGGAACGCAACCGACCGAATTGCAGGACATATAATCGTGCTAGCACGGGTATACTGATAAAGACTTCAAGGATAAGGAGACTAGAAATGAACAACGATTTAACCCCTAGATTATCAGCAGAAAAGATAGCCGAGATAAGGCAGACGCCGTGGGTAGCCGCCTTACTGGAAAAGTGGGAAAAGCAACTCACATCGGCGCAAGTCAGCCACCTTATCGACGAGCTTGCTAAGAGGGATATTTCCCCGTACTCCGAAGAACATGGGGCTGTAGAGAACCTTGGTAGCGCCTTACACACTGGCGGCATCCTGAGCCCGGAGCAAGCCAAACTCATAGCCTCCGACACTGGGCTGCTGACAGTCTACTACGAGGCTTCTATGGTCACAGAAGAGCAAGTACGTGAGATATCAGCTAGCTATCGTAGAGGTGAAAGGAAGGCGTATGAGCCTCTCTTTTTTGGTAAGCCGGTAAGCGAGTATACTGACGAGGAATGGGATGCTGTATGCAAGGAGCGTCTTGAGCTAAGCATGAGCATGCGAGATGATGCTGTAAGCAAACTGGCAGCCGCCGGCTTGCTGTAAGACTACACAAAAGCAAAGGAGACAATAATGGCAACAATCTATAAAACAGGCAAGACAAACTTGGCTGGACAAAACACTTATGAGCTGCACTTGGATACTGAGTACTCCGAAGACCGAACAGCTTGCATCGCGGCAATTACTGCCGAGATTGAAGAGGTACTCGGTGAGGGAGGCAGGGCGCTAGCGGAAGAACATCCCCTTGATGTCGTAGTCCAGTTCGTCTATAACGAAGGCAGCGCTACATGGGAGGGCACGACCATCGTCATGCCGTCTCATCCCAGCATCACAATGCTGTAAAGGATAATGCCATGGCTGTAGCAGCTACTATCAAAATCTGCGACACTTGCGGTAACGCCTACAAGGTTAAAAGAGTATTCCGAAGACGACAGGATGCCGATAGCTTTGTCGAATGGGTTAAGCATCAGTCAGGTGAATGCCCGGGGTGCTATAGCGACCGCATTAGAAAAGCGGCGGATGCAGCAAACACTGCAAATTCTGCAAAAAGTAAAGAGGTCTCCACCCAGCAGGGGTGGGCAGAGCTGGTTGGCTCTGAGAAGCAGGTACTGTGGGCTGAAACGATTCGACACGACACAGCCCGGCGGTTGGCGTTTAATACACCAGCGGGCACTCCCTATAGAAGTGTTGTACCTTCTACCGAAGATGAGTATGAGGCAGTGCTGTCAGACATGCTGCGATTCTTGCGTGGCCAATCAGACGCTAAATACTACATCAGCCATCGACGCGATACGCTGCTGCAGTGGCTTGATAATATCGCTAGCTGGATAGATGCGCAATAAAAGCTATGAGTACCACCTGGTATAAAGTCTTTCTTCCGGACGATTGCGTAGGCAAGGATGATGGCAAGACCATCATGATAAGGCTGCCTGATAACAGTGAGTATGCCGGCTACGCCTTTTGGTGCAGCCTGAAGCTCGTCCGCTACATTTCTCCTGACGGTATCAGAATCTTTACACTGAGCTTCACCCCCGACATGGAATTCAAGGCCCGGACACTTGACGGGCAGCAAGTAGTCTTGAGAGCGCGGGACATAGCCCGGGTTTTCAAGCTCTGCAAGTCAAGGGACACAAGCTGGGAGTATGTGGGCGAGACGTATGACATCTCGATAGACCCACCAGTTCTAGAGCCTGTGAAGGCGGTGATACCAGAGTGCCTGCTGAACTGACGCTACAACAACAGCAAGCATTTGAGCAGTTCAGCCGCTTGAAGGTCGGAGCCCTTTTCATGAAGCAGGGCACTGGTAAGACCCGCACCGCGCTGGAGCTGGTCAAGTACAACGCCACCAAGATTGACCTGCTGGTCTGGCTCGCGCCCAAGTCGGCGATTGATGTGTCAATCCTCCCAGAGATTGATAAATGGGGATGCCCGGTCGAGGTACTAGCCGTGGGCTACGAGAGCCTGTCCGGCAGCGACCGCATCTATCTGGAGACACTCGACAAGCTCAAAGACCGACACGTCTTCATAGTAGCCGATGAATCCATCTTCATCAAAAACGGGATGGCCAAACGTACCCAGCGCTCAAAGGAGCTACGCAAGCTAGCTGATTATGCGCTGGTGCTCAATGGTACGCCAGTCACCCGGGATGAGTGGGATTTATACAATCAAATGGAGTTCCTTAGTCCTCACATACTGAACATGTCGCCGGGAGAATTTCGAGCTGCTTTTTTCACTGAGCATAAGCGCAAGCTAGACTATCAAAAAGAGCGTCGCTGGTATACCTTCTTTCGGCCGAATGCCGCCGCGCTCTCAGCAATGATTGAGCCTTACGTCTTTCATTGCGACCTTGATTTTGAGCACAAGCAGCATCGCCGTACCAGCTATGTCCCCTATCAGGACGACGCTTACTATCTAGCCAAAAATGAAATGCTGGCTGCTATTGAAGGTGATATGGATTATCAAGTCATCTGCGGCTATCTGACGCGCATGAATCGCATTGCCGCTTGCTACCTGCCCAAAAATCAGACTGTAGCTGACGCTGCCCGTGGGCGGCGCTGCCTTGTCTTCTGCGGTTTCATCGAGGAGGCAGACCAGATCGCTACCGCACTTGGTGACTGCTATGTGATTATCGGCAGCACCAACCACGCCGATAGAGCCGCTGTTGTAGAGGCCTGGCGACATGACAGCAAGCCGCTGGTACTCACCTACGGAGTAGGTGCGTACAGTCTCAATCTGCAAGATGGCAATGAGATAATCTATAGCAGCCTGACGTTTGATTATGCCCGCTATGATCAAAGCCAGTACCGCATCAAGAGGCTTGGTCAAAAGAGCGATATCACATACCGCGAAATACTGTCTGACGTGGGTATACAAAAGATGATCGCGGATAACCTCAGCAAAAAGGCAGCCTTATCCGATGTGGTCAAGCAGCATATCGAGGACGGGACAGTGGAACAATGGCTAAAAAGTACCTGAGCATTGACGTGCTGACAGCCGCCAAAGAACGCTTGGCCTATGTCTTCGAAGAATTTGAGCTTGTCGTAGTATCTTTTTCCGGCGGTAAGGATTCCACTGTCGTGCTAAATCTTGCTTTAGAGTATGCTGCCGGTATCGACGCGCTCGACAGGCTCGCTGTCTTCCATGTGGACTATGAAGCGCAGTATGATGCCACTACGGACTTTGTCACCGAAACTTTTCTCAACCTGCCAGATGGAGTACAGCGGTACTGGATGTGCTTGCCCGTCAAAGCGCAATGCTCGACCTCGATGTTCCAAGACCATTGGCGACCTTGGGACAGGGAGGATATGGATATCTGGACACGCCAGCTGCCCGAATACGACTTTGTCCTCAACGAGGACAACGCCGAGTTCGACTACTCTGGCTCCGACTACGATACGCAGGATAACTTCATGGTGTGGCTATCCGAGAGCACCGGCAAGACTGTCTGCTCGCTGGTCGGCATTCGCGCCCAAGAGAGCTTGCGCCGGTATCACGCTGTAAATGCCGGCAAGATATCGGCCTACAACGGTCTGCCGTGGATCACGTGCCGCCGCAAAAAAGGCACAGACTTCTGGCAAGCATACCCCGTCTATGACTGGGTCGTCGAGGATATCTGGACAGCCTACGCCCGCTTTGGGTGGAGCTACAACAAGCTCTACGACTTGATGTATCTGGCTGGCGTACCGATAGGCTCAATGCGGGTAGCGTCGCCTTTTAATGATGCAGCGCAAGAGAGCCTGAAGCTTTATAAGGTGCTTGAGCCCAGCAAGTGGGGACAGCTTATCAGCCGCGTCAATGGTGTGAACTTCACTGGCACATACGGCGGCACTACCGCAATGGGTTGGAAGTCAATCACCAAACCAGCACACTTCACATGGCGGCAGTACGCCGAATTCTTGCTGTCAACACTACCCGATGAAGTACGCCAGCGATACGAGAGCAAGCTGGCTGTCTCTATGAAGTATTGGAGGGAATCGGGAGCTGGGCTTCGAGATGAGACCGTAGCCGATCTTGAAGCCGCCGGAGTGCCCATCATCCGCAGTGGCGCTATGAGCAATTACGGAACGATTCCGCGCGAGAAGATTATCATTGAGGAGTACCTCGACGATATTGATATCCCAGACTTCAAGGATGTGCCCACGTGGAAGCGGCTTTGCATCTGCATCATGAAGAACGACCTGACTTGTGCCTACATGGGCTTTGGCAAGACCAAGGAAGAATATCGGAAAAGAAGGGAGGCTTTGGATAAATGGAGCAACCTTTTGTAAGCCCTGTCTACAGCATCCAGCGCGTGCCGGTTGAAAAGATACAAGCCAATGCATACAATCCCAATGCGGTAGCACCACCCGAGATGAAGTTGCTCTACCGCTCCATATACGAAGATGGCTACACCATGCCCATTGTCTGCTACTACATCGAAGACACTGACACCTACGAGATAGTGGACGGCTATCACCGCTATCGCGTTATTTTAGAGCACAGGGACATCTATGAGCGTGAAGGTGGATGCCTGCCTGTCTCGGTGATAGATAAACCCTTGTCCGACAGAATTGCCTCCACCATCCGGCATAACCGCGCACGTGGCACGCATGATATCGCCTTGATGGTGGATATAGTCGCGCAGTTAGTTGACGCCGGCATGGGGGATGCTTGGATTATGAAGCATATTGGCATGGACGCCGACGAGCTGCTCCGCCTGAAGCAGATAAGCGGGCTCGCTGCGCTCTTCGCCGACCGCGAGTTTTCCAAAGCGTGGGAGGACGTCCGTTAGAACGGCGCAGCCGGGTTAACCCCGGCTGGCCAAAATCGACGGCTGCTAGACATCCAATCAAACAGCCGCGCTCATGGTAGCACAATATCAAAGAGCCTAGCAATTAAGCCAGGCTCTTTTCTTTGCCCACTAGCAGGAGGGATAGCGGGTCAGGATAATCAGAAAATTGCGACAGGTTCTTCTCTGCCGACCTTATTCAAGCTCACCATGATAGTGGGCGGAGTGAGTGCCGGAATCTGAGGCGTGACTGGTGATAGCAACCCTGATACGTACTCAACCTCGACGAAGAAGTAGAAGAGGTTAAACTGCGCGATCCCCATCTTGACAAATGGGACATCGAACCACAGGTACAGCTCCAATGCTTGGCCTTGGAGTGCTTCCCGAAGCAGACCCAGCGGAATGTCCAGCTGTAGCCTCTCCAAGCCGATTGTGGGGTTGTTTTTACTTCCCGTGACCGTATTTACGTGGTTGCTGGCAATATTGCCTGTAGTGGCCGCTGTTGGGCTGACAGTGCCAATCTGGAAGGGTAATGGCGCGTAGCTGGTAGTGTTATTGGGCTGTGAGTATGCGCTACAGCCCAGAAACAGCGTCGCCCTGGTCACCGTATACAACCCTGCGGGGATTCCGCTGCCCAACTGGTTGATGCTGATGAAGGTGTTAACAGTCTGCCCAGCCGCTGTCGCGGTCACATCGACCTTGGCATACGCTTGCACGTTCACGGTGTCTTCAGTTTTTCTGGTGATGCTTTCAAGGTCCGTCATGCTACCGGCGGCGTTTGGCCGGCCGTAATTACCAGCGAGGTCAAATCCTTTTCGGTATGTGTAAGCCATCACAGTATCCCTTCTCGCGCAACAGGCGGAACAACGTTGAACGGCTCGGACACGATTGCGTGCTCCACAATCTCGCCATCATACGGCATCCCTGTCTCATCGAGTACAGCATTTTGGTAGACGGCAATGCCGTACCGATGCCGGCCTTTTTGTAGCTTCTCAGTCTTGCTGTGAGGTATATGCCAATCTACAAAGTAGCCTTCGTTGTTCCCCTCTACCGGCAAGGCTGTTTGGTACAGCAAGTCGTCTGACGCTCGCCGCACCTTGATGACCACATAGTCATCTGCTGTGAGGATTAAACCTTCGCGGAGCTGCAGCAGTATCCGATAGTACAAGGTCTCGCCTTGTGGGAGTGTTATCTCTACCATGAGCCACCTCCTTTGACGTCAATGGCCTTATTGCTGTTGCAATGTACGATAGTCACGATTTGGCTACCATCAGCGGCTTTGCCGCGGTCAATCAGGTCAAACTCTTGGGCCCGCGTGCCGTTAGCCGACCAGATTTGCACACGGCTGCCAGTGGCGCTGGAATTGCCGGAGATGTCCAGAGACAAGTTGCTATGGCCAAAAGGCTTGATTGTCACGCTTGACGCCAGCACAGACCCGCCTGAAAGCGCCTGCACGTCCCACTGCTGCGCTGGTGTGCCATTTTTGCTATAGGCTTGTACCAAAGTGCCGCTTCGGAAATCGGCGCCCTCTACGTCCAAGTACAGCCCGCTGGCGACAAATTCGAAGGTGTAAGCGCCCGAGCTGTCACGTCTCATAATCAGGTCTTGTGCACCTGTACCGTTAATGTCGTAGAGCCACACTGTTGCCTTGCGGTTGCCGCCGGTGCTAGCGCCTGTTAACTTAGACTTAAAAGCCAGCCATCTGGCATAGCTGCTGACCATCGGCTCGGGGCATTCTTTGCGTGTCACATCCCAATGCCGCACCACACGATCTGCCGGGATGTTGTATCGAGCC
>Ga0268262_10006298_pt1 | contig 11439 bp, 9 predicted proteins | sample TergutNc150P3_FD_190354 | JGI IMG/M metagenome (GOLD analysis project Ga0268262, IMG submission 190354) | Nasutitermes corniger P3 segment gut microbial community from laboratory colony in Florida, USA - Nc150 P3 (SPAdes) (version 2) | ecosystem: Host-associated > Arthropoda: Insects > Digestive...
GCTGACACTGCAGGCAAAATTATTACGTGTAATTCAGGAAAAGAAATTTGAAAAAGTAGGCTCTGATGATACAATTACAGTCGATGTACGGATTGTCGCGGCCACAAACAAGGACATAGATCATCAGGTTCAAAACGGCTTTTTCCGCGAAGATTTGTATTACCGCCTTAACGTAATCCCCGTAAATATTCCTCCTTTGCGCCGGCGTCAGGAAGATATTAAAGAATTGGCGCATTTTTTCTTAAAAAGCTTCATGAAAAAAAACGGGAAGCATTTTGACGGTTTTTCCGAGGACGCACTTGAAGCGATGCTTTTATATTCCTGGCCCGGAAATGTCCGCGAGCTTCAAAATTGTATAGAAAGAGCCTGTGTAACAGGGAAAGACAGTCTGATAAAACTTGAAAATCTCATGTTGAAGCGGCCGGCTGAACCGCAAATTGCTAATACAGGCGTAATTTACGATAATGAAGGAGAGTTACCTGAAAAAGAAAAAACACAAAAAAACAGGGGTGATCGTAATTTAAAGACAGCTGTTAGTGTTTTTAAAGCAGGTTTTATCCGCAAGGTTCTGGAAGAAAATAACTGGAATCAAACAGATGCTTCCAGGGCACTTGCCATACAGCGCACTTATTTGTCAAGATTAATGAAGGAACTCAGAATTGAGCATTCATCATAACAATGTAACCCGTTACAAACTAACTTGTTACAAAGTAACGGGAGAAAACATTAAGGAGCAAAATAATGGAAAACGAAAATGAAAAACAAAGCTTTGTAGAAAAAATAAACGGTTTTTCCCAAAGAAACAGAAAGGGAATAATTATATTTTCAAGCGCGATTTTTATACTGCTTGCGGGTACGATTGTCTTTTTTTCCCTGCAGGACGTTTTTAATAAAAAAGCAATTGCCGAAGCAGAGGAGTTAAACGTCAAGTTTCAGGAGTTACGTTTTCTTGCAAACGACGCGAATTATAACGTCGACATACAAAAACTGCTTTCAGATATTGAAACTTTTGCCGGTAACAAAAACGGGTATGCCCCAAGCAAGGCATGGTCAATGGCTGCTCAAATTTATTCAAGCAGAAACGAATGGCAAAAAGCGGAAGAAACATGGTTAAAAGCCGCGAAAGCCGGAGATAAAACCTACCTTGGACCAATCGCGCTTTTTAACGCCGCCGTATCCGCGGAAGAGCAGGGGAAACTGGAACTGGCCATTGAACTCCTTCAAAAATCCATCGATCACAAATTTGAATTTCCCGCGGCTCCCCGCGCTCAGTTTTCCATAGGAAGGTTATATGAACAGCTTGGAAATTATCCGGCTGCGATTGAATCTTACCGTACAGTGATGATAAACTGGCAAAATATTCCTGTCTGGCAGTACCTTGCCCGCAGCCGGATTATAGCTATTGAATGAGGAAGAAATAATAAGTGTTCAGAAAAGTGGTAATTATAATTACCATTATTGTTTATATCAACGTTTTATTATCATGCGGAATAGATGAATATTATTATCTTCCGCAGGTACCGGAAATTAGTGTTCAAACTAACTTCAATACATACGCTACTGTAAATCTTCCGAAAATTCCTGATGATTATTATTACGCGACGTGTTACACTATTTTTTACAAGATATATGTAAGCAATAAACAAACTCAATCTTCAAGTCCAAGTGAATTTAATCTTATAAGTTCATCTCTTTATAGTGATTATAATTATCTTTTGCAATTTACCAATCCTGTAAATACATCCGCAAATACTTCTACAAACACCTTTAAAAACAGGAATTTTTATGAACTTGAATTTGAAGGAAAGGATAATATTACTATGCTGCCAAAAAACGGCGGAAATTTATCGATCAATTTTTCAACAACCACTGGTTTTAATCCTTTTGCTTCTCTTAATAATAGTGTAGAAAATATTCATTTACTTCGTTCAAGAAAATTAACTTTAGCTGAACCAGATGATTTATATTTTCAAAATACAGATGAATTACGCTCAGGAGCAATCACAACTCCTATTAGAAATGCTGATGTTGCCGCCGGACGACAAGGTGAGGATATGATTTTTACTTATGTTGCAATGTATATTGCGGCAGTCGGAACAAATTCTAATAATTTTACAACTATTTACAGTAAACCAACTTTCATAAACGTTTTTATACTTCCCAATAAAGATTAACAACTCATCCGTGCGCAATAGAATATCCCTGTGTAAACTATATTTTACTAATCATAATGTATATTCTGTCTACTAATATATATTGTTTATTTACGGATAAAGAAATCTGTATACATCAAAATATGAGGCCCATTCGTTTGTACCGCATATAATATTACGCGCCAGTACTTCTTTACGTCTCAGTGAAAATATTGTTTCACAATCTTTTGAAAGACGATCCTGTCTATAAGATTTTTCTTGTTTGGCGTTCACATAATCAATTTTTTTCTCTGTGCCGTAATAAGCGAAACCCCATAACAAAGATGACAACGAATGCTTTTTCATACCGGATTTGATATAAAAAACTTCAGCGTTATTTATGCAAATACCCTGAGGTAAACATTTGTTAGTATCACAGATAAAATTATCAATATGTAAATTATTATGAATGTCTACTAAAACATATTCACAATCGGCTGTAATACCTGTTGACAAAGGTGACGAGAATTCCATTTTTACAAGCGGATTAAAACCTTTAGTGTAAATTACGGGGATACACGCTCTTCTTAACGACGATGAAAAAATTTCAATAAGGCTTAAATGACCGTGAAATACTGAGTTTTCTTTTTTACTGAAACTAAACAAAACTCTGTATATTGAAGGGTCACTTTTACCAGCAGAAGGCATAACGTTAACCGGTTTATTTTCACGGTTAACGAAAACAGGTTTGTTTTTTACAATTTCTATTTCTATTTTACAAACACCGCATTGACTGCATTTTTTTACACAAGATTCTGTATATTTACAATCATTAGATTTTTTAAGCTCATTATTAAAATATTCTTTAGTTACACACGAATCAATTTTTTCCCAAGTGAGCTTCTTCTTTCCGGACATAATTTCATTTGTCAACTCATGGTTTGTTTCAAATAAATTTTGCCAAATATCCCTGTTAATATATTCAGTCCATGCGTCAAGTCTGCTTCCGTCAAGAAAAGCCTGTTCGCATAAAGCGCCGACTCTTTCATCACCCCTGCTTAAAACACCTTCTATTTTAGATATAAGCGTGTCAGCAATACTTATCTTGTGTCCCATTGGCTTAAGCCTTGAACGAATATATTCCAATTTTTTTACAGCCTCATCATAGTTTATCTGAGATACCCATTGATACGGTGTATGCGGCTTTGGAATAAATATACCAACATTAATACTGAAACGCATTTTCGATCTTCTTGCGATATCCAGAATAAAATCTACAATTTCTTCTTCTTCACATAAATACTCTGATTTTTCTATATCCGGTAACGGAAGCCCGATCATGAAATAAAATTTGGCGCTTTTCCAGCCTTTTCTTTTTGCTTCTTCAAGAATTGAAACAACTGAATCTCGGGTAACTTCTTTATTTATGGCAGCCTGCCACATATCACAGGGAGTTTCAACAGCAAACGTAAGACCGCTTTTTCTCGTTACGGAGATTTTTTCCAAAAGACCAAGCGAAAAACCTGATACCTTAAGCGACGGCATTTGAAAAGAAATATGCATCGAAGAAAACCTACCGTTAAGTTCATCTACAAGCTCCTCAATGCCGCAATAATCACCGGAAGAAAGGGATGAAAGGCTTATTTCCTGCCAGCCTCCCTCTGTAACCATTTCGTTCACCTGCGCTATAATACGTTCCCGGCTTTTCTGACGCATTGGTCTGTACCAAAAACCGGCAAAACAAAAACGGCAGCCGTTCGGGCAGCCGCGCATTATTTCCACAGAGCCGTGATGCTGTATTATCTTCATGCTTGGAATTGGAAACACAGCCGCTTCTGTATCATCAAAAGAAAAACCTGAAAAAACCGCGCGTGATACTTTTTCCTTTCCCTTAATCCAGACATTCGGATGGGAAGATAGTTTTTCAAGCAGCCCTGCCCTGCCCTGCCCGCGTGATTTCAGCAAAGCCATTTCATTTACCAAATCAAAAAAACCGGCTTCCGCCTCTCCAATCCAAAAAGCGTCAATAAACGGAGAAAACGGAAGCGGATTGGAAACTACAGGTCCTCCCGCGATAACAACGGGGTTTTCCTCATTCCTTTCCGTACAACGGAGCGGAATACCGGAAACATCAAGTATTAAAAGAACTCCGTTTAATCCCAACTCGTAGCCAAGAGTAAACATCAGCATATCAAGGCAGGAAAGACTAATACCGGTATCAAGACCGTACAGGGGAATTTTTTTTTCGCGTAATAATTTCTCAAAATCAGGGGCCGGAGCAAAAGCGCGGTCGCAGGAAATACCTTTTATTCTGTTTAAGCGGTTGTAGATAATATGCAGCGCCTGATTTACCATTCCGATTTCATACAAATCAGGAAACGCGATTAATGTATGAAATGCGGTGTCATCTTTTTTCGCGAGTATACCCGCTTCACCGCCTGTATAACGTCCGGGTTTTTCCACATTTAAAAGAAGTCCGCCAAATTCTTCAATAGGATCGATATACCTTAAGGCATATTTGCCGGACATCAGCGGTTGTACCTTCTTATGTAAATACTTAAAACAATGCCTATGCCGAACATTGCCGCAAGAACAGCCGAACCTCCGTATGACATAAATAACAAAGGAATACCTGTTATGGGCATAATACCCATTGTCATCCCCACATTAATAATAAAGTGAAAACCAAACATACCGACAAGCCCCGCACAGATGTATTTAGCGAAAGGATCAATTGTGATTTTCATTGTTGTAATCAGTCGCTGACATATTAATAAAAACATAACAAACACCATCAAGCCGCCGAGAAAACCTGTTTCCTCGGAATATATTGAAAAAATAAAATCCGTGCTTTGTTCAGGCAAAAATCTGTAGTGACTCTGGGTACCCTGTAAATAACCCCTGCCTGTCAGTCCCCCGGCTCCTATAGCGGTAACCGACTGGATAATATTCCATCCTGCTCCGCGGTTGTCAACATTAGGATCAAGAAAAACTATCAGCCGCATAAGCTGGTAATTTTTTAATACAAGACGGGCGGCGTATGATGTGCCGATTGACAGCATAACAATTAACGCCGTATAAACAATCCAGTAAAAATATTTTTTCTTGTACTTAACATACCCAAAAACGGCAATAGCGGCAATTAACAGCAGGAAAAATATCACCATAACAATTATTTTTGGATTCGTAATAACCGCGAGAAAAGGTATTGATTTCCGGAAAATATATGTCTGCCAAAGCGGCAATACCAAAAAAATTCCTGTCAGCGCAATGGTAAAAATAATAAAAGATATATAACGCATCGCTACACCCGCCAAAAATGTCATAGTTATCAGTATGGCTATATAAACAAGAGCCGTTCCGAGATCGGGCTGAAGAAGAACAATACCCATCGGTATAAAAACAATTAAACAGCTGATAAAAAAACGAGAGAATGATTTTCTGTTATGATCTGTATCAGCAAGGTAGCGGGCAAGGAGAATAATTACGGATATTTTTACAAATTCAGACATCTGTATGCCAAAAGCTCCAATTCTAAGCCAGCGCGCCGCATTATAAATAATCCTGCCGAAAACAAGCGTATATAAAAGAGGAATTAGGGAAATTAAATAAATATAAACAGAAATACTGTAAAATCTTCTGTAATTAACCATTGCAAGAACAATTGCCGCAACGATCCCCGCAACTGCCCATATAATTTGTTTTATATATTCGTCGGAAACCTGAATACCTGACGATGTTATTCCTGAAGAATAAATATATAAAACGCCGAAAACAAGCAAAGCAATAACCGGCAGCAGCAATAAATAATCTAATTTAATTATTTCGCGTAATTTCATTCCCTGCGCCCCTGTATCGGCATAAGATACTGAAAACCCAATGTACGCACTGCGTTTTCGTACGTTTGTTTAGCGAAGTACGCCTGAAAAATAACCGCCGATGCGTAAGGAGCCCACCATTCCCAAACATTGGCGGCTTCCACCATAACACATACTACTATTTTTTCTTCGGGATTTGTACTGTCAAAGGGAGCATAAGCCGCAAACCATGAATGCCACCGGTCGGGAAGCCCTATTTCTCCGGTTCCTGTCTTTCCCGCTATTTGCACAGATTTTATATTAAGCGGATACTGCGCCGTTCCTTCCGTTATTACGCCTCTCATATGCTGACGCACCGTTTCAAAAACCTGCGGACTTAAACTGCTTTCATGCAGCAATTCAGGCTTGACTGATTTTTCTATCGCATTCGTTACAGGATCGCGGATTTCCTTAAGAACATGAGGCTTGTAAATCTTTCCTTCATTTACAGTCATACAGATCATATTTGCCATTTGAAGGGGAGTAACAAGGGTATACCCCTGCCCTATTGACATGTTCATTGTATCCCCGGCCTGCCACTTTTCATGGTAACGCCGTTCCTTCCATTGAGGAGTTGGAATAAAACCCTGTATTTCACCCGGAAGATCTATGCCTGTAAATTCACCATAACCGTAATTTCTTGAGTAATTTACAATCCTTTCCGCTCCCAGATAATCCCTTCCGACTGTCCAGTAAAAAATATCGCATGATTGAGCCATGGCGTATCTTAAATTTAACCTTCCGTGCCCTGTTTTTATATGGCAGTTCCAGTCACGGTTGCCGTAATTTATTAAGCCTCGGCACAGGATTGTTTGTTCAGGCAGTATTAAATTTTCCGCCAGAAGACCTGTTGTCATAATAATTTTAAAGGTTGAAGCCGGCGGATAACTTGATTGAATAGCGCGGTTCAATAAAGGTTTATTTGGATCGTTTATCAGGGCAAGGTAATCTGATTGAAGGCCGTCTATAAAGATATTAGGGTCATACCAGGGGTATGAAACCATTGCAAGGATTTCACCGGTCGAAGGACGTATAATCAGCGCAGAGCCAATTCTCCGTCCTAACGCTTTTTCAACCAGTGTCTGCAAATCAGTATCAATTGTCAGCACAAGGTTTTTTCCCATTTCAGGAGGGACTACAATATTCTCCCTTCCGGAAATACGCCTGCCCCTGGAATCAACAGTTCTTGTTTCCCATCCTTCTTTACCGCGTAAATATTCATCGTACTGTTTTTCTACTCCCGACTTGCCGATAACATCACCCTGCTGGTAACCCATGTTATAAAGAGATGTAAGCTCGTCACGGGTTATATCTCCTACATAACCCAATATATGCGAAAGGCTTCCTGCGTCACTGTAATTGCGAACAGACTTATTTTGCCATGAAACTCCCGGTAAAACATTTTTTCTTTCGGCAAGAGCGGAAATTGTGGAAAAAGAAACATTAGCTGCAATTTCCAGCGGTTGATAGAGCTGCAAATACTGACTTGGAAGCTTTGCCCTGATTTCAGCGGATGATATACCGAGTATTTCAGAAGTAATTTCAATTACTTTACCCATGCTGTTTTGGGGAACATCAGCCGGAGTTATGCTGACTACGAAAGAATCTTTGTTCATAACAAGGATTTTTTTCATATCACGGTCGTAAATTTCTCCCCTTTGGGTAGGTATTGTATATGTTCTTCGGGAAATATCCAGCGCCCGGCTGAGATATATTTCACCTGACAGTATCTGTATGCTGAAAAGCCTGCCGCTGTAAACAACAAATACAACGGCAAGAAGCACCCTGAGTATATTTATTCGCAATTCCGTATTATCACGCATTCTCATTTTAATTCCGTCCTGTTGAAAGCGGTTTGATCCGTTTTAAGATAAGAAATAAAAGCGGCGCGCTCAGGCAATTAAGTCCAAGTTCAATCCACAAAAGCGAAGATGTAAATGAGTAGGCAGGTATAGAATTAAAAATTAAATGAAGTATTAAAAGTATTATTGCTTTAAGTATGGTTGCAAAAGCGCAGAGGATTATCGGCATGAAAAATATATCAAGGAAAAATGAACCTTTGAAAATGCCCGCGAGAGCGCCGATCAGGGTGCGTATGAGGCAATTTAATCCAAGAGGAGCCGCGGAAAGAAAATCCAAAAAAAGCCCTGAGCAAAATCCTGAAACCTGCCCTGCCATAGTTCCGTTAACATAAGCCGAGAAAACAAGTATACACAGAGCCAAATCAGGAATAACATTAAAAAACGCAATTCTTGCAATCAAGGTTGACTGCAATATGCCTGCCAAAATGCAGAGGAATACTGTCCAAATTATACACCTAATCATTGATTAACCCTGTTTCTTCCGTTTCATTATCTATAATAAAAACATATTCCAGTCTTGAGAAATCAATCATCGGAATAACGCTGACTTCCAAAGTACTTATATATTCATGAACACTAACAGAATTGACGCGTCCGATATTGATGCCTGCCGGAAATATTCCGCCCATTCCACTTGAAACAACTACGTCGCCTATGTTAATTTCATTTCTTGCTCTTTTCGGTACAAACCGCATTAACAACGGTATTTCGGAGTTTCCCTGACCTTCCGTGATGCCTTCATACCGCGAAACTGAAAAGCGCGCTGAAACCTGCGAATTAATGTCAAAAACAGGCATTACAAGGCTTTCAAAGGTTCCGGCCTGAATTACCTTACCTACCAACGCCTGAGTACCGTCCTGCCACGCGACCACAGGCATATCATTTTTTACTCCGGAAAAAGTTCCCCTGTTAATTACAATGGCGGAAAAAAGATTATCAGGATCCCTGCCCGAAATTTCAGCGGGAATCCTGTTATAACGTATTGTTTTAGAGAAGTTAAGCTGCTCGCGCAGTCTGATGTTTTCCTGATAAATTTCCGCGCTGCTTCGTTCCAGTTCTTCATAACGTTCCAGCTGTTTAAGTAATTCCGCGTGCTCCTTTCTTAAATCCGCAAGTTCCTTTACGGAAAGCACTGTCCTTGAAATAACAGAAGAAAACTCATATATTCCCCCTCTTACACCCAAAAATGCGGATAATCCCATATTTTTGGCATTTGTTATGAAACCGATATTAGTGAGCATAAGCATTAGTATTGATACAAGGGAAAGCGATATAAAAACATATACAGTCGCGTTTAACGGCGTTCTCGGCGTTGTTCTGCTGTTTTTACGCGAAAACGCCGCAAAGGATTTACCTTTCATAAATTAGCCGTTCAGTCTGTCATAAATATTCTTTATTAAGTCGGCGCTTTTTAAGTATTCAAAATATTTACCCGCACCCAATGCTACGCAATTTTCAGGCTGATCGGCAATAATTGCAGGTACTCCTGTTTCTTTTGCAATCAGTTTGTCCAGTCCCTTTAAAAGCGAACCGCCGCCTGTCATCACGATACCTCTGTCTACAATATCCGCCGCCAGTTCCGGAGGAGTCTTGCCAAGAGTAGCTTTTATTTCATCAATTATCGCGGTAATCGGATCTTTTAACGCTTCACGCACTTCTACAGAATCAATTTCAAGCCGGCGGGGAAGACCTGTAATCGCGTCATTGCCTTTTACTTCCATTTTTTCAATTATTTTTTCAGGCGACGCATTCCCGATTTCTATTTTGAGCTTTTCCGCCATTTGTTCGCCGATTACCAGGTTGTGAACGCCTTTAATGTGCTTTATTATAGCTTCGTCAAATTCATCACCGCCGATGCGTATGGCGCTTGTAACAACCATGCCTCCAAGTGAAATAACCGAGATTTCAGATGTGCCGCCGCCAATATCGCAAATCATATGACCTGCAGGTTCGCGTATCGGAATATCCGCTCCGATTGCGGCGGCAAGACTCTCTTCGATAATGTGCACTTCCCTTGCGCCTGATTTATACGCGCTTTCTTCAACTGCGCGTCTTTCAACCTCCGTAATACAGGAGGGAACACCGATAACCATTCTCGGTTTAATAAAACGGTAACGCGGAAAAACACGATAGATAAAAAACCGGATCATCTTTTCCGTAGATTCTATATCTGCGATAACACCGTCGCGCATAGGTCTTATCGCGATTATATTTTCCGGCGTTTTCCAAAGCATGCGTTTGGCGTCAGCTCCGACAGCGACCAGCCTCTTTGTGCCCCTTTCAACCGCGACAACGGAAGGCTCATTCAACACTATGCCCTTACCTTTGATATAAATAAGCGTATTACAAGTTCCTAAATCAATACCTAAATCTGTCGAAATACTGCCAAACATGTTTCCTCCCTATATATTAAGCCGCGCTCTTGTTTTTGCATGGGCCGGATCCTGTCTGTATGCCAGTCTCCATTCAGCTCTTGCTCTGGTTGTATCGCCTTTCAGGTTATACAATTCACCTAATTGATAATGAACTTCAGCGTTTTCGCCTGAGCTGTTTATTATACTTAAATATTGTTCTTCCGCGCTTTCATAATCGCCGGTCAGCCTGTAAATTTCAGCTAATAGAAAATGTGCGATAACAACGGATTTAGAATCCGCAGACATTTCTATGCACCTTTTTAAATATCCCGATGCCATACCGTATTCTTCCATTGCGATATAAGAACGCGCTATTGATAATAATAAATTGTCAGACGGAGGTTTATCGGAATTAAACGCCATGGTAAATGATGCGATGCTGTTTCTGTAATCTCCTGAAGCAGCGTAAGCAAGGCCAAGGTATTCCGGTATATCTTTTGCTTCATAAATTTTACTCGCTATTTCCAGATATTTAATCGCGAGATCCGAATATTCCGTGCCTTTATATCCGTATGCTTTTCCAAGAACATAAAAAACTCGTCCGTCATTGGATGCTTCTTTATGTAATAGAGCTTTTCTGAGTGAAAAAATACTCTCGTCAATATAAAGAAGCGTATTTTGACTGTTTATCTGGGAAATACCCAGTTGATACGCTGAAAAACCGTGTATTGTAAGCAAAAAATAATCTACCGGCTTTTGAAATAACGCGTTTTTGCTGATTTCATAAGCTTTTTCATAATTTCCCTCATTCCAGATACGCAAAAGTTCATTTTTTTCATTGCTTACACCGTCTTTTACCCGGTAAATTATAAAAATAGAGACAATTATTGCCGTAATTATTACCATTATAGCTGTTATTGTGTGTATTTTTTTTTGTAAATATATTTGCCTTCCATGACGGGACAAAGTTTTATCGTTAAACATATTACTTTACCGGGAATTTTACATAAATTTAAAAACAAAGTCAATTAATAATGTAATTTCTTTAAAAAAAAGCGATGAACCATAAGCCGGGTTCTGTAACCAAAAGCTTACGGCTTTTGGCTTTTACTGCCATCTGTCTGAAAAAGCTGTTACCCGCTTTTTTAAAGCAGTCTACCCGCGTATATCCGGCGGGCCGCCGGTAAACCGGCAAAAACCGGCTTTAAACGCTGTTCGACTTTGCTCCTGATGA
>Ga0268262_10006299_pt1 | contig 11438 bp, 6 predicted proteins | sample TergutNc150P3_FD_190354 | JGI IMG/M metagenome (GOLD analysis project Ga0268262, IMG submission 190354) | Nasutitermes corniger P3 segment gut microbial community from laboratory colony in Florida, USA - Nc150 P3 (SPAdes) (version 2) | ecosystem: Host-associated > Arthropoda: Insects > Digestive...
CTGGCCCTCCGGCTACTCCTTTTCATGGGCTTCCAGCAACACCAGTGTAGCCACGGTGAGCGGCTCTGGCGAAACCGCCACCGTCAACGCCGTCGCCTCCGGCACCGCGAACATCACAGTCACAGCGACCAAGGCCAGCAACCCCACTCTTACGGATTCCATTGCCGTCACAGTTAATGCTCCCGCTCCCGCTTCACGAGGAGTGTGGGAATATTTTTATGGCCGAGATATATATATCCCAAGCAATGCTTCGACTTCTCGGGCCGTCTACGGAAACGGCATACATGTGGAGATTTATACCACCAGAGACTACTACGGCAATATCATTAAAGTCCAACTCAGGACATCACCAAATGGAACCAATTGGACAGTTCAAGATAGTCCAATGCCCTACCCGAATCTTATCTTCTATGGCGGGGGAATATTTGTGCTCATGAGCAACGCCAATACGACCCTTACCACCTGTTCCGCCGCCATATCATCAGATGGAATCAATTGGGCAGTAGAAGAGGTTCAACAGGGCTATTGGGCTCACGGCATTTACGAAAACGGCAAATTTTGGTTTGTCACAATAGGAGACCTCATCCCTTCGGTTCTGACCTATACCCCATAGACACGCAACAGCCAGACAACCACCCGTGACAGTGCCTCCGAAGTTAAGTAATTAATTCCCAAAATACTTAGAGAAAATAATTGCCTAAAAAATAAACAAATGAAGGATCAAGTTTGATTTCTTTTGCGCCAACTATTTAAGTCGAAATGGTCAGCTTATCGTCCCCACATGCTTCATCTAAACGGTCTTCGCTTTGAGAATATATCGTGTGCCGCGTTTCTGGCACTGCTTTTCAACAACACCCTCAGTCTCTAATTCGGAAAAGACTCTACACAGCATCGCTGATACGCCGTCGTAGTTCTTCATGTTCAATCCGCTTTGCGCCTGGAAACTCGAAAGAGCGCCGTGTTCCGCGAGCATTGCCCTGACCTTTTCCTTGACCTCTGGATATGCGGGGGCTGTGACTTTCGACACTTCCAGTGTAAATCGCCAATTGCTTTCGGACTGATTTTTCATTTTAACTCAGTCCAAAAGCATACGTAAAACTTTTTGCCGTAAAGTCATAGACCTCCGGCAGAACCGGAGGCTTGCATTTGTGAACCGCTCAAAGCGGTTTGAACATGCGCCGCCTAAAGACGGCCACTATTCCTTGAACAATTCTAATGATTCAAGCCTTTGCTCCTCCTTTTCTTGTTGCTGGATATAACAGTTCAACTATTCATAGATGAACTGCTATAAGCCTCACGTCATTGAAGATTGTCATATTCGTTGTACTCAATTTCCATTATTTCGGTTATATCGCAATTTAGAACTTTGACTGCAACTTGCTATAAACATAAAAGTAAAATCTTAAGGTTGAACTGCTATAACATTTCAAAACGCCTTAAAAGCGTTCAAATCCATGATCGGCTCGTTGTACTGGCGGCTGGCTTCCATATCCACTTCAAACTCAAGCGCCCAGTCATTGTTTAGTTCTTCATCCACCAACATCTGTTGTACCAGCAGTATGTTTTTATCATCAGGTTTCACACTGGAATATGTGTGGCGCAGGTTCCGCCCTTCGGGGTTCAGCAGGGGGCCTATGTGGTCTTTGAGGTACTGAGCCATAAGTTCTTCCAGACGCTCCGGCGTCCAAGGCGCTCCTTCTCCATCCACAGGTTCGCGGCGGGCAAACGCGTCCAGAGCCTCAATGGCCTCTTCCCAATTAGCGCCCGCCAAGCTGGCCATAAAGTTGAAAATTCTGGCTCTTATGGCGGCAAGGAATTTGGGCCTGTCCTTAGTCAAATCATGCGGTTTGATTTCAGGCTCCCGGGTCTCTGCTGGCTGGTAATCAGGATTCTGCATTTTTTCCCAGGCGTCCATAAGACTGGAGTCAACAGTCCTGAGCATGGCGTGCAGATAGCCTTCCATCTCTCTGACCTCGTCTGTCTTGGCTGAATCTGGAACTGTGCGGGAAAGCGCCTTATACGCGCTATTCAAATGGCGGAGCAGCAGGCCCTCGCAGCGCCGCAGATCGTAGAGGCGCACATAGTCCGCAAAGGTAGCCCATGTTTCAAACATCTCCCTGGCTATGGACTTGGGGCGGATGTTCTCCTGGCCGACCCAAGGATGCCTGTCGGCAAATTCGTTGAAAGTGCTGTAAATGAAATCCCTCAGCGGCTTTGGGTACTCCAGCTTGGACAGTTCTTCCATGCGCTGGTCATACTCCATGCCCTCAGCCTTGAGTTCGGCCAATCGCTTGGTTTTCAGGCGATCCAACTGCTTTTTTAATATTGTGTCGGGGTCTTCCAGTATGGATTCCACCAGTGTCAGAATGTCGGGCGCATAGGTCTCTGAGTCTCTGTCAATCAGGGGCAATGTCTCTATGAGGTACAGGCTGATAGTCTGATCCATGCTGAAGTCATCCTGCAACTCAAGATTTACATTCAACTTGCGGCCTGTGCCGGAAAACTCAACAATTTTGCGGTTCAACAGCGCACGGAACAACTGCCATCCGCGGCGTCTGTGAACCGCTTTGTCCCTGTCCGTCTCATGGCTCCTGTTGATCAATTCGCGCATGGCGGCGCAGCCGTCGCCATCCCTTGAGAGTACATTCAACAGCATCCCATGACTGACTTTGAATCGGCTCTGAAGTCGCTCTGGCAAGGCTTGAACAAGCCTGTTAAAAGTCTGCTCGTCCCAGTGGACATAGCCACGCTCAGGCGGCTGGCGCTTGACAAACTTCTTGCCGCCGCCGGCGGCCTTTGCCGCCAGTTTGAGGTTTTCAATAACGTGTTCTGGAGCCTGGGCTACGACAAAACCTAAATCATCAAAGCCCTTACGTCCGGCGCGGCCCGCGATTTGATGAAAATCTCTGGCTGACAGAATTGCTGTTTTTTCACCATTGTACTTGCACAACTTAGTAAACAGCACCGTGCGGATTGGCACGTTGATGCCAACTCCAAGCGTATCTGTTCCGCAAATGATCTTTAGCAGACCCTTTTGGGCGAGCTGCTCGACTAATATCCTGTACTTGGGCAGTAAGCCGGCATGGTGCAGGCCTATGCCCTGGCGCAAAAATCGTTTTAGCTCCGGGCCGTAGGGACTGCTGAACTTGAATGTGTCAATCACGTTCGCTATAGCCGTCTTTTCATCACGGCTGCACAGATTGAGGCTGGTGAAGTCCTGCGCGCTGTCGGCGGCATCATTTTGTGTGAAATGCACCACGTAAATCGGCGCTTTTTTATCCTGCGCCAATTTCTCCAGCGTCAACGGCAACGGTGTCTCAGCATAAGTAAAAGCCAGTGGAACGGGACGGTCGCTTGATTTGATCGTCCTGGAAGGCTTTCCGGTCAGCTTTTCCAGTTCCTGCTCAAAAAACGCCGTGTCCCCAAGAGTGGCCGACATCAACAGAAAACGGCTGTTTTTGAGTATTAATAGCGGAACCTGCCACGCGACGCCGCGCTCGCGGTCAGCATAGTAGTGAAATTCATCCATCACAATGTCCTGCGCTCTGGCGAACCCGCCATCTCTTAGAGCGATATTGCTGAGTATTTCCGCCGTGCAGCACAGGATCGGAGCGTCTCTGTTCACGGTCGCATCGCCTGTGCTCAAGCCGACATTCTGCGGGCCAAACTCTTTGCAGAGCGCCATCCACTTTTCATTCACCAGCGCCTTGATCGGACATGTATAAACTGATCTGCGGCTGAGAGCCAGGCTTTGGAAGTGCAGCGCCATAGCTACCAGCGATTTGCCGGAACCCGTGGGTGTATTCAGAATTACGTTCCTGTCCTCAAAGAGTTCTAAAATGGCCTCTTCCTGAGCGGGATAGAGCGACAGGCCACAGCGATCCACATATTCCAGAAAGCGGCCCAGCAGCGCGGAACTGCTGAAATCTCCGTCACGGGGAAGTAAGTCATACAGGGAATCAGACATTTGAGCCAATTGTAAAACCTCAGAGCTAATAGACAAAAACGGGGGTGTGCAAAATCTCAAAGACATAGATTACACGAGTGTTTATTCTGTCTCCGCTTTTGGGAATGACATAAATATGTGGGGGAATTTATTACTCGTATGTCTGCGGGAAACCAATCTATTATTCAGAACTATCTTTGTGAAGTGAGTTTACCATATTGGTAGAGGATTAGACTGTATTAGACAAGCTCTCCACTTCGGCACTGTAAGATATTTGCCTTGGCGTTGCGAGTCCATCAAATTTGACTTCGTATGAATATTGATGAAGTCCGATAATTTTGCCTCTGCCAAAATCGGGATGCACAATGATGTCACCAACACATAAATTGTGGTCATCCCAAAGAGCCTCTTGATCCTTAATAAATTCTTTTGTTTTGTAGTATAAATCTGTATCCAATTCTACAAGATAATCAACATTTACCCTTTCGGCATTGAAAATAAATCGTGAGGGATAGCGGAATGAACCGTCATAGCTCCTGCCCTCTGAATCAGACAGGAAAAGCATATCTCTTGCCCGCGTGAAAGCCACATAAGCAATACGGCGCTCTTCCTCTAATTGTTCTTTGGACTCAACACGCATGGATGGAAAAATTCCCTCATTCAATGCCACAACAAACACAATGGGACTTTCTAACCCTTTGACGGAGTGTACTGACATTAGCTTTACCGCGTCCTTTGCGCTTTCGGTATCTGCATTAGTGTATAACGCAATTTCGTTGAAATAATCTACAAGGCTAATGTCCTCGCCCGATGTCATTTCATAATCGTAAATGGCTTGTTTCAGTTCCGCGAGGTTATCAAGCCTTTCGTAATCGCCCTTACTCCTCAACATTTCTTCATAGCCGCTTTCCTGCATGATATTCGCCAATAAATCTGTTAACCTTAATTCTTCAAAAATGTTGCTGTATTTTTCTATTAATTCAATGAAATCTTGCGCTCCTTTTTTGTTTAATGTCAGTAATGCTTGATACATGGAACAGTTGTTTTGTTCTGCGTGAGATCGTAATGCGGCTATTGACTTCTTTCCAATTTGACGCGCTGGTTTGTTGATGATGCGCTCAAAGGATAAATCGTCTTTATAGGCTATGAAATGCAGATAACCAAGTATGTCTTTAACCTCTTCTCTGCCATAAAACGGAGTGCCGCTATATATTTTGTGGGGTACCCCCGCTCTAACCAGTTTTTCTTCTATGGGTCTTGAAACAGAATGAATGCGGTATAGTATCATTATGTCACTTGGCTTTATTCCGCTTTGTAGGATGGATTTTATTTGATTTGTAATCCATTCTGCCTCATCCTGTTGTGATTTTGCATGAAAATAGACTACTTTCCCCTGTGATTGCTTTATGGCCTCAAGATTCTTTTTGATTCGCATTTGATTCTTGTCAATCAATGAGTTGGCCGCATTTATTATTTTTTCTGCTGAACGATAGTTTTTATCAACGATAATCGTTTTGCAGTTTGAGTGTAACTTGTCGAAGTCACGTATAAATTCAATATGCGCTCCGCGCCAAGTGTAAATAGTCTGGTCGGGGTCGCCAACAATAAATAGATTTTTGTGATAGTCGCTAAGTATTTCGATAAGGGAACATTGTTGTTTGTCAACGTCCTGAAATTCATCTACCATTATGTAATTGAGGCGCTTTTGCCACCTTGAGCGTATTTCTTCATCTTTATTCAATATGTATAGCGTCACATTTAGTAAATCATTGAAATCAAACGCATAGGTTTTCATCTGCTCATGCAGATATTCATAAAAGAGTTTTTCACGAATATCTTTTACCTTATCTTTCAGTTTCATGAGTTTGAGAATGTTAGCTACTTCAAAATACTGGTAATAATCAGTGGTTGCTTTAACGGTTGCAATATATTCAACAGCTTCTTTAATGGTTATCTGCTTGGAATTAATGCCGAGCTTAGGAAAGCACACGTCTTGTAAAATTGTTTTCTTGTCGGCTTCATCTATAACCCTAAATGCTTGCGGCCATTGAAGTATTTTGTAATCTTCTTTGAGAAGATGAACGCAAAATTTGTGAAAGGTACAGATATAGCCAAAATCGCGCCCGCCAGTCATATCGCCTACACGCTTTTTCATTTCTTGAGCGGCTTTGTTTGTAAATGTGACACAAAGTATGTTCTTTGGGGCAATACCCAATTTTTTTACAAGGTAAGCGTACCTATGGGTAAGCGCACGGGTTTTTCCTGTTCCTGCTCCGGCAATGACACGGACATATCCCTCTGTTGTAGTAACGGCCTCGCGCTGCTGGTCGTTTAATGTGTCAAGTATTGATGGGTTTGCTGAGGATACGTCTAAGCTGTCTGCTGAACTTTCTATAGAGGTTATGATTTGTGCTATTTCTTTTTGCTTTTCTTTCATTTCTTCTAGCCCCTTTGCTTGTATAGCTTCATTCAAAAATCTATTGGTGTTTTGAACAGATAGCATTGTTTGTGCATATTCTTGACGTGCGCATTCAAGCAAGTCTGCCGCTTCTTTTCTCGTGCGGGCTCTTGTTTTTTCAAATTCTTTTGCTTCTTTTTCTACCTCAGCTCTCATTTTATCTACTTCTTTGACACCATCTAACGCTCTAGCTTTTATTATTTTTGCTTCGGCCAATGCATTATCTTTTATTCCTTGTGCTTCGTTCAATGCCATGGCTCTGATGTCTTGCGCTTTACTATGTGCGGTGGCTGTAATCCTTTGTGTTTCATTGTATGTGTTTGTTTTAGGCGCAGTATATCTTATCGTTGATCGTTCTCGCCCAAATTTTTGTCTAAGTTCCTCTATCCCTATCCAAATAAAAAATGCAATAAGTCCAACAAAGAAAACCAAGAAAGCTATAAAGCAACCATCCATTTCACTGACTCACTTAGCAACAATAAGCAACGATATGAAATTCATGACGCCTACCCCATGCCTAGCTCGCTTGAAAACTACCACATCTTGCTTCCCGACTTGAAACTACAAGCCCCCTGTGATTCATCAAGCCGATTCTAACCGCATACCCATCGCTTCCAGCATTTTGTGATCCTGGAGGCCGCCGGGGTTGGGTGTTACAAGCAGTTTTTCGCCCGCAAATATGCTGTTGGCTCCTGCCAGAAAAGCCATGGCCTGCATTTCAATGCTCATGTTGACGCGCCCCGCGCTGAGGCGTATGCGGCTCTTTGGAAAGAGTATCCGCGCCGTGGCTATCATACGGATAAATTCCAGCGGCGGCGGCGGCTCTATGCCTTCAAGCGGAGTACCTGGAACAGGAACCAACTGATTGATGGGTATGCTTTCAGGCGGCGGGTCTATCAATGTCAATTCGTGTAAAAAGTGAATGCGATCCTCAACTTTTTCGCCCATTCCAACGATGCCGCCACAGCACACCTCCAGTCCGGCGACCCTCAGAGCGCGTATTGTCTCCAGCCTCTGTTCAAAGGTATGAGTTGAAATAATGGTCTCGTAAAAGGCCCTGCTGGTGTCAATGTTGTGGTTGTACACAGTGCATCCGGCGGCCTTGAGTCGCAACGCCTGTTCTTCGTTCAGCATTCCAAGCGTCACGCACACTTCTAAACCCAGAGCGGCGACATCACCTATTATGTCAAGCACTTGCTCGAAGGCTTCGCCATCCCTGACTTCTTTCCACGAAGCGCCCATGCAGTATCTGGTGGAGCCGTTTGCTTTAGCTTGCTTGGCGCTTTCAACTACTCTGGCCCGTTCTTTCAATGGCTCCGATTTTACGCCAGTGTTGTATCTGGCGGCCTGGGGGCAATAGGCGCAATCCTCTGGACACGCCCCGGTTTTGATTGAGTCCAATGTGCAAAACTGAATTTGATTTTGGTTCCAATGCTCTCTGTGTACAGTCGCGGCTCTGTAGATCAGGTCTGGAAATGACATGTCATGGATGGCTCTGATTTCCTGTAATTCTGGCATTCATAGCTCCGGAAAATGTTCAGTGTTCATTTCTCACTTGAATCTTCCAAAGCGCCTTTGATTTCCGCCAGTTCATCATTTGGCAGACGCCACATCCAACGGCCTGTGGCTCGGTCAAAAATATCAAAGCAGCACAGCCAGTTGAGCAAACCGGCAATCATCACATAACTTGCCCCATATTCCTGCGTTAAATTTCGCACAGGCTCACTGCCCGCGCCTCCGAAAAACGACGCAAACAGCGCATACACAGGCCCTATACCGGCTGTGGCTATGGCCCCAAGATTGGGCAGCCACTCAAATGGGCCAAATTTGGGTGTGAATACGCCGGATTGAGCGCCTCCGAACACACCAAACCTCATTTGCAGAAAACCCAAAAACAAAAATGAGTACCATACGCAAAAAATGATGCGCGCCCTGATCTTTTGGCCGATTAGCCAATAACCGGCGCCGGGCTGTAATAAATTGAGCAGAACCGGCTTCCATGCCGCTTTCAGCGCGGCCATGCGCCGCAGTGGTATCGTTGGCTTTGTGATCTCAGGCGTTTCAAACATGTAAACCTGTTGCAAAACCCCCAATGCTTTTTGTGATGACTGGGAGTGGGTTATTGACAAAACAGCCGAAGAACACGGTGTCTCGCAGTTTTAGGACAACGCAACACCAATACACCTCAACCTATGAAACAGCATACAGCAGGATTTGATACTATTCATAGAATAAAATCTCGGCCGGATAAGCTTGCTTACAAAAGCATTGTTATCACTAACTCTTTAGATTTCACTAAAAGTGCGGAGGGAAAGTCCGCGCTGGACGCTAAAGCGGCGACGAGAGTGCCGAGCATTGAAACAGAGAAAACGGCGGCAAAGAAGGCTTTTGATGTTTTCATGAAGTATCTGAAAATGCTTGATCCCGATTGGGACGATATAAGCTGTGCCAGTTCTTTGATACCAAATCCCAAAACGACAATGGACGATGATGAAAAAAACATCATGGCAATATATCGGGGATTTTTGAGCAGTCTCGGAAAAGATGGCGCGCCTGGCCGCGCAACATACAACAAATTGCTTTCGGCACTCGACAGAGCTATGGAGGCTTACAAGGCCGCGTTTTATACAAGTCTGAATAGCGATACGCTGACGGTTCAGCAAAAGCCGCAGTGGTTTAGCACCCTTTTGGATTTACAAACGGATAAAAACACGGCGTATGAACGCTATAATCTGAATCCCACGCCATTGTCCGCAGCATATACCAACGTGAGTAATGCCTGGACGCTGCTGAATGAATATCTGAAAACCAGTAATTTTTGTCCGACTAATAACTCAAGTGTTTCGGCGCGGTATCAGATGGGGCCGGCAGGCACGCCCCATACCCGCAATTGGGTGGAGGGTGATTTCAAAAGCTATTGGCGGCCAGCGGAAGACACGTATCTTTTAAATGGCGGCTATGACCTTTGGAACAAGCGTTTTAATGACCTGCGTATAGCTCTGGCCGCGTTCATGACGGCGTTTGCACAGGCCGATTTTGCGCGTGCGAAAGATTTAGAGGAAACAATAAAAAAAATGCCTCAGAGCGGCATGGGGTCAACGTTCCCTGCAAACGGTAACGGCGGCTATACATATTATTGGCTCACGGCGAATTACACAGACCCAAGAACCGGCAAAACCTATGAGGCTGGGCAGTATGCTTGGGTGAACGGCAAATGGGAGCAGGCGCAATTGCCAAATGCGGCGTTCAAAGAGGTATATGCACAATACATTTCGGCTTCAGCGTTTCAGACTGTGGCGGCTCAGATTGATTATATCTTTTTAACGAACATGATGTACTCAAAAAATTACACGCAAGCGAAGATCGTAAACGGCCAATTTGTTCCCGGTACAGGCTGGCGACTGTGCTCGTACAAATTTAGCGCAAACACGCAAGGCGAAAATAAGACTTTTGCATCAGGCAGCGCCGTCTATGATGCCAATGGCCTTGTTACTTCAGGGGATGTAGTCGCCGAATTTGGCGAGGATGTGAGTTTCGGCGGGCGATTGGCATCATCGTTTGTTGACAAGGCGCAGTTATCCGCTCTCGAAGCCAGAATCAAGGCGCTGGAAGATGGGAAGCCGGTGTGGAAGGAGATTAATAAAACTAATATTATGCTTTCAGAAAGTGCGGTGGTTATAGCAAGCGCGTACTACATGCGTATCGGTGAGTTTGTGTGGGTGTTTATAAGCACTCAAGAAACAACGAAAGGTTCAGATATAACGCTTTCCAGCCCATATTTATTGGCAGCAGCACCACCACCGACAGTAGTCGCAACCGGAACGGTTGCTGGTGGTGGTACCAATGACGACTGGTGGGTTCAGTATCAAATCAAGGGCACCAATAGTGTCTTTGTTCAGCGCCAATGGGACAGCGGGAATTGGGATGGCGCAAAAACTAAATATCACATTGTTATAGCTGGTATAAGGGCGAACAGCAATATGTTCCCGTAACTATTTCACAACTATAGCGTTTCGCCGAGGCGTTGCTCCAATCCAGTAATTTGGCAGGCGCTGGTAAACCTCGCCATTTTTCCAAATTATAGATGTGGTTCCTTGTGTCATACGGCTCTTAGTCCCCAATACATATACGTCATTCCCAAAAACAGAGACGGCATAGAAAGTTGTGTCGCTATCTATATCTTTGAGTGGTTGCACAACCCCGTTCTTCCACAACCTTGCATAGACATCAGTAATGCCATGATCAAAACCAGCCACATAAACATCATTCCCTGATACCGCAATTGATCTCGCGCCAGAGTTATCTTTCCCAATGTTCAACGCCTGCCTGACCCCATTTTTCCAATAGGCGGCCTTTTGCGCCCCCTCGCCCTTACTGTCTAAGCCCTGATACTCTCCAACCCCATACACGTCATTGTCGGAGACACAAAACTCTCTATGCCCGTTGTCATCCGGCAGGGTGTAAAGGACGGTTCCATTTTTCCAAATCGCGTTTTTGTCGTTGTAACGTCCATAAACATAAATATCATTCCCGGAAACATAGAGTAATCCGGCCCAAGCATCCGTAATGTTGTAAATGATGGTTCCATTTTTCCAGATCGCTCTGCTATCTTCATTATATCCCAATATATATACGTCATTGCCAGAAACAAAAAGCGATATTGCGTTCATATCAAGTTTTTGCGGTACGCCATCTATCCAAAGATAGTGCCCGCTCAGTGGATTATTTGCAATATGTATCTCGCCAAGCACATACACTTTATTATCGTTGGAAACAAATATTGATTCTACAGATGTACTCATGTAACCTGGCTCATTCGCATAACATGGCAAACTCTGTTTATCGCCATTTTTCCATACAGCCGGAAGATCGTACCAACGATCATTCCTAAGTTCCCTATATCCCCCCAGAAAATAAACCACCCGTCCATCTTGCGGCACGGGCGGGATAATCGTCCCATCATCATCCTTTTTACTGCCAAAGCATGAAATAAACGTAAGGGCAAGCGTTAAGAGTGTTGGAAGTGTGAGTGAG
>Ga0268262_10006300_pt1 | contig 11437 bp, 10 predicted proteins | sample TergutNc150P3_FD_190354 | JGI IMG/M metagenome (GOLD analysis project Ga0268262, IMG submission 190354) | Nasutitermes corniger P3 segment gut microbial community from laboratory colony in Florida, USA - Nc150 P3 (SPAdes) (version 2) | ecosystem: Host-associated > Arthropoda: Insects >...
AGTTATACTCTTGAATGTTGCTTTGATTATGAATTGATAGATGATTCTTTCTTGTTGATTTTTGATGAAGCCCCTGATTTTAGCGGGGAACCGGAACCAATGCCAGACGAAAGCGGGGAAGGGGAAAAAACATATTTCTATAGGAAGACAGCGTAATTAAATTCGTATATAAATAAATTATGGGAAAAGAAGTTATTAAGATTGTTCAAGATAGATTACGAAAAATCGAAAATGAACATTCGGTAAAGATTTTATATGCTATAGAGTCTGGCTCAAGAGCATGGGGATTCGAGTCTACTGATAGCGATTACGATATAAGGTTTATTTATGCCCATAAAAAGAATTGGTACTTAAACATACTTCCAAAACGTGATGTTATAGAATATCCAATTATTGATGTATTTGACTATTCCGGTTGGGATATAAGAAAAACGTTGTTCTTGTTAAATAAATCTAATCCTGTATTATTTGAATGGCTTAAATCGCCTATTGTTTATTATAAAGATGATCGCTTTAGGAGCATTATGGAGGAATTATCAAAACCTTATTTTTCTCCAATATCATCGGTTTATCACTATTTGCATATGGCAAATGGAAACTATCGCCAGTATTTAAAAACCGATGAAGTAAAGATAAAAAAGTATTTCTATGTATTAAGGCCAATTATGGCTTGTATGTGGATAGAAAATTACAAAGAACCGCCGCCAATGGAATTTGAAAAATTATTAACCCAGGTAAAGGATAATGAATTATTGAGAATAATCAATAGGTTATTAAAGAGGAAAAAATCGGGCATAGAATTGGGAATAGAACCAAGGATTCCGAAACTCAATGTTTTTATAGAAGAAGCATTAAAGCATTTTGAAAATACTGTAAACTCGTTTGATCCTAGAAAAAAGCCAAATCAACAATTATTGGAAGAAGGATTTATTAAAATTGTTGAATATTGTGATGGGTTATGAGTGGTTATCAAAAAACCACTTCTTTTTTAAATGGCATATCTTTTCCGCCAATTTTAATTTGTCGTCTCCTACAATTATATCTTTAGGAAGCAACTGTCTGAAATATTTTACAAACTCCCTTTGCCTTTTATTATAGCTTAAGACCAGTGGATGATTTTTTTCTTTTTCGAAAAGCCAATTGGCTGGACCATTCAATAACCAGTACATAAACTCATTACATTTCTCTTTATCAATGTTTGGTATATCAGTCGGATAAATATTTCCATTTAAGGTAAATAATCCTGTGGGATATAAAGGCTTATTATATCTTGAATCGACATATAAATATGTATCAACACTTTTACAAAATATTATATCTCTTGTCATTCCATTGTGATGTATTATTGTTTTAATGATTTCGTCCAATATTTTACTGTCGTTTTCATTGTCTGTCATAAAGTTTTCTGATTGTGCAAAATCTAGCGCTGATTCATGATCCTCAAACGAGATTAAATTCGGATTAGCACCATGACCAAGTAATAAGTTTATTATAGTTGGTGATCTTGAATAGATAGCTTTATGTAAAGCTGTATCTCCTAACCAGTCCTGATAATTTAGATTTGCTCCCTTTTTTATCAATAATAAAATCAAATGATTAATATCTCTACCATATCCAAGCAGGAAAATAATTTTCTGTAAAAGGCTTGCACCATAGTATTGTGCATCAATAATATTTACATCTGAACATTCGTTGATAAGTATCTCCAATTTTTGAATATCTGGCTCATCATAAGATATTTCTTTTATTAATTCTTTATTTAATGATTGGGTCATATAATTCCTTAAATTGTCTTGAAATAGGATTTTTCTACCTTAATATCAGTTTTGTGTAATTCTTCGGTTTTATTTTCGATTATTTCAGATATTGTACTGTACTTTATCTTTTTTTCCTTAAAATTTTTCAATATCAAAAAATATGAAACGGGAAATTTAACCCAAAAGTTTTCATAATAGCCAAGTATACCATATTTTTTTATTAATTCTTCACAAGATAATAAAACGCTGTCAATAAATTCATTTAAATTTATATCTTCATTGAAAACACATTCTTCGTCTTTATCGTTATAACCATACTCAATAATTTTTAAGTTGATAGTTTCAATGGTATCAAGCGGCTTGAAAATAAATTTCGCTGATGCACCACCAACACAAGCAACCCATTCAAAAATATCATCATCAGGATTATCCATGTAACGGTTTGTAATATCATCAATAATTTTAGTTTCAGTTCTATATTTCGATATAGCAATTAAACCGCCAAGAAGTTCGCTTAAATTATCGCCAAGACAGTATTCCACACTGTATGTTCGTGAAAAATTGTTGTGAGTAAATTGAATTTCCGCCCAACCAAAAGCACTGGTTAAATGATAAAAAACGTTCATATTAATTAAAACTCATTGCAGATAAGAGTGTAGTTTTTATCGTCTGGCAGTTTCTCTACAAACGATTTTAATTCGGCAAGCCTTTCAATAATATGGTCAAGTTCGTTTTTACTTGTTTCGAATAAATTCAAAATAACCACTTTAGGTACTTTTACTGAATGAGTAAGGCTGTCTATTTGTTCAGTCTCATATTTACCCGAATTTACAATTTGTTTGACCTTACTAAACGCTTCATGTCCATTGGGAAAAAAGGGAGAACGGTCTTTATAATATTCACCGTACATAGTTTTTGACCAATCGCCGCCTTTCCAGTTATCCATTTCGTTACCGTCAAATGAAATCCATACATCAAGTTCCATATTCAATCCTCTTTATGATTACTCCAGTCCAGGGTAAAAACATCGCTTACCATTTCTTTTAAATCATAGTACATATCCAGTTCGGAAATAGCGGACAAAGCTGAAACAATGCTTTCATAATACCATTGTATTTTTTCTTTGCTTGCGTTAAAGCGTTCCCATACTTTATCACAGATTGTTTGTAAATCGGTATAGATGCTTCTTATGTTTGAGAGTTTGTCTGCACAGCATACTAACTTGGTGTCATAAAATGCAGAAGGAAAATGTTTAACCGTAAGAGATTTTCTTTCAAGCCAACTTAAAGACTTATCCTCTGTTTCTGATTGAACGATATATAATACTTCTTTTCCAAATAATTTCCTTATCTCGTCGGGAGTGGTTTCAGTATCTTCAAGTGTATCATGCAATATACCTGCTATGATAACTTCTTCGCGGCAATTGTTTTCAATAAGAATTTGCATAACTTCCATTATGTGTGCAATATACGGAATGTCTGTGCCTTTTCTTAATTGCCCATTGTGTTTTCTAGTTGCGAAAATGATAGCATTGTGAAAAGACATATCAAATCTGTTATGACGCTCTTCATCATAACATTCAAAGCAAACAAGACGACCTTCACTATTCTTTTGCCAGTTACCACAGTCATCGCAGAATTGCCTGTTACATTCGGGACAGACAAGACCATGCAGGCCGCTTGTTTCGTAATACTCATATGGGCCGTCATTTTTAGGAAGCTCAATAAACCTACCGCACTTAAAACAAGGAAAGTCATCAGGTTCTATCCAGCCTTCATTATCGCCATATTCTTCGTCATCAGTCATAAGCTAAACCCCATTCTTTATATTATTCTTATGAAATAACGTCTGAAAGCAATTGCCATTTATCGCTGTTAATGTCATTATTGTATTCACCTGTACAGATAAACAGTTCCTGACTTTTTTCGTCTTTGCGTACAAAACCGCCTTTTAGGTTATTTTGTGAAATGTACTGGTAAAGATATTTGTATTTGATTTCTGAAAAAGCGTCAATGTCTTGGCTTGTACCGGTACGGGAAAAACCGCCCTTTGTTTCGATTATCCATATTTCGTTATCGACCATAACGACATAATCGGGATAGAACAGATGTAGTTTTTGCATTGTGTCATCATAAACAATAGAAAAATATTCTTCACCCTTGTCGCCATTTTTATAAAACCATATTACCGATTTGGCGTTTTCAAGAAATTTTTCAAATTGTTTTTCAGGCGCTGAACGGGGTTCAGCAGAACTGCGATAATCCTTGTATACATTTTTATTATACATTATTTGTGTCTTGTTTCTGCTGTCATAGGTAAAGAGAGTGGTTTGTGGGATTGTAAATTTTACATTCCTGATTTTATCTGGTTTAACCGTGGTAAATTTGAATTCCGATGACATTGAAGAACGAATATCATGTTTCAATTTATCGGCATTATTAAGTACAAAAGAGTATACTTCCCGAAGTTCAAGAGTGAGAATTTTATTATCATTTTTGCTTTTATAATCAAATAGTTTACGGATAATGGTTAGTATTTGATCATAGTCAAGATGAACTTTTAACCCGATTTCTGCAACGTGGTGGTGGAATTGTCTGCCGTGTTTATGAGTATCAAGAGAAGTTACTATGTTGACATCGTTTAATTCGTCTATTTTATTTTGAGCATTATCAAGAGTATCTATTTCCCCTGTTTTAGTGCTGGTAATAATACTTTTATTGAAAATAAAACCTTTTGATTTGAGTAATTTTTGATTTTGCAATGCTATTTTGTCATTATTAGCGGATGTAGTATTTGAGAAAAAAGTAATATTGTATTCTTTCTTAAAATAATTTCCAATGGCTGAAAGTACGTGGAAGCTGTCAACAGAAGCGGGTAAACTTTTACGCTGTTGACTTGTTAAAGAAAACTCTTTTAATTCCGGCTTAAGTGGTAATTTTACAGCGTCTAACGCACCTATGCCTAATGATTGTTTTACTCCTTCTGTAAATTTTTCGTCCAAAGTAAACAAATAACAGCTATCGAGAATATCTATTTCGTAGTGTGTAGCCTCAGGCATACGGCGAATTCTGCCGATAGTTTGGATTTCAAAGGTTTCATCCATGTTATCACGGAGTTTTACCAGTATATAGGCACGGGGGCAATCCCAGCCTGTGGCAACTGCCTGTTTTATTATCAGGGCAACAGATGAAGCGGAATTATCCTCGATATTCTCAAGGTTTTCTTTTTCTTTTGCCAGCCATATTGCAAGTTTTTGATTATCATAGGTAATACCTTTACTTTCAAAATACCTGACTATATCGTCCTGTAAGACTTCGTTTTTATTCGGGATTTGAATGATTATCAGAGGATTTATATCTTTTCCGATTGATTGCATTTGCGCATAAATTTCAGCTTGTTTGGAAAGTGCTTTATCAAGTAAATAGTTTATCTGGTCTTTTACATGGATGTTTTGTGTAAATTCCTCGTTTATTATGAGAACTTTTTTAATAAGCCCTTGAGAAATAACAGTTGCTTCGTCTATTTCAATTAACTCTGCATCATTGTATTCTTTGGGAGTAGCTGATGTACGGATTATTTTATCAGATTTGAAATAAGATATAATTTCAGAAGATTTAATTGTTTCGTGCTGATGGCTTTCATCTACAATGATTTTGAAAACAAGTCCTTCATTACGGGCTTTTTCGATATATTCAAGAAAGTTGGTACGCTCGCTGTCCTTGAGGGCGTTATTTCCTTTTTTGGTCAATTTTTCCCAGTTGATAAAACAGGCGTCATTTTCAGAAAAGCCGGAAGTCATTACATCAGATAACAGCTTGGTTTGGCTCCAGTGGACATATTTGTCCATTTTTTCCTTGCTCTGTTCCTCAAGGTCGCCTTTCCCCGGGGTTAACCATATAAAAACAGTTTTGCTGTGGGTCTTAAAATATTCATACATAAAATGGGTTAAAATAATGGTTTTCCCGCTTCCGGTACAACTTTTTAATACGATGTCGGTCTTGCCTTTTTCCATTACTTCAAGCAGGCGACTGATTGCGTCATACTGAAAATCAAGCAGTTCTATTTCCATTTCTATATCTCCATATCTCCGTAGTAATAATCTGGTATAACATTAATCTTTACTTTAGCTGATTTTAGTTTTTCTTTCTGTTCGCCTGAAACCAATACATTATGCGCTCGGTACAGCTTCCGGCAATTCTTGTTCTTTTTGATGTTCTTAACAAAATCATCCAATTCTTTATCAGTGAGGACTATAGCGATTTTATCATTGCCCAAAAAATTAATTGCGTTCTCAAGTTCTACCAGTTCACGGATATGCTCTAACAGTTCATCGGCGTATTCATAGTAAAGTCTGTCACTTATGGGAATATAGTCTATTTTGTAGTATTTGAGACTTGCTGAATAACTCTCTTTTTTTATCGCATTTACTATTCTTTTGTAAGTTACATCACGGCAGATATTGTTTTCGTTATTGGTACAGAGAATAAATCGTCTGTTACCACCCTTTCTATTAAGTTCCATAACTGCATGACCAGTTGTACCAGAACCAGCAAAGAAATCCAGTACAATACCATTTTCTGGTAAAAATAAATCACAACAATCAAGTACAGAGTATAAACTCTTTGGAAAATCAAATCCTGAATTAGGAACATATTTTTCAAGTAATCGTGAACCATAGGCATTGGCGTTATATTTACTACCAAACCAAAATGTTGTTGGTTTTATTCTATTCATTTCTCTCCGTTTATAATAAATGGTAGGCTTATCTTTACGAATAACGGCTTGTAATTCATTTATATTTTCTTTGGCTCGTTCTTTATCCCAGAGCCAAACTCTTTCAATCCCTTTAGTATTTATAGGATATACTTCTATTGAGGTTCCTGATTTTGAAAAACCTATCTTAGCTGTTTCTTTGTCAACATAAAAGGGATACCAGTAATCAGAGCCACGGTCTTCACGTCCTGCATCTCTTCTCATAAGACCTTCCCAACGAAACTTAGAAATATTATCATGCTCAGGAAAATCTAATCCAAAATCAGTATCAAGACCTCGAATTACAGGTGATTTATCCCAACTTACAAAAAGGGCGTACTCATGAGCTTCCATAAAATATTTACTTTGCCTTCTTCCCTCTGGTTTTATACATATTGAGACCCTGCCTAAACTTTTAGCACCTAAATCCTCTAACAACATAGTTATACACGGTAATTCATAATCGTCTATTGTTACAATCAACACTCCATTCCGTTTTAGTAATTTCTTTGCGACAATTAACCGCTTTTGTATTAAACTTAACCATTTACTATGACGAAACATATCATTTTCATCAACATAGTCATTATCGTACTTCCAATCCTTAGCACCAGTATTATACGGTGGGTCTATATAGATAACATCAATTTTTCCCTTGTGGGTCTTTTGTAACAGTTGTAAAGCGGCTAAATTATCACCTTCAATGAGAAAATTGACTTGGCCACCATTGTCTATGAACAATTTTTTATTTTCAGTAAGGACAGGGGTATGTGTTTCAAGGGTATTATCTATCGTTTCTCGGTGTTCCTCAAAAACAAGACCGAATTTCTTTGTGTTTATTTCTTTCTCTATCTCTGAAAGCCATACTAAAAATTGACGGGAATTTTCGTCCTGTTTCAATGTTGCTATATACTTGTGAATTTTCTTTATTTTGTCGGTGAGGTCTTTCCGTTTTTGCTTTGACACATTAGTTGACATGACCTATTCCTTAATTTTACCCTTTTTTACTGGTATAGGTAAATTATCAATATTTAATTCTGGAAAATCATTTTTCAATTTTTCTTGAACATCAATATCTTTCGTTTTCAAATAGTTTCCCAAATATTTTAAGTGTCGTTTTCTATCGGCAATTATATCTGACCAATTCATTACATGGACTTCAATATCATAACCAGCATTTGATTTTTGGAATAGAGTAGGATATTTACTATCGACATTTCCAATTTGAGATTTAGCAATAGGTGTAATACCTGATGAAATTAGAATTATTTTATAACTTGTATTGTTTTTGCTAAATTCACCAAGTGTTTCTATATCATATTTATATTTGATTACCTGGTTTAATTCTTTTTGACTAATTTTGACCTTAGGAGCTTTTAATTCAACAATTAGTATTTCATTTCTCCCATTTGATAGAAGTTTATCATTATAAATAAGCAAATCAGTTATATCCAATATTTCTTTATCTGTAACTTCAATTAAGTTATCGTCTTCTTTTGATGGTTCATAGTCAAAGTAATTTTCTTTTAATTTATTTAAACTGTTTATTAAGCTTTTATCAGAAAACATTACAGGATTATCAGAATATTCTTCACCAAATATCCATAAATTCTTTTCTATTATTTTATGTAATTGGCTTCTCTCTTTAACAAAATTTTTTATGTCACCATATATCATTTTGTGTAATAAATCCAGAAAGTCTTGTTTTTTCACCAATTCAGATGTAAATTTAATTATCTCGGCTAAGTCAGACACCTCCAATAATTCTTTAAACATTTTTACTTTTTCATCATCAAGAGAAATAATGCTCTCTAATATTCCTTTAATATCACCATTTGCCATTGCTTTATCGAGTAATGGATAAATTATTTTTCTTGTATCGACATTATCCTTTAATAATAAATAATCTCCCTCAATAAAATATGCTAAGTGATTAAAAGTATATTCTTTTGTTGATGAATGTGAACCTTCTTTATAGGGGTAGTATTTATCATTCTTTAATTTTTCAATAAAAACATAATAATCTTTGTGTTTGTTCCTTATAAAATCACGAACAGTATTTCTTACTTGTTTTTTTAATCCTAGCATATCTTCATCTAACCCATCTAGAGATAAATTACGAAAAACATCAATTTTTGAATTAAAGTAATTACAATCTATATATACAAGCCATGAATTATCATCAGGATAGTCAAAGCTCATCAAATCTTCATAGCCAGATATTTTTATACCATTATTGTCTACCCTATAGGCCAAAACAATTTTTTTATTTTTCCCTTTATAATTTACAAATTCTAAAAAAACATTTTCTGTTGTATTATCTGAAAATGTATATTCAAAATTGTCTTTTTCAATTTCTCCAACTAAAAAACTATCCTTAGACAGTTTATTTCCATTGATAAAAAAAATAACTTTATCAGTAACAATGTAGAACGAGTATTTAAGAAAAAGTGCTTCTTCCAAATAACCGGGTATAAGCCTTGATACAAGTTTCTTTTTGGGATATTTTTCTGTTTCGGTTATATCCCAAAATTCCTTTATAAAAACTTTATAAAATGTATTCTCTGGCTCTTTTTCTAATTCTTTAGGGACCACTTCAAAATCACATTTCCCAATATCATTTTTTGTAAATAATTTAGCGTCAAAAGTTACAGATGTATTAGTATACTTTTGGCTTTGCTTATCAAAAGCTGTAGTATTGATAGTTACGACAGAACCGATTTGAAAAGCAGCAAAACGACCAATGCCTTTACTGTCTTTTACATCCGTAGCGATTTCAAGTATTTTCCGGTCAAATTCAGATGATGAAACACCATCTCCATTATCAATGACACGGTATTCTGTAAAAGCAAAAGGGTTTGGGCCTTCATTGTCATCAACTAGATCTACTTCAATCTCAATTTTGGTAGATTTTGCTTGTATGGAATTGTTTATCAGTTCGCATAACGCATCAAAAGTTGTATTATACGATGAGAAGACTTGAGAAAGCAGTCTGCCGTTGGTCTTAAAATTTTTTTTCATAGGTTTCTCTTTGCCAATGCCTTCTTCTGCTTTTCAATATACCCGCCTTGTCCGGCAGAAAGATTGGCAAGCCGTTGTTTGAGCAAGGCTTTTTCTATAGGGTCCAATCCTGGGGTTTTGAGTATGTTTTTCAGCCTTGTCCTGTGGGATATACAGGCGATATGGAAAGAGTCGTTGGGGAAACCGCTTACACGGTATTTACCATTATGGGGAAATATGTCGTCTGCAATTTTATAGTCAGGCTTTTCAACGACTTTTATGGCAAGAAAAGCGTCATCGAAGCTTTGTATGGCTTTGGTGAGGCTGCTTAACGAGTCTTTGTCGGTCTTTTCGCAAAATTCAAGTTCCTGTGTTAAAAAAGTGTATTCTGCAAGGATAATAGTATCAGGGTCGGCGGTAGCTTGCGCTTCCTGAAAAGAGGACAAGGCTTTGGCTATGCCATCCTCATAGGAAATTCGCCCCTCTTCCGCTTTTCCCCTAGTGGCAAAACCTTTGCGTCCTGCGTCGATGTTTATCACCGCTTCATAAATGCTATCTACTAAGCCAATCTGCGCCAAATTCAGCCTCTGCTTCTGACAAATTCCAACCGCCGTTTATAAGATACTCTACACCGACTTTTTCTTTGTAAATTTTTGCTAAATAAGGGGGCATAGGGATTGACCTCGTAAGGCGACTATATCCTTCCTCATCTCCGGCTTTCCATAATGCTAAAGCCTTGTTTGAAATGGCTAGTTTTTCGTCAAGGGTCATGGTCTGCGGCATGGGTTTCTCCTTAGTTCCATTGTACTTGTTTTTTATGGCTTCCGGCAAGGTCGGAAAAGGGTAGTTTTGATACCTAAATTCGTTGGAACTGGACGCATTTGTCCGTCCCCCATGCGCCCCTATAGTGGGGTTGGAAAAAAGGCTAAAAATAGGCTTTTTCTGGCATAAAATGAATTTGGTAATAACAAAAAGTGGCATTTTTGTGGGCGCACACTCTCCCCTGATGAAAAAAACGTTTTGCAATTTCTTCATCTGCGAGTTTTTTCTGCTTAAAAACTCTAGCTAAAGCATATATACAGCGACATCAAGAGGGGAACCACAGACTTTCAGCCCGACGCCGCTATGCGGCTCGGTTGAGTATACGTTGTCGCTTAAAACGAAAAATGACGGTTAGACCTGTCAAAAATGACAATTAAATCCTAGTCTTGTCATGGTTTTTAATTTAGCTACCATGGTATTTTAATCATTTATTCTATGACAATTATATATTAAAAAAAAGAAAAAGAATAAATATAGGGTATATATAGGGATTTACCGAATTTGTGAATTTTAATTGCCATTTGTCATATCTTAAAAGTAGCGGTTATTGTCAATCAATGCCTCTGTATAATAGCCGTTTGGTTGAGTGGTTTGTTCTTTGATGAAAGTAAGGCGGCTTTTGTGCGGCGCACTGGTTCGCTTAAAGGCTCTCCGCATTTCCTTTCAGCGGGAAAATTAATTATGCGCCACGCTGTGCCACATAACTGAATAAACAAGGCTTAACGCCCTGCATTTTTGGGCGTCCCCCCTTGCCCCCTTCTAAGTTCCGGCAAGAAAACACGAATAGTATTTTAGAGATTATTTTGATTACTCCTTATTGCTATTGATTGCTCTGTGTTACTCCCTGTGTTCGGTAAATAACTAAAAAGCAAGATAAAAAAGATAATCCTAAAAAAAAGAAATATAGTATTTACAAAAAATGGCAATTTTGAGGGACGCACACGCTCCCCTGATTAAAAAATAACCATATCGCCTAAAGCAAAAAATACCATGCAAAGCCGAGGTTTTGTGTAGGGGAGTGAAGGATTGAAAAATATTATGCTTCACTTTTTTTATTACTCCCTGTTACTCCCTATTACTCTTTCAAGCCCTCTATTACTATATTT
>Ga0268262_10006302_pt1 | contig 11430 bp, 11 predicted proteins | sample TergutNc150P3_FD_190354 | JGI IMG/M metagenome (GOLD analysis project Ga0268262, IMG submission 190354) | Nasutitermes corniger P3 segment gut microbial community from laboratory colony in Florida, USA - Nc150 P3 (SPAdes) (version 2) | ecosystem: Host-associated > Arthropoda: Insects >...
AGATTGACCATACGGAGGACTTAAATGGCACGAAAACGGGGCGGAAGCGGCGCGAAAAACGGACGGGATTCCAATCCTCAATATCTCGGTATCAAGGCATCGGGCGGCACTCTGGTCAAAGCGGGAACCATCATTGCCCGCCAGAAGGGAACAAAGATACATCCGGGAACCAATGTGGGCTGCGGCGGCGATTATACCCTTTTTGCCAAAGCGGACGGCACGGTACAGTTCCACCAGCGCCGCGGACGCAAACTGGCGTCGGTAATCCCCCAGGCTTAATTTCTGAAATCCATTACTGAAATAAACACTGCCCAGACCGCCGGGATTCGTTATGTCCTGACCGACATTGACGATACCCTGACGCGGCGGGGCAAACTCCTGTCATCATCCTATGCCGCGCTCTGGAAACTGAGGGCGGCGGGCCTCAAAGTGATTCCGGTAACGGGCCGGCCCGCGGGCTGGTGCGACTGTATCGTCCGCCAGTGGCCGGTGGACGGCATTGTCGGCGAGAACGGGGCGCTGGCTTTCTGGGAAGAATCTTCCGAAGATGAGCCGTCCCGTCTGCCGGTTCTCAAATCCATGTACCACCCTGACGCGCTCAGCAACGATCACCCGGTACTGCGGCAGATACGGGAACAGGCTTTGGCTGAGGTTCCCGGCCTGCGTGACGCAAAAGACCAGTTTGCCCGGCTGTTTGACATCGCCCTGGACTTTGCCGAGGAAGAGCCGGTTCTTCCCCTGAGCGCCGCCGAAAAGGTTAAGGAAATCGCCCGGGCGCGGGGGGCGATGGCAAAAATTTCCTCGATACACATTAATATCTGGATGGGCAGTTACGATAAACTTTCCATGGCGGAGCGTTTTCTGGCGGAACGCTTTGGCTGGCAGGGCGACGTGTCAGAGGTCATTTTTATAGGCGACTCCCCCAACGACGAGCCGATGTTTGCCCGTTTTCCCCTCGCCTGCGCCGTCGCCAATATTCGCCGCTATCAGGACCTGATTACCGCGCTGCCCGCCTTTGCCGCCGCGCGGGAAGGCGGCGACGGCTTTGCCGAAATCGCGGAAACCGTGCTTTCCAAATGTTAAGCCATATTCAAAATTCTGTATTTATTATATAATGGAAGTATGAGCATTGAAACGAATGAAACAGCCGCGGACGGCCGCTTTCAACCCGCCGTTGTTAAATTAGCAAAAGATTCCTATTTTATAATAGAGGGAAAGACCAATACAGATAAGTTCTACATTATTCAGGAAGGAAAGGTGCAAATCATACGGGACGTGGACAAGGTTGTCCGGGGAAAGGATACCATTGTCGGACCGGGGGACATCATCGCCGCCGTATCGGTTATGTCCGGCTTCAGTTTCATCGAGACCGCAATAGCCCATACCGATGTAACCATGCTGGCAGTGGAAAAGAAACAGTATGGCAATCTGATACGGGACAATACTCCCATTGCCGTGAAAATCATCCAGCAATTCTCCCATCGGCTGCGCACCCTGGATGAAATGCTGTCCCGCCTGACCCTGAACGCCACCGGCGAAAGCGGGCCTTCCCATCTGCTGAAGGTCGCGGAATTCTACGCAAGCCAGCGGAAGCCCAATCAGGCTTACTATGCCTGCCAGCAATACGCCGCCCATTGCCCCGACGCGCCGGATATGGAGGATGTCAAACAGAAAATGGCGCGGCTTGCCCCCACGGTAAAAATCAAAAAACCGGAGTATCCGTCGGACAAAATGGAACGAACCTATCCGGCTGATTGCCTGCTTTTTGCCGAAGGCGAACCGGGGGATGAGTTATACGTCATTCAGGAAGGTTCGGTGAAGATCAGCAAAATCATGAACAATCAGGAAGTGGTGCTGGCGGTACTGCGTAAAGGGGATATTTTCGGCGAAATGGCCCTGCTGGAGAACAAACCCCGCACCGCCACCGCCGAGACGCTTGAAAATTGTACCGTACTTGCCGTGAACCAGGCCAACTTTACGAGCCTGATCAAGACATCTCCGGAACTGGTAGCCCGCATGACCACCCTTATGGCGGAGCGGATATGGCTGATGTACCGGCAGCTTGCCAATGCCATGATCACCAATCCTCTGGACCGCATCTATGACGCCCTGCTTATCCAGCTTGAAAAAGAGCGCGTACCGCTCAATTCAAACCATCCCTATATGTGCAATTTCGGTTTTAAGGAACTGGCGGATATAGCGAGGATCCCGCTCAAAGAACACGATGATCTGCTGCCTAAAATCCTCCTGACCAAACGGATCAGTATTGTTCAGGGCAAACTCCTCGTAAGCGACCCTTCATACGTACTCAGGCAGACCGATTACTACCGCCGCGCCCAGCAGCGCAGCGCCGCCGCCGCGGCCAAGCAGTAGGCAAGGAGAAGAATTTTTATTATTTTCTGAATATGGTTAAAATATCCTATACTGTGCCTAAAAAAACGATGTTTTTATAACAAAAATGTAAAATTAATTGAAAATTACGGTTATAATGGCTTTAAAATGGGATTTTTTCTAAATTTGAAGTAAATGCTTTTTTCTTTCTTTTGTATATTTATTTGCTTGACATATTGATATAAATATAACATAATAGAAATATCCTATGGAGGGTCAAGTTATGAAGACACGTAATCTTGTAACTTGGGCCGTGTTTGTATCTTGTTTTTCTTTTATCTTTTTAAACTACCAGTTTGTATCAGAGCCCAAACAATTCGACAGATCAGCGGTCGAGTCGAATCGGGAATACCTTGCTATTCTTAAAGCAAGAAACGACAACACTGGAATAAAGATAGGAGGCATTATATGAGTAAAATCTTTTTTATCATACCTGTTGTTTTTTTGTCTTGTTTTTATCTGTCTTGTGACAATGAAAACACCATAACGAAAAGTACCGAAGAAGTTCAGTATTCAAAAGCAGATTATTCAGTTCAACTCGGAACTTTCGCTGGACTGGACGAAGAAACCGAATGGCAGATTGTACAGGCTTATTATCAAAAAATCAAAAACAGAAACGTACAGCCAACAATTAACGATGTAAAGGTAGAACAGTATTATGGTTCATACTGCCCTGTTTACCTTTTTCCGGAATATGGCACTGACCTATTGGCTTTTTTAAGAACCGGCTATCTTGAACCTAAAAATCAAACGGTTACCGTAGTAAAGGTGAGTGTTAAAGGCATAGATTACGGTACAGCACCAGGGGATGTCATTATAAATATTCCCAATAGCGGTTGGCCTTCAGTGGTCAGGTTCTATGATAAGAGCAGTTTTGTATTATACAACAAAGGGAATTTGTATGATATGGAAAAAGATGCTGGTAATCTTAATCAATTATTAACAGCATGGGATGCGCGAAAAATAATCAATCGGTATAACGGCCTTGACTTTGAAACAGATGCCAAAATACGTGAAGATATAGGAAAATTCATACTGACTGACTGGACTACGGAAGATTATGCTCAAATAAACATGACGTATTTAGGAACCTATAATGGTTACACCGCAATTACATTGCTTAATTATCCAAGTGCAACTGCTGTTTATAGAAAAATAATCTACGGCGTAGGCTTTTATTTTCCATATACACCCATTCACATTTTTGCATGGAAAGAAGGGAAAATATATGAGTTGGACGACCTGTTTGAGCAGGGCTTAATAACCCATGAAAATCTGATTGAAATGGCATATTTCCATCATGCCGGAAAGGAGTATTAAAATGAAAAAAAACTTTAGTATTATTTCTGTTGCCGCTTGCTATCTTAATAATTTCGCAATGCGACCAACAAAACATAGGTGCATATTATGAGGCCAAGAACCAACGCAGTATTGAACCGTCATACAAAGAAGAAAAAATATACAGCAACGCTACCATTGAAGATAATTATGACGACAGCAGTGTTTTGGTAGTTTTGGATAAAAAAACAGGCGGTATTAACAAAACCCATAAAAAAAGTTTTTTCGGCTCTTTTGAAACGGAATACATCAAAGATTTAACCGAAATAAAAGGGGATATTGATTCAAAAGAATACTTAAACAAGGAACAGTTTAGACAAATCCTTATGATTAAACTGCCTACAAACAGTAAAAGTAACGTACTGGATGTTGTAAAGAAGCTGGAAAAAGTTGAAGGTATACTTTACGCCGGCCCTGATTATTATCTCTATCCTGCCGCAAACAATTCAAATGACCCGCTGTTACCTAATCAATGGGGATTAAATGGAACGTATGGGATAAATGCGCCTGCCGCATGGGATATCACAACTGGAGCACGTGGTATAAATGTAGGAATTATTGACACTGGAATTGCATCACATCCCGATTTGAATGGCAACGTTATTCAAGGGTTTAATTTTGTAGATTATGATGACATTACCGATGATACCGATGGCCACGGTACAAAAGTCGCGGGTATTGCGGGTGCAGTGGGTAATAATGGCTCTGGAATTACGGGGGTCTGTTGGGATTTAAGCATGGTTCCTTTAAGAATGAGCACTGGATCAGGTACTCAGATTGGAGCCTTGCAAAGTCCGACAATTCAGGCAATCTCTTTAGCAATAAGCGCTAACATTGGTATACTAAACTATAGTCAAAATCCAGCATTCGATTTTCCAAATCTTACAACAACTACTTTTCAACCCCTCTATGATGCTATAGATAATTATACAGGGTTATTTGTGCAAGCGGCTGGAAATGAAAATGGCAACATTAATCCTAGTGGTAGTAACCCTGCCCCTACACGTAATTATTTTGTTGGACTTCGAAAACGTAATGGCGTCGAACGTAATAATGTCATCATTGTAGGCGCAATAAACATTAGTGGTAACCGCTGGGTAGATACTGTTAACGGGCAAGGTTCCAATTATGGTAATAGTACCGTACACCTTTTTGCTCCCGGCGGTGGTATTGTAAGTACAATTTCTGGAGGTGGTTTTTTAGGGGATTCAGGGACTTCCTTTGCGGCTCCTCATGTTGCCGGAGTTGCGGCATTACTTAAGTCGGTTAATCCATTCTTAACAACTTTGCAAGTTAAAAATGCTATATTAACTAATGTCACTAAATACAGTGGAGCCAGTGATTCTTCTTCTGGTGGGCGGTTGAATGCACAGGCCGCAGTTAATTCGCTGGGTACTGTTGTTGGTTTCATAGACCTTAATTACAATAACTCGGGAGTCTATGAAAAAATCGGAAGGTTTTATCTTTTTAACAACGGAAAATGGACATTTGTTGAACGTGGGTTTAGAAGGAGTCCACAAGCCTCTCCGAACTTGGTTAGGTACCCTCTCGCAAGTTATTTACAAATGGGTCCCGTACCTTCTGCTGTTAGTACTTTCCTTGGCAATCGTGTTATAAATACGCCGATTGAGGTCTTGATTCCTGCAATGGACCCAAGAATGGGTCAACACCACGGTGGTGTTACTGTTAATATACAAATAACTAAAAATGGTGTTACCATAACTGATGGTAATAGCATTAGAGCGGTTGATTCTGATGCTTTCTGTTGCTATGTATTCAAAATCGCAAATAAACAGGGAACCTTATGAGAAAAATCACGAAGTGATGACAGACACCTTTGGTAATGAGGAATAAGGAACCGATGATTAACTGAACGCTAATCATCGGTTCTTCTCCCTATTTTTTGTAAGTCACCACTTCTTCCGGTTTGAGGCCGCGCTGACGGCATCGGCGCCGCTCTGCACTTTTCCCACCCGGACCAGGGCTACCGCGCTGTGGCCGGAAGGAAGGCCCAACTCGGTTTTAAGGTTTTTGTTCAGGTTGTCCATGGGGCCGGTGTATATGCGGGAGCCGTAACCCTGAGCCTGAGCCGCGAGATAAATGCTTTCCACCGCCAGAGCGCAGTCAAGAATCTGAACGCCGTTAGTTTTGCCGTCTCCCGCAGCGGAAACAATGATAAGAACATTCCCGTCCGCATTGTCGGAAACCATTTTTTTTGCCAAATTCTGGTTTTGTACCACGGTAAAATGCCAGAGCTGGAGGTTGCGCACGCTGAGGGCGCGGATTCCCGCCTGTACGATACGGTCAAGGTCGGCGGCGAGAATGGCGCCTTCAATAAAATTCCGCGCCGCGTAATGATTGATAATGACGCCGGCAAGGCCGGAGCCATCAGTCTTGCCGCTGTTCTGTTGGGCACATACCGTCTGCAGGCTGCCCAGAAGTATCACCATGAACAAGGCTACCGTACAGGAAATATTTTTTGCCAAAGCCGTTCTCATGTTTCACCTCTTTCCGCATAGGATTTATATATAAACCGCCGTATCTTCTGCTGGGCGTTTTTTCAAACGGTTCTAAGCGTAGCGTAAAGTCGCTGATTTTTTTGTAGTCGGGAAGGGTGCGGTTTGTTTCCTTAATCGTTTTCTTGATCAGCTTCCTGATTAAATCATCATTGGTTTCCAGTCCCGGATAATCTTCTTTAATCGCTTCAAGGTTGGGAACAACGACGGCAAATATCTCCTCTCCGCCGTAGACCGGCTCCTTGCGGCCTATCACAAGAATTTCACTTATGAACCGTGAATTGTTGAAATGAGTTTCAATTTCCTCCGGGTAAATTTTCTGAATTATCAGGTAACCGAATTAAGTGCGAAAAGTTTCCCAACGCAAATATTACATTTATGACCGCTCACAGCGCAAAGGGGCTTGGATTTGATAATGTGATTATACTGAATATGTTTGAAGGAAAATTCGGTTTTCCATGCCAATTAGAAGATGATCCAATTATGAAACTTGTACGTTTTGAGGATACTTCCATACCTTTTGCGGAGGAACGAAGGCTTTTTTATGTTGCGCTTACCCGCACAAAAAACAGAGTTTACATTCTTACGCCACAGAAAAAGCCGTCGCGTTTTCTTATTGAATTAATTAATGACTATAAGATTTCACACTCCGAAGATGTAAATATGGAAACCGTTGACTTGTTCAGGCTGCGTTGTCCGGTATGTAATTATCCTCTCAAATATGAATTTAATAAAAATTACGGCTTAAATCTTTACCTATGTACCAACGAACCGGAAGTGTGCGATTTTATGACAAACAGTAAATCGCATCTGTATGACATTTATAAATGTGACAAATGTACTGATGGTTATATGATTGTGAAGTTAAAAAATGATGAGGCGTTTTACGGTTGTACAGGATATGACAGCAATGATAAATCAAGCTGCCGAAACACCCGATCAATTATTATAAGAAAAATTAACAAAACAGGTTCGTCAAAATAAATATTGATGAAAAACAGTTTCTTCAGAAAGCAAGACAGGAAATATTGACACATCACAAAAACGGCATCTGACACCCGGCGCGGCCGATTAAAATAATAATGATACTTTCTTCCTATGTGTATATTTTACAAAAATGCTAATCATTGAGGTTTTTTGACCGACATTTGATACTTCAAGTGTATTATTTGCATTAAAATATTTTATACCAATTAAGTGACCATGATTTTTTCTGCTTAAATCAACAGCAGCTGAAATATTCCATGCAAATCCTTCTTTACTATTATACATTTGATAATAAGATATATCGGTTTTATTAGCGGCAAATGAATAGCCGATAGATAAACCTAATTGAATAAGGGATATTGGATAAAATATTACACCAGGTCCGATTATGTATGAATTAAATTGTATATAATCCGAACTGTTATAGATTCTATGTCCAATTCCGCCTAATTCACCTACAACATACAAAGGTATATTACCAAAAGGTCCATATCCTGCTTTTGAACTCAAATCAACCGCTATTTCATTAACGTTTTTCCCGGCGGATTTTAATTCTTTAATGAGGTCATCACCATCAATTAAAGTCCATGCTTTTCCCAAACCATGACCTATATCAAAATAAAACCCCTGTGCGGAAACCGCTAAAGAAGTACAAATAAAGAATGCAACCAAAATCAGGCCTTTTTTCATATCTTTACCTCCAGGATATTTATACACCTCTTTCCGTCTTCGGGCAAATGGGCATTTTCCAATTTATAATAATTTCCCTGTTATTCATTATTTTTTACCATCAATAAAACAGCACGCCGATCCACGACGCGGTATTGCTCATATCCTTGTTGATGGAACCAATACCGACTTTGGCGGTGGTTTCCGCTACCAGCCAGTTGGTTCCTCCGGCCTTAAAACGGGCGCCGCTTCCTGAAATATCCGCCAGACCCATGGCGTGGCTGTAATCGCGGGATACCATAATCGCCGCCGGAATACGCGCCTGCATGAGAATCATCGCCCAGATCATGGCGCGGCTGTCGCAGTCGCCTCTGCCTTCGGTAACGGCGCTGACCAGATTAACAAAATCACTGCCTGCCAAATTTCGTTCGTATTGGAAACCCTGCACAAAGACCAGGGCCCTTTCGGCAAAGGCCCGCTTATTCGCGCCCTTATTCCAATCGCGCTCAAGCCGGGAAAGCGCGTCCGCTACCCGGTCCCATGAATCCCGACAGATCATCCGGTAAAAACGGATCCACGCTTCCTGCCAATCAGGGGTAGACTGGTAAGCGCGCAGCAGGGCAAACTCCCGATCAATGAGGGCTTGCGCAGCCTCGGCGTCGTTTTCCCGAATCATGGCTTTCAGGTTTGTTCCCGCGATAGCTGTCTCCCGGGGGGAACCGCGGGGATAGCTGAATTCCATAACCGGCCCGGGATAACGCTTTTCCGCTTCCGAAGGGGCAAGAGAATCCAAAGCGGAAAGATGATACAAATCCATGTCTGTTTTTCCCGCCGGCAAGGCCGGAGCATAAGACAGCGCCACCAACAGAGGTATGACGCCATTGGCATTGACATCCCCCAATTCCGTGCAGAGGCCCCAGCCCGTAACATCCCCAAAGCGCAGTTCCATTAAAGCGGCGGCTTTGGTTCCGTACTCAAAAAAAGCAATGTCTCCCTTATTCCCCAAACGGCGTTCAATATCGCTTGCTAATTGCGCGACATCCGGGTACACGCCCTGATATACGGCAATATCAAAACGCGCGCCCAAGGGGCCGCCTTGAGGACCCTGAAACGAATAACGGTCTTTATTGTTCCCCTCGGCTAATGTATAACCCTCAGGGAGATCCAGCCGAAACCCCCAGGCAGAGAAATACAGCGGCGCGGCGGACAGAAGCGCCGGTACAAAAAATAATATCATAGTGGTGACTGACACCGTTATGAAAGGTTTTTGTTTCATTCGTAATACCACTCTTCCTCCGTGTAACTCCGTGTCCTCCGTGGTTGATTCTTCCTTTATTTCTTGTAAGTTACCACTTCTTCAACTTTCTTCCGGCTAGAAGCCGCGCTGACCGCGTCGACTCCGCCCTGCACTTTTCCTACCCGCACCAGGGCTACCGCGCTGTGGCCGGACGGAAGGCTCAACTCGGCTTTGAGGTTTTTGTTCAGGCTGTCCATGGGGCCGGTGTATATGCGGGAGCCGTAACCCAAGGCCTGGGCCGCCAGATAGATGCTTTCCACCGCCAGGGCGCAGTCAAGAATCTGCACGCCATTGGTTTTGCCGTCTCCCGATGCGGAAACAACAATAAGAACATTCCCGTCCACAATATCGGAAACCATTTTTTTTGCCAAATTCTGATTCTGCACCACGGTAAAATGCCAGGGCTGGAGGTTTCGCGCGCTGGGAGCGCGGATTCCCGCCTGTATGATACGATCAAGATCGGCGGCGGGAATGGCGCCCGCCGTAAAATTCCGCGCCGCGTAATGATTGATAATTACGCTTGCAGGGCCGCTGTCGGCGCCGCTGTTCTGCTGGGCGCACACCGTTTGCAGGCCACCGAGAATCATTGTCAGAAACAAAACTGCCGTACAAAAATTCCTTTTCATTTTTCACCTCTTTCCGCGTAAGATTTATATATAAACCGCCGTATCTTCTGCTGGGCGTTTTTTTCAAACGGTTCTTTACGCAGCGTAAAGCCGCTGACTTTTTTATAACCGGGAAGCGTGCGGTTTATTTCCGCAATCGTTTTTTTGATCAAATTTCCGACGGTATTCTCATCATTTTCCAGGCCCGGATAATCTTCCTTGATTGTTTCAAGGTTGGGGACAACGACGGCAAATATCTCTTCTCCGCCGTAGACCGGTTCCTTGCGGCCTACCACGAGAACTTCGCTTATGAACCGTGAATTGTTGAAGTGGGTTTCAATTTCCTCCGGATAGATATTCTTGCCGCCGGAACCAATGATAAGGCTCTTCTTGCGGCCCTTGATGTAGATATAACCGTCTTCGTCCCGGTAACCCAGGTCGCCGGTGAGTAAAAAGCCGTCTTCGTTTATCACCTCTTTGGTCGCTTCTTCGTTTTCAAAATAACCGAGCATTACCGACGGCGACCTCACCGCAATCTCGCCTACGCCGTCCGGCCCCACATCGATGATTTTAACCTCGGTGTAACTGACGGGAAGGCCGACCGACACATTCCGCTTGTGCCGGGGGGTATTCACGCTGATGAGGGGGCTGTTCTCGCTCATGCCGTAGCCGTGCACAATGTTGAAACCAAAAGAATCAAAAAAATCCGCCGTCTGGGGACTGAGGGGCCCGCCGCCGGCAACCATAATCCGTATTGAGTGCATACCGGCTTTTTTACGGATAAAGCGGAATACCTTTTGCCCAAATTCAGGCCGGCCTTTGTTCGCTTCGGCCAGGGCGATTACCCTTAACAGCTTCAAGGGACCGCGGAGCAGCCCCGGCAGTTTTTTATATCCCGCCTGAATGGCTTCCATTACCTTGTCATACAACAGGGGAACGGCAATAAGAAAGGTAACTCCCGCGTCCCGTATGTCGTCAACCACCACCTTGCCGACAATCTTTTCGGCAATGACCGTCGGAATGCCCCGGAAAATGGGAGCCAAAAATGAACAGACCGTGGGATAGGTATGATGAAGGGGCAGCACATTCATAAAGATGTCTTTGTCGGTAGGCTGTAAGATGCGAATCGCCGCGCTGGTATTGGCAATGATGTTTTTATGGGAAAGGGTTACGCCTTTGGCAAATCCGGTAGTCCCCGAAGTAAAGACAATAGAAGCCGGATCGTTAAACGCAATACTGTCATGCGGCGGCAGGATCCGCCCCCCGGCATCCGCGCCAAACCGATCAAATTCATGGACGGTGTTCGCCGCCGCGCCGTCTTCATCCGGGCTGATGCACACCGAAACCGGCAGCGTTATCCCCTTGCCGGGCAGAGACAGGGCAAAATCCCGCTTCCGTCCCGAATAAAACAACGCCTTTGCCCTGGTTATATTGATAATATTGAGACATTCCTGTTCGGACACCAGAAAATCCACCGGCACTACGCAGATTCCGGCAATGACGGTTCCCATCCAAACCGCCATCCACTCAGGCCGGTTTTCGGCCCACAGCACGACACGGTCGCCTTTTACCAGACCGGCCGCAAGCAGCCCCCGCGCCACCCTGCGGCACTCCTCGCCGAACCGGG
>Ga0268262_10006304_pt1 | contig 11429 bp, 15 predicted proteins | sample TergutNc150P3_FD_190354 | JGI IMG/M metagenome (GOLD analysis project Ga0268262, IMG submission 190354) | Nasutitermes corniger P3 segment gut microbial community from laboratory colony in Florida, USA - Nc150 P3 (SPAdes) (version 2) | ecosystem: Host-associated > Arthropoda: Insects >...
TTCGCAGGTTTCAAAGAACTTTCGCCGCCCTGATCCTCTTCAAGAAGCTCCTTAATTAAGGCGGCTTCTTTCAGTTTTGCGTCTTGCTTCGTGCCCCTAACCGTGGCTTTACGCTTCACGGGATAGGGCTTGTTTTTGACCCTAACGCTGACGGCTACTTTCCATACTCCTACAGAAACGTTTTTAATGCTCATACGGCCTTCCTTTCAAAAGCCGTATACTCTCCACACTAATAGTAAAATAGTATACGGCTGACGTACAGTCAAGATATTTTTTAATTATTTTTGACCCTAAATCACTAGGTTTTTACCCGAAGCCACCGCCCTGCGGATCGTGTCCAAATTGAATCTTAGAGACCCGCCAACCTTCTGCGCTCCTATAATCCTATGTTTATTTTGGTATACCCAACCTTTGGACACACCCACCATTTTAGCCAACTCCGAAGCGTTAATTAATAAGGGCTTCAGCCCTAAATCTTGATTATTTTCGCTCATTTCAAAACCCTTCTATTTATTGTTATAGGTTAGTCTAAAATACCGCTAAAAACGCTTCAAATAACGCTTTTAAGGGCGGGTTGGTGTTACCCTACCACCCGCCTATAAAACGCTTGTATACGCCAAAATTAAGGGCTTCTACGGCACGTAGTTTATGGCTTCGGGATTCAACTTCGGAAGTTCGCCCTTTAAAATGGATTCGGCTACGGCTTCCATCTCGGCTACGGGTTCGGCTTTGGGTTCGGCGGCTAGGGCTATAGCCTTATTCAGCCCTTCTACTTCGCCCAAAAGGAAGGTGTCTTGTTGTGATAGTTCTTGAATCCTTTTTTGAAAGTTTAAAACCATCTTTTGTAGCTCGTCTACTTCGGCGGCTACACCCTGCCTATCCTGATTCAACTTGTTTAATAGTTCTTGAAATTTTAATAACATACAGACCCCCTGCGGGTTAATTGTGAAAAATTGTTTTTCTAATTGATTCTGTTTCATATCCGAAAGAAAATCACTTCTATAAAATCCTTTGCCAACTACGGTACGTCCACGCGAAGCGTTACGGTCAATTAATACTTCTTCATACGGCTCGTACCAATTTTCTAAAATGTTACCGATTACTTTATGGTCTTGCCAACAAGCCAAAACATCACCGCCCCATTGATCATAGCCACGAAGTATTAATTGTTTATAACCGCTACGGCAATTACAACAACTACCCGTATGTTTGTATTCTTCATATATCAATCCCCAATCCTCATCAGTATATTGGGAAGTCTCCGTACCGTCAAGACCCGCCAAGCCTTTAAAATCTTGAATCCTAAATTCTACGTTCCTATCTTTCCAATACTTTTTGTGTTTCAAGATTTCATCTTTACAGTCAAGAAATAATAATTCCTTTACATACGTTTTGATCCCGCTATGTTTTATAAGTTCTACATTATTAATAAATCGGAACGGGATATTGGATATAGGTTCAATGTTATTTTTTGGTAGCGTACCTTCTATGACTTTTCGGTGATATGTGAATCCTATTCTATCAATTTTATTTTTACGTGAAACAAGTTCTTCATAAAAAGTAAAATCCCCGAATCCATTACTTTGTATTTGAAACCGTTCTTTATCCGAAGCGTCAATAATATCTAATACTAATTGGGCGTTGTCCATGAAAGACGGTTCACCGCCTTGTAACTCCATTAATATTTCTGTAGCGTCTGTTAGGTGGGTGTCTCTCCACGTTTTATATTCATCAAAAGTAAACGCGCATATATCCCCTAATTGTTTATCGGAGCTACGCCCGATATATTCCCATAAAGGATTATGAAAGCAATACGGACACCGTAATCCGCATTTAATCTTAATTGGGTATTCAATATAGTATTTCATATAGCCTCCTTAATTATGTTTAAATGAGCATATTCACCAAATAATTTTGAAGCCGCCCTATTATAGGCTTTGGCGGCTTCTTGAATAACTTTAAAGTAGCCTAGATTAATACTTTTATTACAATAAGATATACCTGCTCGCCATTTTTTATGTTCTTTATCCCAATAGACACCCGTGTAGCCGCTAGTATTTCTTTTGTTAATAGATTTGTTTAAATTGTTTTGGATTATATTACATACTCTTAAATTTTCACGTCTATTGTCAGTTCTTATTTTATTTTTGTGATCTACTATTTGGTCTTTTCGTGGCTTCATTATAGCCCTGTGTAACTTCCCATAGACGGGATTCCATACGTAGCCACGGTTATTATACCACATTTCACCGCATACTACTTGTAAATCCTCTGTATCAATCAAAAATGAAAAATTAGTATTAGGATTAATACAGTTAGTTATATCTCCATACGTTTGAAAAATCATAGGACACCTATAAATACCGCTTTTATTCATTTTGATTTTTCCTTTCAAGTAGTTTATTGACCGTCAATAGTAATGCTTCAATTTTATTATCTAAGCGATCTACTTTATCCAAAAGCCTATCCATTTTAGAAACTTTTTTATCACTTTTAATTTTTGATAATACAGTTACGTTTTCTTCTAACTGTCTTAGTTCGTGATAAAGTTCGTCTAAAAAAACTTTTTTAGTACAACTATCACCATTTTCTAAATTTTTTTTTCGCCGTTCTTCTTCACGGTACATATCCGTTATTCCGTCTGACATTTTGAAGCCTCCTTTTCTTTTGTTAATCTATCCCATAACCGATCTAAATTCCTTCTAAATTCGGCAAGGCACATTTCCACCGATTCTAAATCTTTATACAACGGCATTAAAGATTCACGCCATACGGGTAAAGATTCGGGCGGTGGATTTTGATTTGTTTTTTCTTCACACATTTATAAGCTCCTTTTTTAGATTTTTTACAATTCGTTTTGATACGTACCCACCATCACCAACTAAATTTACCCAAGTTTCTAATTGGGCTTGCAAGGCTTTATTCTTTGCGGATTCGGCTGAAAACGCTTTTTCTATTGCCTTCATTACTACGGGATAATCTTCATGTAAACTATGTAGTGTAGGTTTATTAGTTATAGCCGTAGCCAACTTATTAGCGGATTGAAGTTTATTTATTAGGCTTTCCCGTACCGCTTCGGCTGTGGGTGTGTCCGTTACCATTGCAATTTTTAAAGCGTCCCTAACTGAAACGGTATAATCTTTTCTATTTTGACCCGCACACCCAATATTTTGCGTTACACTTATAGGAGTAGCGCAAGATATTGTAGGTATAAAACTTATTTTATCTTTCCATTGGTCAACCCAATCATTAAACCGCCTAGACAGCCCTAATTCATTATGAAGCCAACGGGCATCTACTACGTCCTTTGGCTGTTTATTTGTGGTGGTGGTAGCGTCCCCATAAGTCATACAGAATTGCAAGCCAACTACGTTTGTTTTCATCATAGTATTATTGATGTGAAAAATCCTATGTAGTTCTTTTGGGATTATTATTAAGTTAGCAACATTATTATCATGTTTATTTTCGTTTATGTGGTGGGTTATAGTACGCTTTTGACCGCAAATATGGGTAACGGATAAATCCGTAACCTTTAAAAAAGCGTCCCGAATCCATAAATGTAAAGCCCCATAATAATTATCCGTAGGCATATTTGTTGATTTGGGTATAACGTGTAAATAGCCGTGATTATCGGAGACGGTGTGATAGTTATTATTGTAAAAACGCCCGTCAGACCAAATTTTCACATCACCTACTATAGCTTCTTTTGGCGGGGCTTCTAATTGACGTAACCGCCATTCTAATTCTATTTTTAATTGCGGTCTGTCATCTACTTTGCCGCCATTAGCAAGGTGAATTTCTACGGCTTTATCTAGTTTTTCATAGGCGGCTATTAAGTTTTCTTTGTAATTCATGTTATTCTTCCTCCTCTTTCATACCAAAAAGCGTATCAAACGCTTCTTGAAAACATAAATAATAAGTTTGTACCCTGTTTACTATCTTTTCAGGGGCTTTTAATTCTTCCCTAATAGTAGCGGAAACGGCTAATTGAAACAAATTGAATTGCTGTTCTTTTTTCATCTTTGTCCTCAAGTTAAGTTTTTTACTAAATCTACAACCCATCCATCTATGATATCAATCTATTAAAGGTTCGTTTTTCATTTTATAGATTCCTGTTTTTTGCCTCGTTTTTCTTTTAATTTCCAAGTTCTACCCTTAATACCGTGTTTTGCTTTGATATTAAATTCTTTATTATACTTAGCTCTCCACCGATTCTGGGTAGTTACAGATATGGTGCTATCCGTAAATGCCCAAGCGGTTATGTGGGGCTTGCCGTCTATCCTTAATTCTCTATACGCTTTATAAGATTTTTTAGGTGTTTCTTTGAGTACGTTTTTTTTCAAAAACTTCGGATTAAAAGTTTTCCTAGCCCAAGCAATTTTTACATCTATTACTTCTTTAGTATATTTTTTATCATAATTATTTTTGTGATTAATATATGGGTAGAGGATTTCTTCTAGTTTATCAATATCCCCGTTTAGATTCGCTTCGGAAATGGTCTTAATTAGAAAATTGTTTCTGTTTCCTTTGACGAACTCGCCTTTGTCTTTAGATTTTGATTTGGATTTTTTTGAATTAGAATTGTCATTTTCTTGAATTAGAATTGTCATTGACGATTCTAATTCAGTATCAGAAACGGCCTCCACGCTATCAAAAACCGCGTTTTTGACCAATTTTTTTTCATCTTCTATTAATAGACTAATTTTATTGATTTTTATAAAATTTTTAAGGTCAAAACCGACACAATTTTCATCAGAATAAACTTTCCGATTTCCGCGAAAAAATCCATGATTAGGTTCACCACAAGTTGGATCATAATCTAAGCCTATTTCTTTTTCAGCAATTAGTTTATAAATTTCTCTAAAATTATTTTCGCTTATTAAGTTATGATCACATACTTTTATTACAGCATGAGTATACCCTTTAAAAGATTCCTCTACAAAAAGTACAGAATTAAAAATCGAATTAGAATTGTCATTTTTTGATTCTTCTAATTTTTTCATAAAATTATCAGGTGTTATGGTATCAAAATCAAAACAAAGTGTATCGGAAAAATTTTCATGGTCAAGTTTTTGCCACATAATCATATCACGATCTAATTTAGGCTTATTATCAGGTATTTCATCTAGCTCAAACTCCCATACTTCCCAATCCTCTTTTTTCTTTTTATCACCGTCAATAAGATTTCTAACTAACCGCGAAAATCTTTCTGAATTAGAATTGTCATTTTTTTCCGTATCAAGAAAATCCAAATTAATCGAATTGATGGTATCACTACTTGTTAATGGTAGTGATACTTCTAATTCAGCCCCATCAAAATCTAAATCTTCACCAATATCAAAGGCATCGGCTAACGCTTCGGATAAATGATGTGAAAAAACATCTAACGGATTATGTATTTTGGACGGTACGTCAGGGGTAGGTACTTCTGTTTTAGTATTCATTTTTACGCTCCTAAAAAGGTTTATCGCTCCAAGTATATTAAAAAAGGGCGGCAAGGGGAGCGTTTCCTTGTTTATCTTAGGTAGCGAACCTAAGACCCGCCCTTAGTTTTTACGTCTAAAATCCGCGTCTAATCCTGATTTCTAATCTCCGTTCCCTAGCACGGTAACTTTTAGAGTTCATATCCCGATATACGGCCATCGTTGCGTGAAGGTCTTCTAACCAATAAATCATGTGATCCGTATATTCTTCATCAGAAAATAATCCCAAAGACTCGCCTTTAAACACGTCCAAAAGTTCAATGGCGGTCTTAGACAATTCAGCCAACTTACCCGCGCAGACGTTTTTTTCGTGTTGGCTTTTGACCGTCTTGACTACAGTTTTGGGTGAAGAAGTTCCGCGCTTCTTGGCGGGAACAGCGGCTACTGATTTCTTTTTACTCATACAAGCTCCTTTTTAAATGGTTTTTAGCTCCGTTTATAAAATGACGTGGACACGGGAAGGAGCTAAAACCCTGACTTCGGGTAATTATGCCGAAGCCGCCCACGTCTATTTGTTTGTTTCAATCTCTACGCCCGTGATGGCGCGGTATGGGTATATTGTTCAACTTTAGATATTTTGAAAAAAACCACAAAATTTATCAAATTTTACATAAAACACAATATATAGTATGCTACCATATCTACCCCAATATATTGTGTACCTGCTCTGACTAACCGCCCTGCTACCCCTATATGTTGTTCAAACAATTCAAATTTTGAAAAATAAAGCAAAAAAAACTACAAAATCCATCAAAATCCACATGGTATACATACTTATATACTATGTGTGCCCGCCCTTAATTAGCCTATCCCTTAGAAGCCGCTTTATAAGCCCGAATAATCCGATCTCTCTCCGCTTTCTGTTCTTTCCGCTTATGTATTCTTTCGGCGGCGGCTTCACATACCAAGCCCCAATCCCACCATCTTGAATAATCCCAATTCTTTGAATAGATTGGTAGCTTCATCTTTTTCGCCGTGTCGATTATTAATTCTATTGTCGCGTATTTTAGTTGGGGCTTCTCTTTCTGTTTGTATTGACTCATATCAAAACTCCTATTAACTTTTTTACTTTTCTCCTACTGTTACAACCAATATAACACAATTAAAAAAAATGTCAACGTAAGTTTTTTACGCTATTAAGTTACTATTGATTGCCAGAAAAAATTTCTTATATTTATATCAATGGAGACAACTTCAAGTATGGGGGCGTGTTGAAAGTCTGGGACGTAATTTTTAGAAGACCGGATCGCATAGCACGATAAATAAAGAAGCGGCAACAAAGATAGGCGGCTTTGGTAACAACCCATTGATAATTTAGTAAAACTTAAAACGTGCCCCGCTTCCTACCTTCGGGCGGGGCTGATGTAATAGGAGATGAAGAAAATGAACTTTTATAAGTATCTAGATTTAGGGCTATTGATTACTGGGTGTACGTTGGCGGCTTTCGGGATAGCCCAATTAGGGCTTCAGGCTTTCCTAATTGGTAGCGGTGTAGCCTTAATAACCGCAGGGCTTTGGCGGGATAAATAATGTCAACAAAAATTATAAACGGTGACGCGCTTTCGGTACTTCGACAACAACCTGACGGATTTGCGGATATGTGTGTTACGTCACCGCCATACTATATGTTACGGGATTATGGTGTTGACGGTCAAATTGGTATTGAAGCCACGCCCGAAGCCTTTATTTCACGTCTTGTTGATGTTTTCCGTGAAGTTAAACGTGTATTAAAAGACGATGGTACATTGTGGGTAAATATCGGGGATTCTTATAATGGTAGCGGAAAAAATTCAGGTAAACCAGAGAATAGAAACAAAGGTATGCAAGATGCGTGTCAAAGTAAACCTACACGTGTAAACGGACTTAAAGCAAAAGATTTAATTGGTATACCGTGGATGTTGGCTTTCGCGTTACGCGCTGATGGGTGGTATTTGCGACAAGATATTATATGGGCAAAACCAAGATGTGTACCTGAAAACGTTACAGATAGATGTACAAAATCACATGAGTATATATTTCTTTTATCTAAGTCAAAAAAATATTATTACGATGCGCTCTCTATCCGCGAACCAAGCAAGGGCACGTGGAATTCATCAAAGGGCTTTAATAAAGAAGGTCAAGCGAGACGTAATGGAAGTAGAATAGGAAATAGAAAAGATGTAGACCAAACAGGGCGCAACAAGCGCGACGTTTGGTCAGTAGTAACAACACGTGGATATAAAGGCGCACACTTTGCAACGTTTCCACCTGATTTAATACGTCCGTGTATTCGTGCAGGTAGTAGACTGGGTGGTATTATTCTTGATCCATTTTTTGGGTCGGGAACGGTAGGTGTTGTTGCTATTGAAGAAGGGCGTGAATATTTAGGTATTGAATTAAATAGTGAATATTGTGAACTTGCAAAGAAACGTATTGATGAATTTGTTACACAGAAAGCTATACAAATGTAGGAGTTTATAAATGGGTATCTTTACCAACTTTGCAACACGAAAAACTGAAAAACGGTCAAATAGCTCTATTCCAGAATTTTTATTGAACGGCGGATCGGCTACCCGTGCCGGAGTCAATGTAAATGAAGAAAAAGCCCTAAGTTTATCTAGTTTATGGAGCGTTATTGACCGAATTTCAAGTATAATTGGGTGTTTTCCATATAAGATTTATAAAAACGAAAACGGGAAAGTAATACAAACAGACCACCCATGTCAAAGATTATTGACGAAAGAACCTAACAATTTTCAATCTAGTTATGAATTTAAGTTCGTTTTGATGTCAAATATGCTTTTATTCGGGGTTGGGGCTGCTGAAATTGAATACAAAAACGGATTCCCAATAGCTCTTTATCCTATACACCCTAATAAAATCACACCCGTCAATAATAATGGTAAAGTTACTTATAAAATAGAGAGAGACAACGGACAGCCTTCAATATTACAAGTACACCAACTACTTTTATTTAAACTCTTTCCTAAGACAGACGGAAGTTGGTATAATCCCGTACAAGTTCACCGTGAAACGTTCGGGGCGGCTTTGGCGGTTAGGGATTATGGGGCTAGTGTATTTGGTAGCGGTATAAATCCCGCAGGTATCATAACGGGTACACGTGGCGATCTAGATGAAGCGAGTCAAGAAAGCCTAGTTCAAAGGTTTAAAAATTATGTTGGGTTGGGTAAAAGTCATAGTCTTATGATTTTACAAGACAGTGAAAAATTTGAGCGCGTAGGAATACCGCCACAAGAAGCCCAATATTTAGAAACACGTAGATTTGACATATCCGAAGTAGCAAGAATTTATAATATACCGCTTCACCTGCTCGCTGAAATGGAAAAAAGTACAACGTGGGGTAGCGGATTAGCGGAAATGAATCAACATTTTGTACAGTTTGTTTTGGCGCGTTTCTTAAAAAATTGGGAAGAGGAACTAAATCGAAAATTGATTTCTGTAGATGATGAATCGGTATATGGAAAGTTTATAGTAGACGGATTACTTAGGGGTAATACTAAAGAACGTATGGAAAGTTATAAAACGGGCGCGGGATTGGGTCTTTTTTCAATAAATGAAATACGGGCAATGGAAGAAAGAAATCCTCTTGAGGGTGATTTAGGGGACGCTAGATTAGTTCCGTTAAATTTCCAAAATCTTGAAAAAGCCGTTCACGGTAACGGAAAGGATAAATAAAAATGAATACAAATAAAGAAGTTCGGGCGTTTCATAGTGATAGTATTGAATTACGAAAAGCCGCTAAAGCGTCTGATAATGAACAAAAGTATGTGGACGGGATTGGTGTTGTATATGAAAAAGAAGAAATGATATATGACAATTATTATGAACAGGTTAGCAGGGATGCGTTCAAAAATTGTCTTTCTACAAAACCTGAGATTAAGTCTTTTTTTAATCATAATCCTGACTACGTTCTTTCAACATCTACATCTAACCCTGCTTTACAGTTGACGGATTTGGGGGACGGATTATTCTTTAGTTCGCCTATTCCTGATACAAGTTATGGTAGAGATTTAGAAGAGAATTTGAAGCGGAAAAATGTTGTTGGCGCGTCTTTCACCTTTTCCGTAAATCGGGATAATGTAACAGTAGACGAAAAAGGATGCTATCACCGCACTATACTAGACGCGACAATTTATGAAGTCGGCCCCGTTACGTCCCCCGCCTACCTTCAAACGCAGGTATCTTTGCGTGATAGAGATAGTTTATTAGACGAAGCCAAAAAACGAACTACTACTTCCGATGTAGCCGAATTGAAAGCAATACAAGACAAAGAAAACGAATACAGAAGAAATTTAATATCACTATTAGAAATAAATAACTAACAATAACTTTTTAAGGAGATGTAAAATGAATAATGTTGAAAAAATGAAGAGAGAAAGAAGCGGTATTGTAGCGGAAATGCGTAAAATTCAGACCGAAGTTGACGCAAGGGCAGACCAATCTATTACCGCTGATGAAAAAGTAAAGTTCAATGAATTACGGTCAAAGGTAGATGAAATTGATGGTAATATATCTAGAGCTGAATTTTTAGCGAAACAAGAAGAAGCCGTAGCGTTAAGAAGTGATCCTGACAAACAGAAAGCGGAGTTCCGTTCTATGGGTGAATGGCTCGGTGAAATTATAAATAATCCTACATCAAGCGCGTTAGAACGGCGTACTACAACACTTGGAAATAAACCCGCCGCAGGGTATCTCGTGCCCGATCAGTTTGACCAGACTTTAAGAGCGGCTAGCGCGGAAAGTGAAATTGTCAGACCACGCGCCCTTATTATACCATCAGGGGACGCGCCCGAAGCCGTGACGAACCTGATAAGTTTGGATCAAACGGGCGACAAGGGAATTCACGCAGGTCTAAAAATGCACTGGGTTAGTGAAATTGGACAGCGTCCAAACGCGGGAGATTTACCAATTACACAAATTCAATTACAGCCAAACACGATTTCCGCTTATATGGACGTATCTAATACGTTGTATAATAACTATGAGGCTTTGGGCGCGTTGTTACAGTCAAGATTATCTTTGGCTACGGCGAGCGCGTTTGACGAGGCTTTTATGGTTGGTGATAATGTTGGAAAGCCTAGCGGATTTGTAGCCGCGCCTTGTAATGCAACTGCGCCACGTACAACGGCGGGAAAAATCACGTTTGACGATATTGTGAATATGATTTCTCTTACGTTGACAGGTGGAGAATATATCTTCATTGTTAGCAGGTCGGCAATGCCGCAGGTATTGACAATGAAGGACTCGGCGGGTTCGCTTATATTCCAACCCTCAGCGCGGGACGGTATCCCCGGAACGTTGTTAGGGCTTCCCGTAGTGTTTTCGGAAAAACTCCCAACGGTAGGTACGCAGGGCGATATTGTTTTATGTAACCTGCAAGCCTACGCCATTAAAGAAGGTACTAACCCTGTTCTTCTTGTGGACGTTTACACACAGGCGGGATTGGGTACAACAAGAATTTATTATACTCAGTCAATAGATGGCCGCCCGTTACTAACGACACCAATAAAAGGTGCTGATAGAATTGACAGGTCTTATTTTGTTACATTAATATAAACCGTTTACAACGGCAAGGGCTATGACATAGCCCTTGCCATAACCTAAGAAAGGAAACATTATGAAATATACTGTAAATAAACAATTTAGAGACGGTAACGGTAAATGGCACGCGCAGGGCGAGATTGTTGAAATGGCGTTAGAAGTAGCCAAGCGTTTTCTTGTTTATAAAATTCTTAGCCCGATTTTAGACGCAATTACCACCCCTGTTAAGAAAGCGGTAGAATCAGCGGAAAAGAAATTAGGAACTGAAAACGCCGATTCTAAGAATCAGAAAAAAGGCAATTAATAATGTCTTATTTTTTGCAACGGTCAAGAAACGCTACTAGCGAACCTGTTAGTTTACAACAGGCTCTTAATCAAATTCATCTTGATTCGGGCGTTGAGGAT
>Ga0268262_10006305_pt1 | contig 11428 bp, 12 predicted proteins | sample TergutNc150P3_FD_190354 | JGI IMG/M metagenome (GOLD analysis project Ga0268262, IMG submission 190354) | Nasutitermes corniger P3 segment gut microbial community from laboratory colony in Florida, USA - Nc150 P3 (SPAdes) (version 2) | ecosystem: Host-associated > Arthropoda: Insects >...
TTTATCTAGCAGGGATTTTGTGAAATCAAATTTGAAACAGATAGAAACCTATTTGATTATCCAAACGGCAATACACGAGGCAAAACATAAAGCAGATGAATTTGAAGTACCTAATCAAAGACTGAACCTAGATAACGAAACATCCGCGCATTTAACAGCAGCGATTTTCAGTCCATGTCCCTTTAATGGATTAAACTCGGCGATAGAGAGGTTGGAAGGGTTTAAGAGAAGTGTTAATGCGCGGGCTTTGAATAATGTGCATAATCAATTAAGCAATTTAAAGGTAAAAATATTGAACCAAAATTACAAACCAGAACAGTTGCGAATAGAATTGAGAAAAATTTACGCAAACTATCGCACTATAATAGACAATGAGCCTTTTATAGATTTAGTGTATTTTGAAAATTATGTGGTTCCTGCAATTTATGGAGGGTTTGATGTGATTTTCCCATAAATTTAATGTACACTTCAAATCTCCGGTTGCCTACCCGTCAACCTAACAAAAATCTCCACATACTTGTCCACAGTGTTTTTAACCACATTTGGTGGCACTTCGGGTCCCGGATATTCCTTGTTCCAATCCAAAGTTTCCAGCCAGTCGCGGATATACTGCTTGTCAAAGCTCTCTTGGTTTTGCCCTTCTTGGTATTTTTCGGCAGGCCAATACCTTGAAGAATCCGGGGTTAAAATTTCGTCTATCAAAACGGTTTTGCCGTCTATTTCGCCGAATTCAAATTTTGTGTCTGCCAAGATTATGCCCTTGCTTGCGGCATATTCCCTTGCTTTGCTGTAAACTTCAAGAGTTAAATCCCTTAGCACCGCCGCTATTTTTTCTCCGACTATTGGGATTGTCTGCTCATAAGATATATTTTCATCGTGGCCGGATTCGGCTTTGGTACTTGGGGTGTAGATTGCAGGGTCTATTTTTGCGCAGAGCTTTAAGCCTGTGGGCAAAACGTGACCGCAAATTTTGCCTGTTTTTTGGTAATCTTTCCAGCCAGAGCCTACAATATAGCCTCTCGCTATGCACTCAACATCGTGCCGCTTTGCTTTTTTAACGAGCATTGAACGCCCACGTAAATAATCGGCGTGGGGTTTAAGAACGGCAGGGTAGTCTTCAACATCTGCACTTACCAAATGATTTGGCATACCGAGCTGTTTAAACCAAAAAAGCGAAAGTTGATTCAATATCTTGCCTTTGCCTTGAATTGGCGTTGGAAGAACCACGTCAAAGGCGGAAATGCGGTCGCTTGCCACCATCAAGAAATGCTCGCCAAGGTCGTACATATCGCGAACCTTGCCTTGGTGAAACAAGGGAACTGAGGTGATGGGAGTTTCAAATTTTAACAACATAGGTGGAAATATAGCAAAAATTTGCCTATACCCTTGAAATTTTTTATGAAAATTTCTATATTTAGTGTGTCTTTTAAAAGGAGGCTATATAATGGCACAGAAAAAAGAAACAAAAGCAGTTAAAGCACCTGCAAAAACTGCAACTAAAAAAGCTCCGGCAGCCAAATCTGCCACTCCCAAAACAGCACCTAAAAGCAAAGCAGCTACCAAAGAAGTTGAGTTCAAAGCATATTCTCCGCTTTCTGGCTCTGTTGCCGTTGCCATTGATTCCACTGGTTGGAAGCCTGTCGCTCTAAAGAAAGGCAAAAATGGAAATTGGAGCGGAAAAGTCAAATTAGCTTCTGGCGTTCATCAGTATAAACTTGTTTTTGATGGGCAATTTTGGCAAACCGATAATGCCAATCCAGAACGCATTTCCGATGGTCATGGTGGAGAAAACAGCGTTATAAGAGTTTAAATCCCTAAATATGCCGAGCGAAAACAAAGAATACAATGTTTCTTTTGGCGATAAGGAAATATCTTCTGCGGTAGGTCAATTTGGTTCTCCGCTTTGGATATACGATTTTGGGGTTATAGAAAAGCGTATATGGGATTTGCGCCATTTTGGTGTTATTCGGTATGCGCAAAAAGCGGCTCCAAATATAAACCTATTGTCAAAAATGAAATCTGTGGGGGTGGACGTAGATGCCGTTAGCGCAGGTGAGGTTGTCCGTGCTTTGCGTGCTGGTTTTCAGCCAATGCACATAAGATATACCGCAGATATTTTAGACAGAGATGCGCTTGATATAATAAAAGAACACTCTATTTCGGTTAATATAGGTAGCCCAGATATGCTTCTCCAGTTGCACGAGGCAGATATAAAAGTACCGCTTGCAATACGCATAAACCCAGGTTTTGGGCATGGACATTCCAACAAAGTCAATACGGGTGGCGATCTTTCAAAACACGGTATATGGCACAGCGATCTTCCAAATATTCTTAAAAAAGCAGAAGAGCTTGGCTTTGCTGTTGAGTGTTTGCATATTCACATCGGTTCTGGCTCAGATTATATCCACCTATCTCAGGTCGTTTCCGCAATGGAACACGCAGTTAGCACCATCGGTGAGGAGACTCGCAAATCGCTAAAAATAATAAGCGCAGGCGGAGGGCTTCCTATATCTTACAAAAGAGATGAAAGTTGGCACTTGGATTTGGACAAATATTACAATATTTGGGACAACGCTCGCAAAAGAATTAGCGAAAGCATTGGGCATTATCTTCAATTGGAAGTGGAGCCGGGCCGTTATTTGGTAGCCGAGAGTTGTGTTTTGGCAACAGAAATTCGAGCTGTGAAAAAAATGGGCAAAAATCTATTTTATCTCATAGATGCTGGTTTTTCAGATTTAATACGCCCGTCTTTTTACGGAGCTTACCACCATATTTCAATTATTCCAAAAAATGAGGAAAAAAGCACAGAAGAAGTGGAAGCCATAATCGCTGGCCCTTTGTGCGAAAGCGGTGATGTTTTTACCCAAGAAGAGGGAGGCATTGTAGTTAGCCGCAAATTACCGCTTGCAAATGTTGGTGATTTGTTGATTATTCACGATGCTGGAGCTTATGGTTCGGCAATGAGCAGCAATTATAATTCCCGTTTGCTTGCACCGGAAATTCTATGGGAAAAAGGCAAATTTACGCAAATAAGAAAGCGGCAAACCTTTGAGCATTTGTTAGAGAATGAAATTATGGAGTAATTGGTGAAAGCATTTGTTGCGATAATTTTTGTTGTCGTTTCTATTGCAAATTCACAGGATTTGGATTCTGCGGGGAGCAATAATGAAATAAAACCAATGCGCCTCGCGATTATAGGTTCTGGGATTGCAGCTTCGTACACGGCAATTTATTTTGCCCTTCTCAAAGATGGATGGTGGGATAAAGTGGAGGATTTTCGTTTTGAACCACTTAATTCCGATATGCATTATGCTTCAAATTTAGATAAATTCGGGCATTTTTATACAGGTATTTTTATTGGCGAATTGCTTGCAATGAGTTATGACTGGGCAGGGCTTAGCCCTTTTGCTTCTACTCTTTGGGCTGGCATAACGGTTGGTGCTACGCAAATCATTATAGAATTCAAAGATGGTTTTTCTCCTTATGGTTATAGCGTTTGGGATGCTGTTGCTGGTACTTTAGGTGGTTTTTACGCTATGGGAAAAATGTATATCCCTGCTATGCAATATGTTGATTATAAATTTACATACTGGCCAAATTCAAGTGGGTATTGGGACTGGCATAAAAAAAAGAAAGAAACGGGCATTTGGTTTGATGATTATTATGGAGGAAATCAGAGTCACTGGCTTTCCTTTAAGATTGCCAAAATGCTACCAGAGAATGACTATTATCCTGAATGGCTTGCTCTTGCCTTTGGTTGGGGATTGTATGATGCGTATGTTGGCGATAATATTGGATGGGATAAAATTCGTTATGACTATTATATTTCCCTTGATTATGATTTTAATGCAATTTTTCACCCTCAAAAAACTTGGAGCAAGAACTTAATAACGATTTTGAACCATATAAAATTCCCTGCGCCTGCCATTCGCCTGCATCCAAATGCTAAATTTTTTCCTTTGCACCCTTGGCAAGGGTTTTATGTGTCTTTTTAATTTCCTACATTGTAAAAAATGGAGAGCATAAAATATAACGAGCAAGGTTTGGTTCCCGCCATTGTGCAACACGCACAAGACGGCACAGTGCTTATGATGGCTTGGATGAACGAAGAAGCCTTGAAACTAACTCTGGAAAAGGGCGAAATGGTGTTTTGGAGCCGTAGCAGGGGAGAGCTTTGGCACAAGGGAGCCACTAGCGGGAATTTTTTAAAGGTGGCAAGCTGGTCACCGGATTGCGATTTTGATTGTCTTTTGTTCAAGGTTTTACCCCAAGGAAATGGAGTGGCCTGCCATACAGGCAAAAAGAGCTGCTTTTTTCTATTCCAAGATGTACCATAATTGTAAATAAAATGTATATTATATTTATGAGTGCTAAATCAATTTTTAGAACAGCATTAGTGGCAATCGTTGCCTTATTTTCAAGTGCAATAGCGCAATCTGGGAACGCCAATTACACGGAAAATTTAACGGGCTTAGGTAGCAATAAAACTTTGGATATGGTGTACGTAAAGGGCGGAAAGTACAAAAGAGGATGTTCTGCCACAGACAACGCCTGCGAAGATACAGAAAAACCAGCGCACGACGTAACTCTCAGTGATTTTTACATTGGCAAATACGAAGTGACTAACGCCCAATGGAAGGCTGTGATGGGTGATAATACCGCTGCCGACAACAAACCTAAAACGAGTATGAAATGGTATGACGCTGTTGCGTTTACATGTAAATTAAAGGAAAAGACCAAAAAGAATTATCGTTTAGTGACCGATGCCGAATTTGAATATGCAGCTCGAGGCGGGGCTCAGAGCAAAGGATACCTCTATTCTGGCAGCAATAACGCAAGCGATGTGGCTTGGAATTCTACTAACTCAAATGCTCTCAAAGATGTAGGAGGAAAAACAGCCAACGAACTCGGCATATACGATATGAGCGGCAATGCGTATGAATTCACGTATGACAGTTGGGGAACTTACCGCAGTGACGGTGCGGCACTTACAAATCCCGTAGATCACCCCGATCTTTATTCCACAAAGGTACGCCGCGGCGGCAGTTATAACCAGCCGGTATCGAAAGGTCGCGTTTCCGCACGTGAGAGGCGTTCAAGCAAGAGCAATGATGCTGCCACAGGATTTCGTTTGGCTCTTTCCGTTTCCGATACTGACCCAGCCGCCAAAGTGGATCCTTGCGATATACACGAACCTCAACCAATGGGCGGCACAATAGGTTTTCGCGATGAGAGGTTGATAACGGCAGGCGATGAAGTGTGGTCAGATGATTCAGAGGGCTATATGTTGGTGATCAAAGACAACGGCGTGGCGGCAATAAGCGGACCGGGTGGCTCAATCTCTGGCGAGTGGTACACAATTAACAGTTTCTCTCTGAAAATCGTTTCAACTACTTCCCCAAAAACCACAACATCTTACCCGTATTATATGATCACGCCAAACTTGATTACGTTGATAGGCGATAAAGGCATTGGAGAAGGTCCATTTGGGAGATTTATTCGTAAGAAGATTTCCGAGGTTTCAAATCCTCCCACAGCTCCTAATATTCCAAATCCAACTCCGCTCTCGGAATTGACCAAGGGAATCGCTAGCATAGATATGGCTAATCCACCCACAGACGGACGTGACCAACGGCTAATAGAGGGGAAGGATTACGCATGGATACAAGACAACGTAGCTTTGAACTTTGGCGGTACGCATAGATACCGCAAGGATTTTGACTCGGAATCATCTATGAGGTTCCTAGTTTGGGACGGTTCAAATGGGTCGTCAGTTTTGTTAGCGACAGGTCCGTGGTTTACTGTTGATAACACATTTTTGCGAGTTAAAGATCCCAATAAAGCCACTTATGATTATCTATACGCCGTTTCTGCTGATGGCAAGAACCTATATCACATAACATTCCAGCCAAATGAACTAGGCGATTTCAGAACGTTCACAAAGATAAGTGCGAGCAGTGTTCCGCAGTGGAAAGAACCGACTTCCAATACTACCATCAATCAGGGTGCTTCAACTTATATCCCACCGGTAGCAGCTCCTTCTTCGTCTTCAAAGGCATTAAGTTCGTCTTCAGCAATGGTATCTAGCTCATCTTCTTCAAGGGCATCTAGCTCATCTTCTTCAAGGGTATCCAGTTCATCGACTGAAACCACACCAATTTTGTCTCATTTTGTCAGTAGCAATCAGGCTGCAAAAATAAAAAATGGTGTAAATTTTCAGGTTGTAAATGGCGCAACGGTTGAAATTTATGGTATCAAAGGAAATTTAATAAATAGGCAGAATTATAAGGCTGGAGTGCATAACCTTTCTCTGGCAAATTTGCCAAATGGGATATACCTAGTTAAGGTGCGGTTTGAAAGTGATGTGAAGATATTGCGAGTGCCTGTGATGTAAGCTCAAAAATGACAAATCTTTGACATAGATTCAAGATTTTGTCTCAAAAATTTGTTTTTTTAGTCGGAAAAATGTTTCTTTTTCTAAAAAAAATGTATATTTATAGAGAGTTTTTTTGAGGTATTTATGGTAAAAAAGATAATTGCTCTTGGCTTTTGCGCGGCGGCGTTAATAGCTTGCGGTGAAAGTAAATTAGACCCAACAAATCCGGAATCCATAAGAAAGCATTATGCTAAAATGGACCCGCCTGTCAAAATGAGCAACGATAAATTTGTCTCTTATGCTCTAAAAGAAGACATTACCAATATGGATATGTTTTTGACTTGCAGCAAAGACTACCTAAACACTCCAAACGGTAGCGGAAACACTGCACTCTCTGTGGCAGTGAACAAAAGGAAAACCGCTGTTGTAAAATACCTCTTAGATAAAGGTGCAGATATCAGCATAAAAAGCGACCAGCTTGGCTTAACCCCACTTGAAGATGCCGCAACACGTGAAGATTCCACCGTAAACGGAATTTTCTCTATGCTCATAGAAGCTCAAAAGAAAAAAGACCCTGAGCTACACAATATAGGTGCCGCTTTGCACATGGCTTCTCGCTATGGTGCTCTTAAGAATGTGCAATTTCTCATTGAAAACGGCGTAAACCCAAATGCAAAGAGCTTAGAAGGCTTAACTCCGCTTCACGAGGCGGCAAAAGAGGGTAGAAAGGCTGTGGTTGAATATTTGCTCTCAAAAAAAGTAGAAGTGAACCCAAAAGATAAAGACGGTTATACTCCAACAGATTGGGCAGAGGCAATGGGTTCTGGTTCAACATTCCCCGAAGTTGCTAAGGTTCTAATAAAAGCTGGTGGCAAGCATACACCTGAATGGCGCAATGCTTTTTAGTGTAGCCTAAAATTTTCAGCATTTCTTTTTAATTTCTTTGTCCCCGCTCGCCAAAGCGGGGTTTCTTTTATTGTTCTCTTTTTCCATTCACTTTCTTCAAAAGCAAAATAAGGTTCTGTTTCTGCCAAATGCCTTGCATTATAAGGGCAAACTCTCTGGCAAATATCACAACCAAAAATACTGTGTTTTGCCCACTCTTTTTGTTCTTCGCTGAACTCGCCTTTATGTTCAATAGTTAAATAGCTTGCGCATTTGCGAGCATCCAAAAAACCATCTTCTGTTAGAGCTTTGTTGGGGCAGGCATCTATGCACTTTCTGCATTTGATACAGGATATGGGGTATGGAGTATGGGGTATGGGGTTTAAATCATTTTTGTTCAACAATACTCCCCCTATAAAAAATGCACTGCCGAATTTTGGATTTATTAGCATAGTGTTTTTGCCTATAAAACCAAGCCCTGCCATTACCGCAAGCTCTCTTTCTGCAATGGGCAAGGAATCCACAAATGCTTGCCCTTCAACTTGCTCGGCTAGTTCTTTTAATATACTGATGTGATAATCCCTACCGTGAGCATAGGCTGCTATGGGTTCATGTTTTTTTTGCAAAGGGCGTGGATATTTCCAAAGTGCAATCCAAGCTGCATTGTAGGTTTTCCCATTGAAATTCGTGGGGTGCTTTCTTGTTTCTGCGGTGTTTGCCATCCAAGTCATATCTGCGTTAAAGCCCTTGTTTAGCCAGTGTTCCAAATTAGCACTATGTGGCAATGTTTCGGGCAGGGCAATGGTGGCACTAACTAGGCACTCTATCATAGAGCTAGTTTGTCTGCGAGCAGCAGGGCATCTTTTAACGAAGTGGGATCTGCTTTGTTTTGCCAAGCTATATCAAAGCCAGTTCCGTGGTCAACGCTTGTGCGCAAAACCTTTAAGCCAAGCGTGGTGTTTACACCACTAACTAATTTTTTGCCCAAATTAAATGCAAGAGTTTTGGTCACAATATGCCCTTGGTCGTGATACATTGCAATAACTCCATCGTATATGCCGCTACGCAACTGAGGAAAAACAACATCGGCTGGGATAGGCCAGGTAGCATTTATTTTCATTGAGCGAAGTTTTTTTACAGCTGGCATAATACTTAGCATTTCTTCTTTGCCAAACAAGCCATTTTCGCCAGCGTGAGGATTAATTCCAGCAACGCCTATTTTTGGATTTTTTATTCCTTTTGCTTTTTGCAAAAATTCGTTTAATAAGCGACCTACTTTTACAATTCTCTCTGGTTTTGCTTTTTTTATTGAATCTGCCAAAGAAACGTGAGTGCTAACGTGAGCAACCACCCAGTCTCCGTGAACAAGAGCAAGCACAGGCTCTTTGTCGCCGCACATTTCGCCTATAAATTCTGTATGTCCCTGAAACTTTGGAATGGTTTTTTCCACCGCCTCTTTGCAGAGTGGTGCTGTTACAATAGCAGCAGCGTGGCCAGCTTGTACCCATTCAACTGCCTGCCTAACCCAAGCAATACTTGCAGCTCCAGCTTCCTTTGAAACCTTGCCCGGCTCTATTTTCCCGTCAAACTCTTCGCTTGCCGCACAAAACGGAACCCCGCCTTTTATTATTGTGCTTGAAATGCCGAGTTTTTTTCTGCATTTTTCAAGAATTGTAATATCACCAACCAAGGCAACAGGGTGTTTGATTTTTGGCAAATTTGCCATGAGCTTCAAACAAATCTCAGGGCCTATGCCGTTTGGGTCTCCGATGGTTATGAGTATAGGTTTTTTCATAAGATTTTTCGCTAATCGCTCTCCAAAGGTATTTCCAATTGTTCAGTTGATTCTTGCGGATGCACTGGTTCTGGCTCGGTGTGCTTTTGCAAGGGATATTGTGGAATTAAAAAATCGCTATTCAATATATCGCTGAATTCCGTTAAGCGTGGAAGGTCGTCTGGAATTTGGTTTATGCCAAAATATTTTAAAAATTCCGTTGTGGTTATATAGGTGTATGGGTTGCCAACTGTTTCAGCTCGTTCTCCCAAAGCTATGAATTTTTTATCCAAAAGGCTGTGCAAAGGGCCATCACAAGAAACTCCGCGAACTGCCTCTATTCCAGATTTTGTTATGGGCTGTTTATAGGCAACAATGGCAAGTGTTTCCAAAGCGGCAGCGGATAATCTGCGAGCGTTGTTTTCTGGGAAAAGTTTGCGAATATATGGATAATATGCGTTTTTTGTTCTAAAGCGATAACCGCCCGCTACCGCCACAATTTCAAATGGAGATTTTATTTTTGCAAGCTGTTCGTTTGCGTGCCGGAGCGCACCGGAAACCTGCGACTGGTCTAAGAAATCACCCAAAATCTCTTTCAATTTTTTCAGCGTAACAACTTCGGTTGATGCAAAAACCAATGCCTGTATAATGCTAGAAAGTTCTTCTACGCTTTCAATAGGTGGCAAGTCGCTAACACCCGCCAATTCCTGTTCTTCTTGTATATCTTCGCTCATAATTGCAACCACAAATCCATTAAAACAAGTGCCGCCATGCTTTCCACAATCACCGGTGCGCGTACCGCAACGCAGGGGTCGTGCCTGCCTTTTATGCTGATTTCGCCAATTTGCCCGTTTTTATTTTTTGCCATTTGCATTTTAGAAATAGACGGGGTTGGCTTGAACGCTATTCTACACAAAATATCTTCGCCGCTGGTTATGCCGCCATAAGTGCCATCTGCAAATTTATTATGCTCGCTGCCGAGCATATTTGCCGCTTCAAAACCTTTGCCAATTTCAAAGCCTCGCGTTGCAGGAATACTTAACATTGCCATTGCAAGCAGTGCCTCTGTACGGTCAAAAACAGGTTCGCCCAAATTTTTTGGCGGGTTTTTGATTATTAAGCTAACAATGCCACCGATGCTATCTCCATTTTTTTTTGCATTTTCTATTGAGTTGTTGTCTATGTTTATGGTAGCTGTGAATTCGGTTCCGCATTTTTCCTTCAAAAATTTGCGAGCTATTGAACCAGCCGCAACTCTTGCTATGGTTTCCCTAGCCGAACTGCGACCGCCGCCTCGGTAATCTCTGAACCCATATTTGGAATCATAGGCTTCGTCTGCGTGCCCTGGTCGCCACCAGTCTTTTATTTGCTCGTAATCCGCACTGTGTTGGTCTGCATTTTCCACGAGCATAGATATTGGCGTTCCCGTTGTTTTGCCTTCAAAAACCCCGCTCATAATTTTAACCGCATCGCTTTCTTTGCGTTGCGTGGTAATTGCGCTTTGCCCGGGCCTGCGGCGGTCTAAAAAATGCTGTATATATTCTTCGCTAATTTCTAAGCCCGCAGGGCAGCCATCCACCACCGCCCCAATAGCCTTTCCATGCGATTCACCCCAAGATGAAAGCGTAAAAAGTTTTCCAAAAACGCTAGACATAAAGGGGTAATATAGTAAAATTTTTTTCTATATTAAAGCAAATATATGTATAAAATCCATTTCAGTATTAACAAGAAAAAGGCTATTGAGTGCGTTCTTTGGCTTATTGAACGTGGCGAAACCAATATGTATAATATATGGAAAATGCTTTTTGCCGCCGAGAAATATAGTTTGAACAATTACGGTGTTCCCATAACGGGCGATACTTATTACGCAATGAAACACGGCACGGTTCCACATTCGTTATACAACCTTGCAAGGAGTGCCAAGCAAGGTGTAGGTTTTCACAAAGAAGGCAAAGACAAGTTGGCTCCAGAGAGATTATATGAAGACGGATGGCTTTCGGACTCAGACCTTATATCCTTGGAAGTCGGTTTCAATGAATATAAGGATATGGATTTTTCTCAGGTTGAAAAGAAAAATCACAAGGAACGTTGCTGGAAAAAAAATTATATAGAGAACACGAGCAAGCCAATTCCATTTGAAGACTTCATAGAAAAGAAATGGGTTTTAGAGGATTTGAGGGGAGTCGCTCATTTAATGGTATTGTAATGACGAACCTATCAGATGTATTCATTCTGGATGTTTCCGATGTTGAAAACGTGAAAGAGCATAGAAATAAAAAGCATTGTTTGTGCGTGTCTGTGTCGGGTATATGTCTTTTTATCAATACAGAAGACCGTGAAATGTATAATGGTGTTAAGATAGAGGGTTATGATTTTCTAAAAGGGCAGCCTCG
>Ga0268262_10006306_pt1 | contig 11428 bp, 8 predicted proteins | sample TergutNc150P3_FD_190354 | JGI IMG/M metagenome (GOLD analysis project Ga0268262, IMG submission 190354) | Nasutitermes corniger P3 segment gut microbial community from laboratory colony in Florida, USA - Nc150 P3 (SPAdes) (version 2) | ecosystem: Host-associated > Arthropoda: Insects > Digestive...
ACTGTATTTGACCTTATGGAAGAACTGATAGGTTCCCGCCTTGGCGATTTCTCCGAGGGATACGCGAAGCTGAAAGGGTATATTGAATTTCTTAATCTGGATATGCCCGCCGATAACGGTAAATCTGTTTTTGAGCATGACAGCATACATCTGGACAATGTGTGTTTTGAATATCCCGATGGACCGGAAGTTTTGAGCAATATCAGCTTCGCCGTGAAGAAAGGCGAAACCGTAGCCATTGTCGGCGAAAACGGAGGCGGCAAGTCTACGCTTGTCCGCCTGTTGCTTGGCGTATATCTGCCGAAAACTGGCGCAATTTATCATAACAACGTGAACACTTCTGATTTGCGGTATTCGGATATGCACAAAAACATATCTGCTGTATTCCAGGATTTTAAGAAATATAAAATGACGCTTGAAGAGAATGTAAGAATGGGCGATTTAAGCAAAAATGACAGGACAAAGGCTCTTTCTTCGCTCAATATATCCGGCATTGACTTAAGCGAAAAGTTTGACCTTGAAACAAGCCTTGGGCGTGAATTTGGCGGAATTGACCTGTCAATCGGCGAATGGCAGCGCGTCGCGATTGCGCGTGGCATATACCGCGACTCGGATGTTATCGCGTTCGACGAGCCAACAGCGTCAATTGACCCCTTGCAGGAATACCAACTCTATAAGTTGTTCGCTGACATCGCGCAGGGTAAAATTACTTTTATTGTTACGCACAGGCTTAGCTGCTTAAAATTTTGCGACAAAATTGTTGTTTTGCGGCAAGGCAAAGTGCTGGATATTGGAAGCCATGAAAAACTGTTAAGTGATTGCCCTTATTATAAAACTTTATGGAACTCCCAGGCGGAAATGTATACAGCCTCACACTAAAAATAAAAATTCCCCTTGTAATCATCGCTCAAAACTGTTAATATAAACACAGTGAGGAAAAAATGGAAGTTATAAACTATCCGAAAATAAAAAACGCGATATTGTTGTGTCTTTTGCTTGCGGGTATTCAGATAGGGGCAGGGTTAATATTTGGGATCATAATAGGTTTTCTTGGAATAGGAACTGACTCATTAATTTATGGGATAGGAATAATTTTCATAAATTTATTGTCTTTTGGACTGGTTATTTTCCTGGGATATAAAAAAACACATAAAAATTTCAATGAAGTATTTAAGTTTAACAATGTTTCACTGAATCATTGGGTATCAATAGTTGTATTTATGCTTGGGTTTATTATCATATCATCTGAAATAGATAATGTGTTGCACTTTTTCCTGCCTATGCCATCATTTTTACAGGATATGTTTGAAACAATAATAGTTAACAAATATATCATTGTGTCAATATTATTTGTAGGTATAATACCGGCTTTTGTTGAGGAAATGTTATTCAGGGGATTAATTCTTGATGGTTTTAGAGGAAATTATTCCCTGAGAAAGGCTGTAATATTAAGTTCTTTATTGTTTGGTATTATTCATTTCAATCCATGGCAATTTGTTACAGCATTTATAATAGGAATAATCTCCGCATGGATTTGTATAAAAACAGAATCCATAATATTATGTATTTATATTCATTTATTTAATAATATGGTTTCTGTATTGGCAATGAAATTTAATGACATAATGCCTATTAAAGGGTTTAATAGCGCATATTCTGAACAGACATTCCAGCCGCTATGGTTTGATATTATTGGGATAATATTTACAGTGGCGGGAATATTATTATTTCTAAATAGTATTAATAGAAAGGAGATAAGGCTATGAAAACGATGTACTTTTTGGTTTTTGCTTTAGTTTTGATTGTTGTATTTGTGTTGGGTTGTAAAAAAGAAGCTTCGCAACAAAGCACAATTTCTGTTTTTGGAACCGGTACTGTATCGGTCCAGCCGGATATTATTCAAATGAATATTACATTAAGCAATGTAGCTCAAACGACTAAAGAGGCTCAGGAAGAAGTAAGCAAGATGGTTAAGCAGGCGTTGAGCATATTAAAAGAGGCAAAAATTGAAGACAAGAATATAAATACTGCCTCTTTGAATTTTAACTCGGAATATGAATATACTACCAAGCGTACTCTTTTAGGGCAGAGAGCCCAGCAAACTATAACTTTTTCCATTGAAAATATTACAAATGATGTTGAAAAGTCATCATGGATAATTGATCAACTTATTCAAATAAATGGAATAGAATTGAACCAGGTTAATTACAGCGTAAAAAACACCACGGAATACTATGTTAGATCACGCGAGCTTGCGTATCAAAAAGCCCTTGAAAAAGCCAATCAATACGCGGAATTATCAAACAACAAAGTAATCAAGGTAATAAGCATATCGGATCAGGGAACACAGCAGGTTTCGCCAATGAGCAATAGATTTAGTAATCGATTAGTGGATGAAATGTCTGCGGCCGGTGGCGATGGCTCAACAGTATTACCAATTGGTGAATTGGAAATTTCAACTAATATATTGGTACAATTCCTAATAAAATAGGATATTGAAAAAAGGAATACGCTATTATGAAAAAATCTCTTCCAATATCCTATAAATTTTGTCCGCTGCCATTGTTTCTTTATGGCACATATAAAGAAGATAATACGCCAAATTTTGGTTTATTTGGCTGGTTAAGTTATTATTGGGACGTTGAAATAGGCGTAATGGCCTGTGTTGGAAATAAGAAATTAACACAAGACCGTATAAAAACTAATAAAATGTTTTCGGCCAATCTTGTTACCGAAGAATTATTGCCAATTGCCGATTATTTCGGCAATAAGGAAGGATACTCAAAAGATAAAATGAACGTTAATGTGGAAATAGAGAAAGGGGACATTTTGGACGTTCCGGTTTTAACAAAAAGCCCTTGGATTTATGAATTGCAAGTTGATAAAACAATATCTTTAAATGACAGTGATATTTTTTTGTGTAAAATAAAAAACGTTTTGGCTGATGAATATTTATGCAGTGAAACATTGAGCGTTGAAAAAGGTATAAAAACAGTTCGCCCTGTACATACTGTGAGTAATAAGTATTTTTCCTGGGATGGAAATGAAATTTGTGATTGGGGAATAGCAATGAAGGGAATAAAAAATAATTAGTATCTACAAAAAGGAGATTAATATGCCAGCAGGATCAATTTGTTCAGGACAAACAAGGAAAGAAGGTTTACAGCTTATATCTGCTTCAGAAAAAGGTGATATTGGAACCGTAAAATCATTGTTAAAGAAAGACTTTTATATCCATGCTCAGGACAGGGAAGGCCGATGTGCTATTGTGGCTGCCGCTTACAAGAACTATTTGGAAATTGTCGATCTACTAATTAATGCGGGCGCGGATGTCAATATGAAAGACAATACCCTGCAAAGCGCCTACTTGATTTCAACATCGGATGGATTTACAGAGTTACTGAAAAAAACACTCAAGGCCGGAGCAGATGTCTACAGTACGGACAGTTACAATGGAACCGGATTGATCCGGGCTGCCGACCGGGGACATGTTGAAATCATTAGGGAACTTTTAAAAACTGATATCCGTGTCAATCATATTAACAAACTTGGGTGGACCGCGTTACTTGAGGCAATCATTTTGGGCGACGGAGGAAAGCGGCATACTGAAGTTGTACGTTTGTTGGTTGATGCCGGCGCTGATGTTAATTTAGCGGATAAAGATGGAATCACTCCGTTGGCGCATGCCAGGAAAAAGGGGTTTACTGACATTATTAAGATATTGGAAGAATAAGATGACAGAAGTAAATGAAAATGCTTCCCATAAGTATTTTATTGATAATATACGGTCTATAACAGTACTAATTGTTATTGTATACCACGTCGCGTATCTGTTTAACAGCGCCGGTGTTGTATCAAACATTGGAAAAACCGGTATTCCGGCTTTTGATACCCTTTGTTATTTTGTTTATCCCTGGTTGATGACTATTATGTTTTTGGTAGCCGGTATAAGCGCCAGATATGCGCTACAAAAACGTACGGTTAAACAGTTTTTGAATGAACGGGTGCATAAATTGTTGATACCTTTTATTGGTGGAATATTTATGCTTGGCTGGATAACCGGGTGGGTAACAGATCTTTATTTTGATATTTTTGCGGGTATTTATGTACCGGGTTTAGTAAAATATTTTATATACTGCTTAACAGGCATGGGACCATTATGGTTTAACTTTGAATTATTAATTGTTTCAATCGTTTTATTTATATTATTCAAAATTGACAAAAACGATGGATTGGCGATGCTAGCCAGCAAAGCAAATATTTTTGTATTGCTTGCTCTTTTCTTGCCATTTTGGGGTTCATCATTTTTGCTAAACACGCCGTTGATAACTGTATTCAGGAACGGCATATATCTATTTACCTTTCTGACCGGATATTATTTTTTCTCGTATGAACGCATTATTGATATTTTGGCAAAATTCAGGATTCCTTTACTTATAGCCGGAATAGCACTGGGAATTATAGAGGTTTATTACTTTTACGGTAAAAATTTCGCCGATTATAATTTCCTGCAGCACCCGCTGACAAATTTTTATTCATGGATTATGATACTGGCAATATTGGGTTGTTCACAAAAGTATTTCAACAAAACGAATAAATTATTGGAATATATAAAAAACCGAAGCTTCTTTTGGTATTTATGCCATTACCCAATAATGGTATTCATTGCTTATATTTTGGCTTCCGTATTAAAACTGCCCATAATTTATAACTATATTTTATTATTGGTATTGGCTTTTGGTGCAACAGTAATATTTAGTGAAGTTATACGGTTAATACCTGTATTAAGATATTTACTGTTTGGATTAAGAAAAAAAAAGAGCCTATCCAAAATCAGATAGGCTCTAAATAATTATTCCTTTTTTCCTATAATTTCCACTTTGTCGTCGTTCTTTATACCAGCGGCGTTTCCTTCGTCAGTGTCAACATGCATTTCGCTAAGATGAGCGTCTCCGGAACGGATAAGCACGTCTTCAAAAATGAGTGGACGGCTTCCAAAGGTTTTTACCGTTACCAAGTCCTTGTCCTTGACATTCGCTTCCTTGGCCTGGCTGGGAGAAAGGTGAATGTGACGCAGGGCGATAATTGCTCCCTTGGCCAAATCAAGTTCCCCATTTGGTCCAATGAGCTTGACTCCGGGAGTGCCATCCAGAACTCCCGATTCACGGACAGGCAAAGAGAGCCCTATTACTCTGGCGTCTGTCATGGCTAACTCTACCTGGGATTCCTTGCGAGTTGGGCCCAATACCCGGATACCTTTCAAGGTTCCTTTGGGACCAACCACATCAACCATTTCCTCAGCCGCGAATTGCCCGGGCTGGCTTAGCTGCTTCTTAACGGTGAGCTTATGTCCGGCTCCGAAAAGTGTTGCCAAATCCGCATCGTTCAGATGAACATGCTTATTGGAAATACCTACTCCGACTTTGTACCCCATTTTACACCTCCGATAAAATTTATAGATTCAGATGGTATATTATAGCATATAAATTATTAATTTGTCCATTATATACATTGGCAAAAAATTAAATCTTATTTATGATAATAGTGCAATGAAAATAAGCGATCCAAACGGAAAAGGTGTAATATATTACGGTACTGACTACCAATATATATATGATTTGGATAAATCGGGCCTTAAATCTCCGCGACATCGGGATGAGCAATTCATATCGGTTTCAATATCCGGGTATATGAGTAAGGTAAAATGTGAGCATCCGGAATTGATGGAATTTGTAAGAATTTATTCAGAAGAGTTAAAAATTGCCGATTGTAATGAAGGGTTCTTAAGCTATAAAAATGGTTATGTCAATTCTATTACTTGCGTGGAAGGGTTTGGACCCAATCCAAATTTATATTACAATAGCTATTTTGGCTTAATTGAAAATTTACGTTCCAAAGATTTAGTTACAGCTGTATTATCGGAAAGAGCCGAAAAATACCTGGTATACCCTGATAAGGAAAGGGAGTTTGAGCATCTGTCTTTGGCTTTACATGGTTTTATAGAAGAAATACATTCTGATTTTATTTTGGGATGGATTGTAGCTGACGTGCATGTAGATGAGCTAAAAAATAAAATGGCTACAGGGGAAATGAAAAAAAGGGAAATTTGGTCTGTAAAAGACTTTCAAACATTCAAATTTGACATGGAACACCGATCCCGATACGGATTCTTTCCTTCTGATGTAAATATGTATTTGGAGAACATTGATAGCGATAATGTTTATTGCGTTTCAAGCAATGAGCATCTAAAAAATATTCTGCAAGAGGTAATTCCAAATGATATTCATTGGAATGAGCAGGGAAATTTTTTTAAAAATGAAATTAAAGATTGGTTGGATAATAACAAAGAAAAAATAATTTGGAATTCTAAAGAATTCAGGTATAAATGGCAAAAGTAATATTTGTATTAATGGTTCATTAACCCAAATATAGATGCAGACGCTTCATAACTTCCTCAAAATCCAGCGGTTTGCCAACGTGGCTGTCCATTCCGGCGGCAAGACATTTTTCTATGTCTTCTTTGAATACGTTGGCGGTCATTGCAACTATGGGAACTCTGTCGGCACTTTGGGAAGCGGAACCTGCTTTCTCTTCCAATTCCCTGATAAGCTTTGTCGCTTCATAGCCGTCCATTTCCGGCATCTGCACATCCATGAAAATTACATCGTACTTTTTAGGAGCTTCGGTAAACATTTGGACGGCTACTGCGCCATTTTCAGCGCAGTCTATTTCTAACTTTGTCGGCTCCAGCAGGGTTTGAACAATTTCGCGGTTAATTTCCACATCTTCAACCAATAGTATGTGCTTTCCGGCGAATATACCCGCCATTTCCGCGGCATGCGATTTTTCCGCCTGTTGCTTATCTATGCCGAGACATTCATTAATCACTTCCGCGATGGTGGAGGGAAACAGGGGCTTGGACAGGAATTTATCAACCCCGGCTGATTTTGCATCTTCGGCTATTGTGCTCCATTCAGCGGCAGAAATCATTATAACAATGGACTCTTCTTGCCCATGCTCTTTTATTTTTCGGGCAAGTTTTATACCATCCATGCCCGGCATTTTCCAGTCTACAAAATAAATATGGTAGCCGTTTTTTTCGCTTATGAGCTCGAGGGCTTTTTCCCCGCTTAATGCGGTATCGCAGGATAAGCCAAACCTTTGCGCAATATCCATGAAGTACGCCAGAATATCGGGGTCATCGTCAACTGTTAAAATACGGACATTTTTCAAATTTATATCGGGAGCCAAAAGTCCTCGCTTTTCTTCTGTACCGCACTGCGCCAGAATCGTAAAGGTAAAGGTAGAGCCTTTCCCGGGTTCTGATTCAACCCAAATTTTGCCGCCCATCATCTCTACAATGTTTTTTGAAATCGCAAGGCCAAGCCCTGTGCCGCCGTATTTCCGGGTCGTACTGGATTCAGCCTGTTCAAAAGACTGGAAGATTTTTTCCTTCTGTTCCGGGGTTATGCCTATTCCTGTATCGCTTACCGAAAATTGCAGGGTACAGAGATTGTTCAGTTTCTGGGTAAGGCGTACGGCAAGGGTAATAGCGCCTTTTTCCGGTGTGAATTTGATTGCGTTTCCCATGAGGTTGGTGATTACCTGCGCCAATCGCTGGTCGTCCCCTATGAGGTTGCGGGGAATTGAGCGGTCAATATGCGCTGAAAATTTTTGTTGCTTTTCGTCTATGCGGAAATTAACAACATTCACTACGCGCCTGAGCATTTTTTCAAGTTCGAATTCTACCGGATATAGCTCAAATTTGTTGGCTTCAATTTTTGACATATCCAGAATATCGTTTATTACTCCAAGCAGGTGGTTTGAAGCGTCCTCTATTTTCATAAAGCAATAATCTTTGCGTTCAATATTTGACGCTTCCTTTCCAATTTTGACCATACCGATTATGGCGTTCATAGGCGTCCTTATTTCGTGGCTCATTGTGCTAAGGAAAGTACTTTTCGCGCGGTTAGCGGCTTCCGCCTCCGCCCTTTGCCGCTCCTTGTCCAGCAGCATGTTCTTGGTATCGGTAATATCCATGAGCGCGCCGGCTACTCGTATTGCATTACCGCTCTTGTCGCGAATGGACTCGCCGGAAGCCCGGAAATAATTGTATTCGCCGGTTTTACGTAACAGGCGGTATTCTACGTCGTAAGGAGTCTTGCCCGTTTTGTCGAGTATATGTTTTGCGAATGCATCCAGCGCCGCCTCCTTGTCCTCCGGGTGCAGCAGGTTGCTCCAACTGTTCAACAGATTGGGAAAATCATTTTCGTCCGTATACCCAAGCATATACCTGAATTCATTCGACCATACGAAGGTGTTGGACGGATTTACGGGGTCGTCCAGTACCACTTCCATATCCCACAGGCCGATTTTAGTCGCCTTGACAACCAGATTCAATTTGGCAAGCTGTAATTCAATTACTTCAGTGGCGCGCGCCAACTGCATTTCCCGCCGAAACATTTCGGTCATATCAAATATATAGGCGACCACGGCATAGCTGCCTTTATAGGGTATTTTCCTGAAATCAGCGCTTAATCTGTGTATGTTGCCGTTTAAATGAAGTTCCGTTTCGAATTTGACCATGCCTTGCGTAATGGCAGTTTTAAGCCGCTGGTTTAAAGTCAGAGAACGCTGTCCATTGGAAAGTACAGGAGGAACAGCCCTGGATACAAGGTCAACAAATCCGTTTATCAGTTCTTCCTTGTTATTGAAGCCTAACGATGTGATCGCTTCAGGATTACAATCAATAACGTTGAAAGCGTTGTCAAATAAAATATTGATATGGGGGTTTGACTCAAATATGGCTGACACGGTGAGCAGCGCCGATTCCTGGGCACTAAGGGCTGCGTCGACGAAAGAATTTATACTTTCCACAACCTCGCTGTACGCGCCACTGTAATGCGCCGCGTTCAATTTCACGTCTATATTACCGGCGGCATGAACATGTTTGCTTAAATCCTTCAGGTCCGTAGTAAGCAAATTGACGATGTTTACAATATTTGCAAAACTCTTTGCCAGCATACCTGTTTCGTCTTTAGTGGATGTGTCGATTTTTACGTCTAGATTTCCTTTCGCCACGTTATTGGCTACGTCTGTCATATTTTTGATAGGTTTGGCAATGAGTGAAGCAATCAACATAGCCATTATAACTGAAATAACACCGGAAACCGCGAAAATTATTATTAAAAGCATCTTGGATTGGTTAGCGGTATCCAGCGCGTTGTTACTTGATCTTTTCTCTACGATATTTGCCAACTCACACATCTGAAAAGCAATCGCGCTTGCTTCGTCCGCGAAAGTTCCCATGTTGTTTACTATCTCTATACATCGGTCATAATCGCCGATACGCGCCGCATTCGTTATAGGGTCGCAAGCTTCGTTCTTGTATCGTTGCACGTAGCTCTTGAGCGTTTCAGCGCGTTCAAGCCGTGCTTCCCTCTCTTCTTCAGTTAAAAGAGGGCTTTCCTTTATTAGTTTTTCAAATTCCTCGATGGTATTCACAGCTAACTCATAAGCCGATACAGCGTCCTGATACAGCTTGTCGATCTTTACGGAATCGCCCAATGGCGCGAACGCGGTAATTATGCTGGTAATCCGGCGCAGGTTATTATACGCAGACTGGGTCTCTGTAATAGAGTTTCTTATGGCTATGGGGTATTTGATTGTATTGCCGTACATAACTGTAACCTTACTCAATCGGTTTATGGCGAACAGAGCCATGCCAGTTAACATAATGATAATCAACGCAAAACCGACAATCATTTTTGATTTGATTTTCAGATCATTAAAGAATTTCATGGCATATCCAAATATAAATGAAGGCGGTTCATAACTTCCTGGAAATCCAACGGCTTGCCAACATGGCTGTCCATACCGGCGGCGAGACATTTTTCTATGTCTTCCTTGAATACGTTGGCAGTCATTGCGATTATCGGAACTCTACTTATATTTTGGGAAGCGGAAGCTGTTTTCGCTTCCAATTCCCTGATATGCTTTGTCGCTTCATATCCGTCCATTTCCGGCATTTGTACGTCCATGAAAATTACGTCGTACTTTTTTGGGGTTTCGGTAAAAATGCGGACGGCCTGTAAGCCGTTTTCAGCGCAGTCTATTTCTAATTTTGTCGGCTCCAGCAGGGTTAGGACAATTTCACGGTTAATTTCCACATCCTCAACCAGCAGTAAGCGCTTTCCGGCGAAAATACCCGCTATATCCGCGGCATGTGATTGTTCCGCCTGTTGTTTATCCACACCGAGACATTCATTAATCACTTCCGCGATGGTGGAGGGGAACAGAGGCTTGGAAAGGAACTTGTCAACGCCGGCATTTTTTGCTTCTTCGGCAATATTGCTCCATTCAGCGGCGGAAATCATTATGACAACGGACTTTTCAGGCCCACGCTCCTTTATTATACGGGCAAGTTGTATGCCGTCCATGCCCGGCATTTTCCAGTCTACAAAATAAATATGGTAGCCGTTTTTTTCGCTTATGAGCTCAAGAGCTTTCTTGGCGCTTATAGCCGTATCACAGTATAATCCAAACCTTTGTGCAATCTCCATGAAATACGTCAGAATATCGGGGTCATCGTCAACGGTTAATATTCGGACGTTTTTCAAATTTATATCATCGGCTAAAAGCCCGTGTTTTTCTTCCGTACCGCGCATTGCTTGAATCGTAAAAATAAAGGTAGAGCCTTTTCCGGATTCTGATTGTACCCAAATACTGCCGCCCATCATCTCTACAATATTTTTTGAGATCGAGAGCCCCAGCCCTGTGCCTCCGTATTTTCGGGTTGTGCTGGATTCTGCCTGTTCAAAAGATTGGAAGAGTTTTTTCTGATGTTCAGGGCTTATACCGATTCCGCTGTCGCTTACTGAAAATTGCAGGGTACAGAGATTGCTTTGTTTATTGGTAAGGCGCACGGCAAGTGTAATTGAGCCTTTTTCCGGCGTGAATTTGATTGCGTTTCCAAGCAGATTGGTGATTACCTGCGCTATCCGCTGGTCGTCCCCTATAAGCGTGTGGGGAATTGCGCGGTCTGTATGCACGGAGAATTTTTGTTGTTTTTCGTCTATGCGGAAATTGACGACATTCACAACGCGTCTGAGCATTTTTTCCAGTTCGAATTCTACCGGATATAGTTCAAATTTGTTGGCTTCGATTTTTGACATGTCCAGAATATCGTTAATTACGCCCAACAGATGATTCGACGCGTCTTCTATCTTTATAAAGCAGTAATCTTTACGTTCTATACTTAGCGCTTCCTTTCCTATTTTTACCATGCCGATTATGGCGTTCGTCGGCGTTCTTATTTCATGGCTCATGTTGGCAAGGAATACGCTTTTATGCTTATTTTCTATGTCCGATTTATTTTTTGCCGCGTCAACGCGAATCAGGACTATGATCAACACTGCCGCAAGCATAA
>Ga0268262_10006307_pt1 | contig 11427 bp, 11 predicted proteins | sample TergutNc150P3_FD_190354 | JGI IMG/M metagenome (GOLD analysis project Ga0268262, IMG submission 190354) | Nasutitermes corniger P3 segment gut microbial community from laboratory colony in Florida, USA - Nc150 P3 (SPAdes) (version 2) | ecosystem: Host-associated > Arthropoda: Insects >...
TTATATCGGATTGCCAAACCATGTCCGAGAAACTGGATAGCGGAGATATAAAAGGATTTTCTATTTTAATACACGCCATGAAATCAGGGCTGTCCACCATAGGAGCGATGAATTTATCCGACTCGGCGTTAAGACTGGAAACTGCCGCCAAAGACAATGATACCGAATTCTGCACTAAGAGGTTTGCGTCTTTAAAAGAAAAACTGTTAAACTTGAATGAGCAGCTGTCGGTGATTTTCCCGAAAAAAACCGAAACAAATGCGGATAAAAAGAAAGGCGGCGCGGCTTACTTAAAATCAAATATTGAAAAAGCTATCTCAGCGGCGAATGATTTTGACGGAGATACGGCTCTTAATATTATAAATGATTTGCTCACCTTTGATTTCGGCGCTCAAAATAACGCCGCTCTGGAAAAAGCCGCAGCGGCGTTAAAGGATTTTAATTTTGACATTGCCGCAGAAGCGTTTAAAAAACTGAAAGAAAGCTGATATTATCCCAAAAAAGGGCAAATTCGGCTCTTTTTTGGCTGTTTTTCCGCATAACAAAATCCCTAAAGTCTTCCCTACCCCTAGCCGATATTATTATTACCGGGAGGGAAATCCTCTCAAAATCAGACGGTGTGCATAGGGTTTCGGCCCTGACGTCCAGGCGCATCGTCTTTTTTTATGCCCTGAAACACGAACCAACACGAAGAGGGAAGAATTTTTAACCACGAACCACACGAACACTCACGAACGAAGAGGGGAAAATCTTAAATTTGACGGTATTTTTCTAAAAATGCGCCCAATCTGTGCATGGCATCGGTTAGGGTGTCCTTGTCGGGGAGGAAAACTATGCGGAAATGGTCGGGGGCTTTCCAGTTAAAGCCTGTTCCGTGCACAAGCAGTAAATGCTGAGCCCTCAGTAAGTCGAGCATAAACTTTTCATCGTTTTTTATATTAAAGCGTTTTATGTCTACTTTCGGGAAACAATAAAGAGCGCCCTTGGGTTTTACCATGGAAAGACCGGGGATTTCATTTACCATTTTAAAAGCCGTGTCCCTCTGCTCTCTTAACCTGCCCCCTGGGAGAATTAAGTCTTTTATGCTCTGATATCCGCCGAGGGCGGTCTGGATGCCGTATTGGGCAGGCATATTGGGGCAAAGACGCATGTTAGCGAGCATGTCCAGCCCTTCAACATAGCCGCCGGCGCATTTTTTGTTGCCGGAAAGAACCATCCAGCCTGCCCGGAAGCCTGTAGCGCGCCAAGATTTGCTTAATCCGTCAAAACTGACCGTTAAAATATCGGGAGCTATCGTGGAAAAGGGGACATGTACGGCGTCATCGTAGGTTATACGGCTGTAAATCTCATCGGCGTATACGATTAAGTCGTTTTCTCTGGCAATTTGGGCGATTCCTTCCAAAACCGAACGGTCATAAACCGCTCCTGTCGGGTTATTTGGGTTAATTACGACAATCGCCTTGGTTTTCGGGGTAATTTTGGAGCGGATATCGTCCAAAACAGGATTCCAATCGGCGGATTCATCGCAAAGATAGTGAACAGGCTTGCCGCCGGCAAGGGTAACAACTGCTGTCCACAGCGGATAATCGGGCATCGGTATTAAAACCTCGTCGCCTGAATCAAGGAGGGCTTGCATCGACATCGATATTAATTCGCTTACCCCATTGCCGATAAAAATATCGTCTATACCCACATCCATTACGCCCTTGGACTGAAAATCCTGCATTACGGCTTTGCGGGCGGAAAAAAGCCCCCTCGATTCGCCGTAAGCTTGGGCGTTCTGCAGATTTACAATCATATCGTGGACAATTTCGTCGGGAGTGTTCAAGCCGAAAGCGGCGGGACTGCCTATATTGAGTTTGATTATCTTAAAACCTTCTTCTTCAAGCCGTTTGGCTTCTTTTAAAACCGGTCCTCGTATGTCGTAGCATACATTTTCCAGTTTTGTCGATTTTTCTATGTTTTTCATGTAGTTTCTTTCTCCGAACCCGAATTTGCTTCATCGGCAGGCGGCGGAGGCAGATCGTCATAAAGCGCCGGCTCGGCGGCTCTTTCCTCGAAAAGCCATTTTCCGGCTGAATCAATATATTTTTTGATTATAGCGACATGTATTTCGGAGCCTACATTATCAGCGTCTTTTTTCCAGTTTTCAAGAGTTTTAATCGCGTTTTTCACTCTTTCGCGTCCGTTTTCCGACATTTCGCGGCATTTTTTGGGTGAAAGAGAATGTTTTTCTATTGAAGTGCTCAAGAAATAAGCGGAAAGCCCGGTTATCAAAACATTGTCAGAGGTTACGGCAAGTGATAAAAATTCATCTTCAGCCTGCAGATAAGAGCCGCTTAAAAGCCGGGAAAAACCGTAAAACCAGTGAACCCATTGTTTGTCTTTTTTACCGCATTTTCCAAGCTGGGCTTTAAAGAAGCCTGCCGCATCAGCATGACTGCCGTTTAAAACCCTTGCCGCCCCGAAAATCAACACATTTTTACTGATAAGATGCGGTTTTATCAGCGTTGTTTTGCTTTCAAGCTTTAAAACCGACGGAAAATCCGAAATTACAAGGTAAGAACTGGCTAAAAGCTTCACATTTTGGTGAGTATATCGGTTTTTTACATAGATTTTTTGCTCTAAATAATAGGCTAAAGCAGGCCAGTCCTCTCTTTCTAACAGCGAAAAAAGCCGATAATTAAAGAAGAAAAATATGCTCATGCAGATAAGGAGAACAGCCATGAACAAAATAAGCGGTAAAGATACGTGCTTAAAAGTTACCGCAGTTAGATGCCCCGAGACCACTAACGGCAATAATGTCGTTATTAATACTATAAGAGCAATTACCGCGCTAAACGCGATTATCAGGTGTTTAAATTTCAATGAAAAATCTCCTAATATTAGATATAATAAAAGAAAGATTGTGTTACGTCAACAATGCCGGCTTTGTTATTTGGCCAGAGGGAGAAAATGAACGAATTTAAAATAAAAGATATTAAATCAGGCTGTTTTTTCTCTAAGCCGGTTTATCTTGATAAAGCTTTTATACTTACTGCGCCTGAAATCCCCTTTACGGACGAATTATCAAAATTGCTGGATAAATGGAATTTTAAGACCGTATACAGCGAGGGTGAAAGCAGCGTCGAATATAATGTAAGCGCGGAAGCTGTCTCTACCGCTTCGGCATCAGTGCCTATAGGAGCGACAGTAGAAGAAGTAGCCGGAGCTTCTCAGCAATCGGATATAGATAAGTTAAAAAAAGCGGAAGAATTTTATTCAAGTTTCCTTTTCTATGTGGAAAATATGTTTGTAAAAGCGTCCGTATCAGATGAGTTAGACGAAAAGGCCGTAACGGAAAAAATCAGGGAAATAGCCGAATACATAAAAGAAGACCGCCGTTTCTTGATGAGGGTTTTAAAAAATATAGAGCCGGGCGATGGGAAAAATTATCTTGCAACTCATTCCGTGCGGACAACAATACTTTCGATAATAATAGGCACATATCTTAAATTGCCTACATATAGATTGATAGAACTTGGAGTCGCCGCGTTAATGCATGAGGCGGGAATGTTAAAATTACCGTCTAATATTTATTTAAGCCAGAGAGCGCTTAGCCCCGTGGAACAGAAAGCTATTTTTACTCATCCTATTCTCGGTTACACTATGCTAAAATCTTTTGACTTTCCTCTTCCGGTTTGTTTAGCCGCTCTTGAACACCATGAACGCGGAAACGGAAAGGGATATCCGCGGCAATTACCAAGTGAAAAAGTGAGCTTGTACTCAAAAATAATAGCCGTTACGTGCTCATACGAGGCTTTAAGCTCCAAGCGTCCGCACAAAGAAGCAAAAGACGGTTATACGGGAATGCTGGAACTTTTAAAAAACGAAGGTAAACAATACGACGACACGGTTGTAAAAGCGCTCGTTCTGTCTTTGTCGATTTATCCTATCGGTCTTTATGTGCTTTTATCAAACGGAAAGAAAGGTCAGGTTATAGACGTAAACCCGGAAAATCCCCGCTTCCCTATTGTGCAGATTTTCGGCGAATTCACTCCCGACGGAAAAATAAAAACAGTACAAACGGCTCCCGACGTGCTTACAATTGTACGTCCGCTTAAACGCAACGAAATAGGCAACTAATCATGATGTGGATTTTAATATTAATCGTATTTGCTTTGATTATTTTAATCGGAGTTTTTTCTTTATTTGATTCCGCTTTACGTTTATGCAGAAGAACACGGTTGGAAAAAGAAGAATCAAAGCTATACAAAGCTGTTCTTAAGGCGTTGGAGAATCCGCATAAGTTATCGCTTTCATGCCGTTTATGGAGCAATATACTTAAAGTTCCGCTTTTTTTCTGCGCATTATTTATTATTTCTGAAATCTTTCAATTTTTTTACAATAAAAAAACATTGAGTTTTTTTTTCCTTACGCTTTGGATGGTAATATCCGCAATAATTATAGGTGTAATTATCACACTGCTTGCGGACAACCTTCCGAAATTGCTGTCAAAAATAATGCCTGAAAAAATAGCCGCTTTTCTTCTGCCTGTCATGAAGTTTTTTTCTTTTTTCATGCTGCCGTTTACTCTGCCTACGGTAAAATTTAATTCATTTATTAATTCAAAAATCAGATCTGAAATTGACGATACCAATATTACCGAAGAAGAGCTTCAGGACGAATTGCGCAACACTCTTATAGAAGGCGAAAAATCCGGCGTTGTTGAAAGCGGCGAACGTGACATGGTAGAGGGCGTTTTTTATCTTGGGGATCGTCCTGTGCGTGCGTTTATGACTCACCGCTCTGAAATTCAACTGTTAGACATTAACGCCCCTTATGACGAAATACGTGCGAAAGCCGTTGAATACCGTGAACAGAGATGTTTCCCTGTTGTAAACGCAAGTCCTGACGAAATTGTCGGCGCTGTTTACACAGAGGACATTATTCTTGATTACGCTCTGGCAGCTCCCTTGGGGTTACGGGCAATAATGAAAAAAGCGCAGTTTGTTCCCGAAACAATGCCGGCTATCAAAGCGTTTGAATCTTTTAAGCAGGGGCAGTCATATTATTTGTTTGTCATGGATGAATACGGAGGGTTGGCAGGGCTTCTTTCGATTACATCGTTAGTTGAAGAAATAGTAGGCGAACTCTCCGTCTCCGCCGCAAACGAAGAACCGCTCCTTAAGCAGGAAGACGGCAGTTTTCTTGCCGACGGTACGCTTAATATTGACGATGCCGCAAAAGCGCTTGGTCTTACCGGTTTTGGAGAGGAAAAAGATTTTCACACTCTGGCAGGGCTTATTCTTAATATCGCGGGGGAACTACCCCGTGTCGGCGACAGTTTTAATTATCAGGGATATAAATTTAAGGTTATTGATAAAGACGGTAATAGGATAGATAAAATCTTGGTTACCAAATTGCCTGTTAAGGAATGAAGACGGAAGAATTTCACACAAAGGACACGAAGGAAGAGAAGAACACAAAGAAGGAATAAAGGATTTTTGTTCGTTATCTTTTCGTGAATTTCTACGCTAATCTATCGGACAACTACCCCTGATCTTCCCTTTGTGTCCTTTGTCTCTTTGTGAGCTTTGTGTGAGTTCTTCTTGCGAATCATTCCACCTCAGGCACACAAATCTTTCCCATGTACAACTCTTTGGGATTTACCCTAATCTTCAATTTTTTTTCAAGCGAGGCAAGAAGACGCATTTGGGTCTCGTCGCCGATTGTTACCATTATGCCTCTTTTTCCGGCTCGGCCTGTTCTGCCGCAGCGGTGTATGTATACTTCGCTGTCGGAGGGAACATCAAGGGCGATAACGTGGGTAATATCGGGGATATCCAGTCCTCGGGCTGCTAGGTCTGTGGAGACAAGCACGTCTACGCTGCCGTTTCGGAAGAGTTCGAGCGCCTCTTTGCGTTCCGCTCCTGAAAGTTGGTTTTTGCCTATCTTGCCGAAAAGTCCCGAGCAGGGGACATGATGGTACTGGAGGCGTGAGAGGACTAACGCCGCTTCATCGCCCTTGCTTATAAACACCAGCGCTTTAACGCGGGATTTTTTTGTTTTTATCGCCGCTAACAAGGAGCGCAAAGTTTGATCCTTGCGGCGTTTTTCGCTGAAAATAGCCCAGTGCTCGATTTTGTCACGCAGGATTTCATTGTCTTCTGACTCAATAAATTTAACTTCCCTGCCCTGCCCTTCTTCAAAAAAAACATCTGATACTTTATCCACGCATTTTTTGTTTATCGTGGCGGAACAAGCGGCAATGAGTATTTTATCGATCTTGGCGAATTTGCGAATCAGAGAACATAATTCCGCCGTGTCGTCTATCATTTCGCCGCTTACAAGACGGTCGGCTTCGTCAAAAACCAGCGAAGAAAGATTGTTTAGTTTGAGAATTTTCTTTTGGGCAAGAAGAAGGAGTCTGTTCGGGTTTCCTATGACAATATCAGGTTTTGTCTTTTTATAGTTTTCTATTTGACGGTCAAGACTGATGCTTCCAATCGCCAAAAAAGAGCGAATGGGCGAACCTTCCAAAAGAAAATCCAGTTCCGATGAAATTTGGGAACAAAGTTCCAAAGTAGGCGCTGCAATCAAAATATACGGTCCAAAGGTTGTTTTTTCTTTTCCTATTAAAGCGGTTAAAAGCGGCAAAAGATAGGCAAAAGTCTTGCCAGTCCCTGTAGCCGAGGTAAAAAAGACGCTTTCGCCTGCATTCAGACTAGGGATCACTTTACATTGAATATCGGTCGCTTCTTTTATGCTTCGCTTTTCAAGGGATTTTACAAAACACGCCGCAACGCCCAACTGCTCAAAATTCATCGTTCATTCTACCCAATATAAGGATTCACTTCAATTGTCGATTTTTGAGGAAAACGACGGTTATCTCCGGTCAAATTTATCCCGATAATTAAATAATCGTGTTTAGGAGGGAAAAAATGCGACATTTCAAAAATTTGGGGATAATATCCATAGTTTTAGGCTTTTCTCTGGTTACTTTCGGCTGCACTACAAGCAATAATCAGGTTATCACTTTGTCGGATATCAGAATATCCGCCCAACCCGTGCCGAAAGGTATCCTTGTAAGTTTTTCAAACTTTTCCAATATTCCGCAAGATGTAGAGACCTTAAGAGTTACGTTTTCGGATTGCGGAAAAAACAGCGAGCCCGATTGGCGTAAAATGGACAGGGTTGCTACTTTCAAATATTTACATGATTTTTATTACAACTCACATTCGGAAAATATAATAAAACAGATAAGAAAAACCGGTAAGGTTGTTTTTCCTTTTGTTGAAGCCGGTCATAAATACAGTATTTCAGCTATTTTTATCGACAAAACAGGTTTTGTAAAATCAGTGGATACCGATTGTATCGCGGATGGCGGCATATTTATTGATAGAAATATAAACATCGTTTTGAATAGATCACGTACCGGTATTTCGTTATCAAGTAAACCGGCGTTTGCACCCAACGCAAAGGTTGAAGTAAAAAAAGTGACTTATCATATTGTCAGCTGTACAGGTGAATTTTTATCGGCGATTGGTTCTGATTTTACCGACGATTTATCATGGGAGTTTGAACCGAAATTCAAAAAACAATTAAAAGAAAACGGTTTGACAAAAGGCAATTATCCGACTTATGTCGGGGCAAATCTTAACATCGTCCATAACAATGTTTCATGGATAATGGAAATCGCAAAAAGCCCGATATTCACCTATTCTCTTTAAATATTTTATATAAAGGAGAATATCATTTTATCTTTTGTATTGGGATTTATTTGCTCTATAGGATTTTATTCTCTTTTTAACGGTTATACTTCCAATCACCCCTAAATCACCCATTAATCACCCAAAAGGGTGATTAAATTTAACACTTTTTATTTTAAACTCTTTTTAATTAAACATTTTTAGGAGAATCACATGAAAAGGGGATATGATTTACTAAATAACGTTTTAGTTGATATAGAAAAAGGCATCAGGACCGATATTAATTCAGACGTTATTGCAAAAAAACACTCTCTCTCGGAAAGCCATTTGCAAAGACTTTTCAGGTCGGCGTATAATCAGCCAATAGGGTTATACATTCGTTCTTTCAAGTTGACGGCAAGCATTAACGACTTGCTTAACACCGATTCAAACATTCTTGATATCGCTCTCGGCTACGGCTTTAACTATGAACAGTCTTATATAAGAGCTTTTAAGCGCAAATTCGGAATTACCCCCGGCAAACTCCGCAAAGAAGGAAAAACACACTTAAAAGAAAATGTTATATGATGAATATTAATATTTGATTAAAAATGATCAAAAATGTTAAGTTTATATCTGTTTAATTCGGTATTATTCCTTTAAAAAAGAGGGGTATTTATGCCTGTTAAATTCAGACGTTATAAATTATTAGCCGATTTTGATAAAGTCAATAAATACCTGACTGATGTTTTTAATATGGAAACATTAAACGGCTATTTACTTCCTCAGTATTTTGAATATGCACATACTCATCCGTTATTTAACTTTAAATCGGCGCATAGGTTCGGTTTATGGGAAGATGAAAATGAGCTTATCGGGATTGCTTGCTATGATATGTATCCCGGCGAGTGTTTTATAAGCGTAAAAAACAGTTTTAATTCATTATTGCCTGATATGATAAATTATTCGGAAGAATATTTATCTGAAAAAAACAACGGAAAAAATTCTTTAGCAATATCAATTATTGATAAAGAAATTGAAAAGAAAGAATTATTGGAAAAATTCGGTTATGCAAAAATTAGATCAGAACCGGTAACTGTATTTTTATATAAAAATCCGTTCCATAATCAAATTCTTCCCGAAGGATTTTCCGTAATATCATTGGAAGATGAAAATGATTTTAACAAAATACACGATTGTTTATGGTATGGATTTGATCACGGTCCCGAACCCGATCCTGACAATGATATAGACAGCCGAATATTAGCGCAAAGCGGACCGAATTTCCGAAAAGATTTAACCACGATAATAAAGTCGCCGAACGGCGAATATGCATGTTTTGCCGGAATGTGGTTTGACAAGCAAAATAAATATGCGTATCTGGAACCATTAGCGACAGTACCGAAATACCGACGCATGGGGTTGGCTACAGCTGCACTAACAGAGGGAATGAAAAAGACAAAAGAGTTAGGTGCAAAATATTGCTTTGGAGGAACAGGGGAATTTTATAAAAGCGTCGGTTTTACCGCAATTGCTAATAGGGAATTATGGAAGAAGGAATGGTAATGGGAGAATTTTATTGGAAGAGTATTATATTTTATTTTTTGCTTATTGACTATAAATAATTATATGATATAATAAAATATATATAATGATGAAAAATGTTTTTTTTTATTTTCATAATATGTTATTATTTGTAATATATGAAAAAAATATTGGAAACAGACAGATTATTTTTACGAGAATTTCTTGATAATGATTATAATGATTTATGTGAAATATTACAGGATAAAGAAGTAATGTATGCGTATGAATATTCATTTTAAGAAAGGAGTAGAAAAAATGTATCCTGTTTTAGAGACAAAAAGATTGGTTTTAAGGCCTTTGCAAGACAATGATTTTGACAATATGTTTAAAATCGCATCCAATCCAAAAATAATTGAAACAATGGAATGGGATTTATGGAATGATCCTGAAATATATAAAAAAGAATTTATTAATCAAGTAAATAGTGGTGTCTATTTTACTATCCGAAAAAAAAAGACAAATGTTTTTATAGGTTTCTTTATACTTCTTAATTTTATAGACAAAAAGAAAAATAATGTTAAATATTCTCAGATTTGTACTGCGCTATTCCCTAAATATTGGGGAAAAGGATTTTGTACAGAAGTTACAGAAAAAATTACTCATTTTGCATTTATGGGAATAAAAACTCCTTGGATTTGTGCTAATCAATTACATATAAATCATGCTGCCGGAAAAGTTTTACAAAAATGTGGATATAGTTTTCATGCAAATTATAAAATGGAAAAAGGACCATATGATCAATACCGTTACATTAGAGAAGATTATATAAAAAATAATTCCATAGACATTTCAAAAGATGAAAATATTTATGATTTTTCTTTGCTAATAAAGAAAAGTCCTTATAGTTATGAAAAACCAATAAGGAAAATAAATGGTATAAAATATGTCAAAGAACCGACCGGATATTTATGCGGTCAGTCTGTAATAGCAATGCTCGCAAATGTTTCTGTTGATGAAGTTATTGATGTAATAGGGCATGATAAAGGAACTTCTGTAGCAGAAATAGGTAATGCATTAACTTGGTATGGAATAAAACATAATAAAAGACAGCCGTATACAAAAGATAAAAAATTACCTGATATTTGTATTTTAAGTTTAAAATTACCCAAATATGGACACTGGTCACTTTATTATAAAGGAAAATATTATGATCCTGAATTTGGCATATTAAAAGAATGTCCCCCCAATGCAAAATTGAATCATTATTGGGAAATAATGAAGTAAGGTACTACTGTACATAAAAGTAAGTATATATAAGGAGAAAAATAATGATTGAATTTAGTATTGCAAGAAAAGAACATTTGGCAATAATACCGAATTTAACGAGAAACGGAAAATCAAATGGCTTTATTGAGAATGTAATAACAGATGAAAAATACAGAAATAAGGGGATTGGCAAAAAGGTAATTGAAATGGCAATAGAGTATGGAAAACAAAATAATTGTTATAAAATAATATTGCAAAGTAGTTACAAAAGGAAAGAAAACCATATATTTTATGAAAAATGCGGCTTTGACGGTGATTCAAAAAAAGCATTTGAAATAAGGTTTAATTGTCTATAATATCGGTAATGGGGGTAAAACAATGTATAAAATTAACACAATGGATATAGAAGATTATAATGAAATAATGAATTTATGGAAGAATACTGACGGTATAGGTTTAAGCGGAAATGATGATTCAAAAGAATCCATAGAAATATTTTTAAAGAAAAACCCCAATACTTGCTTTGTTGCTGAATATAATCATGAAATAATCGGCACAATAATGGGCGGAAATGACGGACGCAGGGGGCATATTTATCATTTAATGGTAAAACCGGAACACAGAAGAAATGGGGTGGGTAAAAAATTATTGGAAAAGACAGAAGAAGCCTTTAAAAAAGAAGGTGTCAGAAAAATATTCTTAGTTGCATTTAAGAAGAATAAAATTGGAAATATATTTTGGAAAAATAATGGATATGAAATAAGGAATGATTTAAATTATATTGACAAAATAATAAATGAAACAAAAAATGATTAAAAATGTTAGTTTTTTATTTGCTTAATATGCTATCATTCTTAATATGGATGTTGTATTAAGACAAGAAGAAGAAAAAGATTATAACTCTGTTGAAAATTTAACACGAGAGGCGTTTTGGAATGTTTATAGACCCGGGTGCGATGAACAT
>Ga0268262_10006308_pt1 | contig 11425 bp, 4 predicted proteins | sample TergutNc150P3_FD_190354 | JGI IMG/M metagenome (GOLD analysis project Ga0268262, IMG submission 190354) | Nasutitermes corniger P3 segment gut microbial community from laboratory colony in Florida, USA - Nc150 P3 (SPAdes) (version 2) | ecosystem: Host-associated > Arthropoda: Insects > Digestive...
TGTTTTTTTCGTACAAACGGAAGAAACTATCCTGGCAAATGTCTTCCGCCGCTTCCCAGTTATTGGTTACACGGTAAGCAACCCTCAACAAAATTTGAAACGTCGAATCATAAAGCCGCTGGAATTCAACAGTTGAATTCCACCCGATTAATTCGCCTTCACTTCGAGGAGCATCTGTACGAACATGGTTTGCGACATTTTCTAATTGTTCCTCTTCTATTATTTTAAACAATTTTTTTTCCTATTTGTTACATTTATTGATAACGCCATACAGTCCCCGAAGGCCCGTCTTCCAGAATTATACCCCGATTTTTAAGGTTTTGCCTTATATTATCCGCCGTGGCAAAGTCTTTTGCCTTTTTCGCTTCCGTTCTTTTTACGATAAGTTCCTCAATTTCCCGTGAAAATTCGTCATTTTCGCCTTTTTTGGCGGTTTTAACAGCGTCCTGCAACCCAAGCCCCAGAACCTTGTCCATTTCAAAAACAGTCCCAAGCGTTTCAGAGTCAGCCACCCCTTCTTTTAACAGCCCCCACAATTCCGCAAGGGCACGGGGGGTGTTTAAGTCGTCTTCAATATTTTTATTAAATTCTTCTATATAAGTCGATGTTTTCCCCGTATCTGCGGCTGTTCCACACTTTGCAGCCAAAGCGCGAACCTTGTCTACCAGCGATTTGCGGGCATTTTTCGCGCCTTCCAGACTTTCCATGGAAAACTGAAGCTGACTGCGGTAGTGTCCGCCAAGCAGGAAATAACGGTAGTCCAACGGATCAAAACCCTCGTCTACAAGGGTTTGCAGAGTAAGAAAGCCACCTTTCGATTTAGACATTTTTCCGTCTTTAAGGACAAGAAATTCATTGTGCAGCCAGTATTTTACCCACGGTTTTTTCCCCGTGGCGGCCTCACTCTGAGCGATTTCGTTTGTGTGATGAATCGGGATATGATCGATTCCTCCCGCGTGAATATCAAAATTTTCGCCCAAGTACTTTATGCTCATTGCGGAACATTCAATATGCCAGCCCGGATAACCGCGTCCCCACGGACTGTCCCACACCAAAGCCTGATTTTCAAATTTACTCTTTGTAAACCAAAGTACAAAATCACCAAAGTTACGCTTGTTTTCATCCTGTTCTATCCGCGCCCCGGCTTTAAGATCGTCCAACCGCAGAAGGGCAAGTTCCCCGTAAGAAGGAAATTTTGAAATATCAAAATAAAGATTGCCTCCCGCAAAATAAGTAAAACCGTTTTTTTCTATCCGTTGAATAAGCGCGATCATTTCCGCAATATGCTCAGTTGCCTTGCAAACAATCGAAGGGCGCGTAATGTTCATTCTGTCCGTATCATTAAAAAACGCCTTTGTGTAAAAATCCGCTATTTCAAGAACGCTTTTGCCGCGCTCTTCCGCGCTTTTTACCATTTTATCTTCGCCATCATCAGCGTCATCTGAAAGGTGGCCGACATCGGTAATATTCATCACATGGGTTACATCAAAACCGGCATGGCGAAGGGAACGGACTAATATGTCGTGAAGCACGTATGCGCGTAAGTTGCCGATATGGGCGTAGTTATAAACCGTCGGACCGCAGCCGTAAAAGCCGACTTTTCCTTCTTGCAGAGGCTTAAAGGGCTGTTTTTCGCGGCCAAGCGTGTTGTAAAAAGTGAATGACATATTAGCAGAATAGGGGAAAAGAGATAAAAAATCAACAGAACAATATTGGTTTTCATGGTATAATAAGGCACCTTTAATAATAAGATAATGGAAAAATATTTTTCAAGGAGAATAATTTGAAAAAAATAAAAATTACAATAATGGCGATTGTTGCCATTCTATTTTTCTGCGTATTTATGACGGGATGTATAAATAATAACAATGAAGATAACGATGAAAATGGTGATGATACAAAACCGACAGAAAAGCACCCGGCTGTGGGAAATGTTTTAATTTTACAGGCTTACGGAAACGCCGGCGACAGTTCTCCCGCCGGCGTGTCACATTCTTTTGTTGAATTGTACAACATTTCTGATGAGGATATAGACCTGAGCGGACTTAACCTGTACTTTGCCAACGGAAAAAGCGGCACAGGCGTGACCGAAGACGAAGCATGGAAGTCGATAGCCTTAACCGGAACAATACCCGCTAAAGGTTCATTCCTTATATTGGGAAAAAAACATGATAATTTAAACAGTACCCGTTATACGATAACGGACAGTTACGGTGACATTAATGATAATAATCTATCTTTGAACAGAAGAGGATTTAAAGTTGCCATTATCTCCGATTCAACGAAACTAACCGTACAAAATCCTTTTAACTTCACTAATGGTAAACCTGTTTCCGGTTACATTGATATGGTTGGCGCTGTAAATAATCCTTCTGCCGCTACTCCTGATAATATATTCGGGTATGAATATGCGCCTGCCCGTTGTTCCGCGTCTGTAGCCGTACGCCGCATAAATCTTACGGATACTGATGATAACTCGGAAGATTTTGAAGAAATTCGATATGCTTCAGACGGTATTACCAATGAAATGCTTGAGGTCAGAAGACCGCGAAAAGCAAGCGATGGAACATGGGACCCGTTTGCAAGTCCAATTCCTCCTGATACCACGGGTGTGGATTATACAAAACTCAAATTGAACGAAGTAAGCGGTGTTGGGGATGATCCTGAAAAATTTTATGAATTGATAAATACCGGCACAAAAAATATATCGTTATTTGGTTGCCAAATTTATTACAATGCAAATGGAACCACGGGCGGAACACTTCCTATCGGAAAAGGAAATCTTACATGGACAGGATTATCCACTCAAATTGCCCAAGCGGGGCAATTGTTCAGCCTCATCGGTCGCGATAATCCCAGTGGTAAGTCACCCGGTTCATTTACAACGGGCTTAACGGCAGGGCGAATATTGATTATTACCCTTGAAGATCCTGATGGAAACGAAATAGATAAAATTATCAGATCGTCAGATACGGGAGATTATGCTTTTACAAACAAATCTTTTGCCCGTATTCCCGACGGAACAGGAGATTTCTATTTTGCAACGCCGACTCCCAATGCGACAAACGGTACATTGGCTGTCGGATTAACAAAATTGCCTAACGATCCTCCGTTTATTTCCAATTTTGACAGAGAACCGTCATCGGTAACTTCAACAGATATAGTAACCGTATCCGCTACAGTAACAACAATTGCCACATCGACAATTTCAACGGTCGTTCTTCAATGGACGCTTGACGGTGTTGCGCAAAGCGACATTAACATGACAAAAAGCGGAAATGTTTATTCCGCCGAGATTCCGGCGCAAGAAGCAGATGCAATAGTCACTTACAAAGTTTGCGCAACCAATAATCTTAATGAAACTAATTCTACGGTTATGCAAAACTATACTGTAATTAGCGCCGTGGAAGAAATAATAAAACTGTTAATATTACAGGCCGGCGCTTCTACCAACGGCGCTATCTCGCATAACTTCGTTGAATTGTACAATGCGGGAAATGTCGATGTGGACTTGACCGGTTATTCCTTGCAATATGCCAATGGAGGAGCGACAGATGGAGCTTGGAGTATAATAAATCTTTCGGGAACATTACCAAAAAATTGTTCTTATTTGATTCTTGGCAACAAATGGTCAGGCACAAGAAGCGATGAAGCCAAATACGGTGATATTACCGATAATTCGGGGGATATAAACGCCAGTTTTAGTTTGAGTAACAATGGGTTTAAGGTTGTTCTTATGAGCAATACAACTATGCTCACTGATCAAAATCCTTTTGACATTGACAATAATGGTACAAAAGCCAACGGTTATATTGATATGCTTGGCGCCGTTAATGGTACTTCGAATTCTGTGCATGGATTTGAAACAGCCGTTATGACAAAAATATCCAAGCAACAGACGGCGCGTCGTACAAGTCTTGTTGACACCGATAATAATAATAACGATTTTACAAACATTGATTACAGAGCATCAGGAAATGTACAGGAATTCCAGTATCCAAAAACAATAACTTTTGGCGCGTGGAATCCAATTACCGGCGTGAAAGAATAAACTTGGCAACCCATAAACTTATTAGGAGAATTATATGCTAAAAAAAATGAGTTCAACCATCAAAACCATCTGCCTTTTTTTGATTGCTCTTTGTTGTTTTTTTTCGGCTTGTAATGATCCTGATGTTATAAAAAAAGATAAGGGCGACCCCGATGATGGCTATAATAATCCAAATGCCGGCGCGGCAAAAGAGCTTCGCTTTTCTCATAACAGCGGGCTTTATAAACAGCAATTCAGTCTTGTATTATCAGCGGCTCAGGGAAGTTCAATTTATTACACGACGGACGGAAGCGAGCCTTCGCCGAATAAATCCGGCACGGTTAAATACGGTTCTCCCATTACCGTGCAAAACCGTAATGGGCAGGTGAATGTATTAGCGTCACGCGCAAATACAGAACAGATGTATATGGTTCCCAACGATCCCCGTGGAAGCGTGCCGCTCCCCTATTATCCCAGTAACAACCAAGTGCCAAAAGCCACGGTGATTCGCGCCATTGCGGTTGATTCAGGTGGCAAAAAAAGCGGCGTTGTTACTAAAACTTATTTTATTGGCGATAATTTGGCTAATTACGCGAATAACCGCGTTATATCTTTAGTTTCAAATCCATATAATTTGATAGATGTTAATTACGGCATCATGGTAAGGGGAAATCCAAATAACAGATGGGATACCAATCCTTCTTATAATTTTAACATGAGAGGCGCCGACTGGGAACGTGACGCATATTTGGAAATTTTTGATGGGGACGCGAACGGCAGAAGCGTACCGCTTTCTACCGGAGTGGGTATCCGGGTTAGGGGCGGATGGTCAAGGGCGGTTGGACAAAAAAGTTTTAACGTGTACTTTAAGGAACAATACGGCATAAACAACCTTAGAAACTATAATCTGATACCCGGCGCGGTTAAGGCCGACGGAAAAACGCCTGTTGAAAGATATAAAAGCTTTATGCTTAGAAACGGCGGAAACGAAGGCGATTATACAAAATTTTATGATGCATTTATACAAGACCTGTTAAGTGATCGAAGTTTTACAACGCAAGCCTCAGTTCCATGCGTCGTGTATCTGAACGGTGAATACTGGGGCTTTTATAACCTTCAGGAGAGGTACAGCGACAATCATACGGAATATAAATACGGCGTTAAAAAGGAAAATGTTATCTCTTTCGATAACTATGACTTAGACGACGGTAATCCGGGTGAAGAATCTTTATATTGGAATATGGTGGGCATGGCAAGCAAAGATATGTCCAATTCGGCAAATTATAGCGCATTTTGCGAGGTTTCTGACATAGAAAACTTTATTGATTATTTTGCCTCGCAAATTTATGTTTACAATGAGGATTGGCCGCAAAACAATTTCCGTTTATGGAGGACGCGTAACGTGGAGCCGGGCAATCCCTATGGTGACACAAAATGGCGTTGGCAGATGTTTGATACGGAATTTGCCTTGGGTATTTATAATAACGGCGGACTTACCGGTCAAAATAGAAATATGGACACTTTCGCTAAAATCCTAAATGGGGAAAATAAGGAAAATCAACATAACAAATTATTCAAAGCGTTATTGAAAAATCCTGATTTTTGTAAAAAATTTGTCAATACCATGATGGATCTTTACAATTTAAATTTTCACCCCGATTCTTATTTACCCAAATTAAATAATTATGCGGCCATATACAAACCGTTAATGGATGGTTATTTTGAAAGGTGGGGCCGTCCATGGAATACGGTTTTTCAAGATAAAGTAGATGACGCAAAAAGATATTTAAATAACATAAGAGACGCGATGGTTTACAATTATTTGCCAACATATTTTGGCGGTTATTCGGGCATTGCCAATATTGGCATTTCTTCGGATAATTTATGTGATGTAACCTTGTCTGTAATAGGCGTTTCCAACACTACGATAAAAATTAATACGGTAACTCCAAACCTTGCTTCCGGAAATTGGACAGGCAAATATTACTCCGGCAATCCCGTCACCGTAACTGCAAGCCCACCTCCAAACGGCTTTCAATTTGACGCTTGGACGGTAACGGGCGGCATTGCCGCTTCTCCATCGGCTTTAACAACCGTTGTCGCTCTTACCGGTAATGCGCAAATAACGGCTAAATACAAATTAATTCAAGGCGCGGATGTTCCCGTAACAGGCATATCTTTGAATAATACTACCCTAAACTTAACAACCGGAGGCAATTCTAACCTTACTGCCACCGTTACGCCATCCAATGCGACGTACAAAACCGTATTTTGGCACTCTAACAACCCTAATATCGCGAGTGTTGACAAAAACGGAAAAATAACCGCCGTAAGAAGCGGAACGGCTATAATTACAGCTTCCACAGTGGAAGGTATAAATGCGGCATGTACGGTAAATGTAAAGGCTGCAATAACCAGCGTGGCTTTCTCTAATACCGGATATGGTTTTATCTATGGAGAAACCAGAAAACTTGACATTACAATATTACCGGTAAATGCGCCAAATAAACAAACAACGTGGAGTTCAAGCAATCCTTCCGTAGCGACAGTAGCCAATGACGGTACTGTTACGGCAAAATCCACCACAGGTACTACAACCATTACCGTTACTACCATTGACGGTAATAGAAAGGCAACTTGTACCATAAATGTAAAAGCTGCAACTGTAATACTGGATTTAGGCAAAATATTAACAGGACAGTCAAATGGAGTTATTAGTAATTGGAACGCATTTAGTAATCTTATTGGCGGCAATTCCGCTAATGTGGAATACAAAATAATTACTGAAAACGGCGTTAAAAAACTTCAATTTATTGAATATCATGGCAGTTGCCGAGGTTTGGATCTTAGAAATGACACAATTGATTTCCATGTAGGGGATATAATAGAAATTAAGGGAACATTTACAAAAATTAGCAATAAGTGCGGCGGATTCGTACTCCAATTGAATAATTGGGGCTGGAAGCCGCTTGGGGACTGGGGTTATTGGTCATCGGGAAAATTTGAGAAAACCTTCGAACCATTAACTCAAGAAGATGTGGACAATATAAAAATCAATCCCGAAACGCCCGGTATTAGGATAAGATCATGCTTAGTTGAAGGAGAAAATTGGGATCAACAATTCCCTGGTGGTATTGGGAAAATTGTTCTTGAACAAATTAAAATATACGGGTACAGAGAATAGGGAATAAATAAAAAATAACAAATAAAAAATAAAAAAGGGAAGATATTGGTTAGTAATCTAAGCGTGTTGTCAACCAGCAGCACTTACTAACCAATCTCTCTATTTTTTATTTCTTATTTTTTATTTCATATTTAACCCAAATAGTCCGATAACCTGCGATAACACTGATTCACAACATGTTTTTGCTCAAGATCAACTTCTTCACCTAGCTCGTCAATCAATGATTCTAGGCTGGAAAGGCTTTCATTTAAGCAGGTATAGAAGCCGCGTGAGGCCCTAAACCAGTAATTTCCGTCTCCGTCCGTGAAAAGCCCCAAAAAACCCAATTCTTTTGAGTTTTTTTTCCATACAATTGGCTTTGCAAGATCATCCAAATGTTTTATCAGAACGGAAAGTTTTTCATGCGAATTAAAGTTTTCTTTACGGGGCAATTTGCGGGAAAAAGCTCCGTCCACGTCTAAAACAGGTGCAAGAGAGAGTAAGAGACTGAGTTTTTCTCCGGCAAGAAGATTGTATTGGTTTTTTACCGTTATTTTTCCTTTTATACTCTTGAAACCTTTTTCGTTTGATAAATTATTTTTGATGCGTTCCAGTTTTTCCCATGGAAGAATTACGGTTTTCTTTCCTTTTACGGTGGCAATTTCAAACACTTCGCCTGAAATTTTAATGTTATTGGTAAAATCGCGGGTTTTCTTTTGCCTTTCGGGACGGTCGGCGAATTTTCCGTCAGCGTCGCCGGAGAAAAGCCCCGGCCGTATCCGATTCAATACGTCTTTTGAAAGCGGAGAAACTGACATTGCGTACATTTTTGACGTGCGTACAATTTCCCCCGCGACAATAAATAACGGGTCCATGCGGAACATAACAGATCCGGGATGAATAATTATTTTATCCGCCGTTAAACTGCGGTATGAGCCGAATTTCGCGCGCGATTCCCCATGCTCTCTCTCGCGAACACAGACAAATTGTATCATTCCGCGTCCAATACAGCACAAATAGTCGTCAATTTCGTTTAGGGAGAGCGGTTGCGCCCTTTGATGTACGGGAATCTTCATCTTGGCAAGAATTTCTTCAAGCTGGGCGGTTACATTCACTATTTCTGCCATTGTGCGCTCGTCAAGATAAGTTTTTTCGCAGAATTTTAATTTATTGGTTGAGTCATTGTACGCTTTAAAAAGTTTTAAATACGAAACAAAATCGCCGTTATCATCGCGAAAACGGTGATGAGCCTGTCTTGCGTCGGTTTCTTCTCCGGGAGGAAGGATATAAGGACTCTGTGTTGATAAAAACGCCGCCGCGATTAACGTTTCTTTAATTACTTCAGGATATTTTAGTATCGCTTCCACAATTATTCGCGATTGACGCGGCGCAAGCGGGAATTCCGTCATTAATTTGCCAATATTTGATAAAGTGCGGTCTTTTTCAAGCGCGTCAAGCAGATTTAACGTCTCTATTCCGCCAAGCAATCCCTCTCTTTCAGGCGCGGCGATAAATTCAAAGTTTTCAAAATTTGTTATCCCCAGATCCGCCATCCTTAAAATAACTTCCGATAAATCAGTACGGAAAATTTCTTCGGTGGTATACAGTTGTCTCTGTTCAAAATCTTTGCGCGTATACAACCTGTAACAGGTTCCTTCGCGTGTTCTTCCCGCCCTACCCTTGCGCTGGTTCGCCGACGCGATGGAAATTGGCGATTCAATAAGGCTGGACGTAAATGTTTTGGGATTATACCAGTTTATTTTCGCCAATCCTGAATCAATTACGGCGGTAATTCCGTCAATAGTGACGGAAGTTTCCGCAATATTGGTTGAAATGACAACTTTCGTTTTGCCTTTTGGCGGGTCTTCAAATACTTTTTCCTGTTCTTCTTTTCCAAGTCTGCCGTACAATGGGACAAGGTGTAAAAATTTTCCCACGGAACTAAAAGTAAGCCTTGATATGCAGTCTTTTATCATTTTTTCACCCGAAAGAAAAATTAAAATGTCTCCTTCGCGTTTTTCACTTATAAAACGTGTAGTAATTGTCTCGATTTTTAATAAAATTGCCTCTTCTTTGTTGTTTATTTGTCTATTATTACCTGTTTTATCGCGATTTCTTTCTCCTCTTTCTTCCGTCTCGCTTGTTAAAACAGGATCATAAATCAATGTTACTGGGAAACGTTGGGCTTCTATCTTTACAATGGGGCAATTATTAAAGTATTCGGAAAAAATTTCCGCGTTTATAGTCGCGGAAGATATGATCACTTTAAAATCACGCCTGCTTTCAAGAACTCTTTTTAGCAATCCAAGGATAAAATCGATGTTTAAACTTCGTTCATGAGCCTCATCAACGATTAAAACGCCGTATTTTGACAGCCAAGGATCGATTTTCATCTCCTGAAGGAGCATTCCATCGGTCATTATTTTTATTTTAGTCTCATGATTGGTCTGATCGGCGAATCTCATCTTGTATCCGATGAGTCCGGGTATCACGGTGTCGGTTTGACGCGCTATAAATTCGCTTACGGATACCGCCGCAATACGGCGCGGCTGGGTGACTCCGATGATTCCATTCTTCGTATATCCGGCTTCATAGAGTATCACTGGAAGCTGAGTTGTCTTTCCGGAACCGGTCGGACTCTCCACGACAAGCGCTTGATTATTTTCAAGCATTGACAAAATTTTTTTCTGATTCTTGTAGACAGGAAGTTCAATATAGTTCATAATATTTATAATAGCGACTTGAAAAAAAAAAATATAGTTGCTATAATTAATTTAACGTGATATATTTTATGGGGGGATATAATGGCAAGTAAAAAGAATGTGTACTTCTTCGGAAAAGGAAAAGCCGAAGGTGACGCAAAGATGAAATCAATTTTAGGCGGCAAGGGCGCTAACCTTGCCGAGATGACCAATCTTGGAATTCCTGTTCCGCCCGGCTTTACTATTTCCATTGACGTATGCGAAGCTTATTATCAAAATAAAAGTAAATATCCAGCCGGATTAAAAGAAGAAGTAGAATCGAATCTAAAAAAACTTGAAGCCATGATGAATAAAAAACTTGGCGATCCTGTTGATCCGCTTTTGGTTTCAGTTCGTTCCGGAGCGGCAATGTCCATGCCCGGTATGATGGATACAATCCTTAATCTTGGGATAAGCGACAAATCTGTTAAAGGTCTTGCGGCAAAAACAGGCAATCCGCGTTTTGCATGGGACGCTTACCGCCGTTTTATTCAAATGTACGGCGATGTAGTAATGGGCGTTGAGCATAAATTGTTTGAAGATGCCATCCATGCGGCTAAAAAAGCAAAGAAAGTGGAGCTTGATACGGCTCTTACGGCTTCCGATCTTGAAAAACTTGTTGAAGAGTACAAAAAAATCGTTAAAAAGAGTACCGGTAAGGATTTTCCGCAGGCTCCGCTTGATCAGCTTTGGGGCGCGATAAACGCGGTTTTTGGCTCATGGATGAGTGAACGCGCAATTACCTACCGCAAACTGGAACATATTGTCAACTTAAAAGGCACTGCGGTAAACGTACAATCAATGGTTTTTGGCAATTTCGGCGATGATTCCGGGACTGGAGTATGTTTCAGCAGGGATCCCAGTACCGGTATTAATGAATTTTACGGCGAATATTTAATGAATGCGCAGGGAGAAGACGTTGTTGCCGGTATCAGAACGCCGGAAAGAATCGCTACGCTTGAAAAAAAGAATCCTACTATATATAAACAACTTGTTGTAATAAAAAACCGCCTTGAGAAACATTTTAAAGATATGCAGGACATGGAATTTACCGTCCAACAGGGCGTTCTTTACATTTTACAGACAAGAAATGGCAAACGCGCCGGGACCGCGGCGGTAAAATGCGCGGTCGATATGGTAAACGAAGGCTTGATCGACAAAAAAACCGCCATTATGCGCGTAACACCCGCCCTTCTTGACCAAGTTTTGCACCCAACAATTGATTTTAAGGCGCAAAAACAGGCAAAAGCCCTTACAAAAGGGTTAACCGCTTCTCCCGGAGCCGGTTCGGGCAGAATAGTTTTTAACGCAAAAGACGCTGAAGCATGGCACCACAGAGGCGAAAAAGTACTTCTTGTCCGTAAAGATACAAGCCCCGAAGACATCGGCGGAATGGTTGTTTCGCAGGGTATTCTTACTTCAACGGGCGGAATGACAAGCCACGCGGCCGTTGTCGCGCGCGGTATGGGAACTCCGTGTGTCGCAGGCGCA
>Ga0268262_10006309_pt1 | contig 11424 bp, 10 predicted proteins | sample TergutNc150P3_FD_190354 | JGI IMG/M metagenome (GOLD analysis project Ga0268262, IMG submission 190354) | Nasutitermes corniger P3 segment gut microbial community from laboratory colony in Florida, USA - Nc150 P3 (SPAdes) (version 2) | ecosystem: Host-associated > Arthropoda: Insects >...
TCGGTAACCTCGATTTTATCCAGATGATAGTACAGGGAGTAAACTCCGGGAAGATGTTCGATAATGACCGAATTTCCGGTGACAATCCGGTTCCGGGCCAGAACCACCTTTCCCTGCGCGCAGGCAGTGACCTGCGTCCCGGTGGGAACCCCGTAATCAATACCGGCATGAATTGAAATATCGCTTTTGCCGTTTGAATATTGATAAACGCGGCGGTCGCCGAAAAAACTGGTGCGGCGGGTGGAGATGACCGGAGGGCTGAAAACGCCGAAATGGTAGGAATCAGCGCCGGTCCGGTTGAGTATCGACCACAGATGCTCAGCCTCGGCGATTTTTTTGGGGTCGGGTTCCGTCCGTATGCCGGTTAATGTCGGATTCAGTTCGATTATTTCGGAAACAAATTCCCGTCCGGCAATGGTAATGGCAATTTCGCCGAGGTTGCCCGCCGCGGTTTCCACGACAATCACCGCGCTCCCCGGCTTTGCCGTCGCCGGCACTGCCAGCACCGCCGCCATAAAAGACCGCTTATCACCGTCAGCGGCGTTTTCGGCAGATACAGGAAAAAAAGCCGCTCTGGCCAGCCGCTTCCCTTCCACGAGCAACGCCGCCGACTTTGCCCCCGCATTGGCGCTGATCCCAACGGTTACCGGTTCCCCGGGCCGGGGATTATCCGGTATAACGGCGTAACGGGCGGGTAAGGTCTGCGCGCTGATGGTTGAAGCGAGTAAGAAATAAAGAGAAAACAAAACCACGGAGTACACGGAGTTACACGGAGTTTTGGTACGAAAACCATCTTTTCCTCTGTGCAACTCCGTGTAACTCTGTGGTAAAATTCTTATCTTCATTCCTTTTCTCTTACGCTTCACTCTTCTTCAAATCAATAATCATCATCTGGGGAGTGGCAATACCCTTGTACCAGTCGCGGGAAATATTGAATACCGCGTCCACACGGTCACCTTTGCCAAATTCCTTGTTCACCACGCGGACGGCCGCGTCCCAATACAGAGCCGGCCATTTGTGCTTTCCTCCGGCAAGGGTCAATTTCAGGTGCTTTGATTCTTGCTTGCCAATAAAATTTAAATCTTCAACGATGAGATTTTTCGCCAAAAAAGTTAAAGGTTCGTTGTTGTTTCCGTAAGGGGCAAAACGATCCGTCAGATTCAGCAAATCGGGAGTAAGGTAGTCAAGGGGAAGTTCCGCGTCAATGCTGATAGTCTGCCCTTCCTGGGCTTCGTCAAATTCAATAGCATACGCCACTGATTTCAGACGTTCCGTAAAAGCGTCCCACTGTTCTTTATGCAGGCTGAAGCCGCCGGCAAATTCATGACCGCCTGAATCAATGAACAGGTCGCCGCATTGTTCCAAAAGACTGCCGATGTTATAGCCCCGCGCGGAACGGATGGAACCGGTGTACACATCAGCGTTAAATGAAACGACAACCGCCGGAACATTAAAACGCCGCGCGATCCGCTGGGCAATCAGGCCGGTAACGCCCTTGTTAATTTCCGCGCCGTAGGCCAGCGCGAGTTTTTCATGATGATCGGCAAGGGAGCGGTACGCCATCGGTTCAGCCATGCCCCAAATTTCTTCTTCCAGCGATTTTCTTTGCTGGTTTAGGTCAATTAGTTCTCCGGCAAGCCGCCGCCGCGCCGCGGGATCCTTCTCAAAGAACAGCGCCGCCGCTTTTTCAGGAATGCCCATTCTGCGCGCCGCGTTAATCGCCGGGCACAATTTCCACGCGATATCCTTAACATCAAAATGGCTGCCCGAAAGTTCCAGCTTGTCAAGCAATTCGGCAATACCCGGCCTCGGCCCCGCGGCGGCGTTACCGGGCGAATCCGGCGCAAGCGACTTTATCCCGCCGCGGACAATGATTCTATTTTCATCCAATAACGGCATAATATCGGCAATAGTCCCCAGCGCGGCAAACTGCAGATCATAACTGTCTTCCGCTCCGCCGATTTTCTCCCGCTTCCGTACAAATGAACAGAACAGGCTGACAAACACGTCCAGATCGCATAACTCCCTATCCGAGTATTTCGCGATGGCGGAAAGTTCCTTGATACGAATCAAACTTTTCCCGGCGACCTGCGGTATCTCCTTGCCGATTTCCGGCGCTATGTCCAGCATCCCGATTTCCACGCCATTACCGAACAGTTTTGCCAGCGTCCGTTTTTGCTGGGGGGCGTCCCATACCAATATCTGCTGGCCTTCAAGAAAAGCGGGCAGACGGGTATCGCTGATCGGGATCATTCCCGGAATAATGGTTTCGCTGAGGGTTCCGATGACGACAAGGTTGCGTGTTTTGGCAATCTCGACAATCCACGCGTCATTTACCGGACGGGTATTCAGCAGACATATCGGCTGACCGTACAATTCGCTTTTCTGGGCAAAGCGCAGGGCGGACACCAGCTTAAAGGCAACGCCGCAGCCGGAAAGGTCTTTGAACGGATAAGGCGGCATTGATAAATCCGCGTTGTCTTTTAATTTTGGGTTGATGATCGTCAGCGCCTGCGGCAGTTGTTCCTGCGGCTCGTGGTGGTCGGTGATAATCACGTCTACGGAAAGCTCGCCCGCCCGCCTGATCTCGTTAACGCAGGATATGCCGCAGTCCACGGTAATAATCAAAGTGCCATAGGCCGCCGCAAAATCTTCGACCGCCTTGATTGAAAGCCCGTAGGGGTCTTCTCCGCCGGGAATGCGCCAAGTAACATCCATGCCCATACCGGAGAGGTACTCGGTCAGCAGAACCGTGCCGGTGATACCGTCCACATCGCTGTCGCCAAAAACCAGCACCTTCTCGCCTTCTTCCTTCGCGGCAAGTATGCGCTCCACGGCGTCTTCCATGCCGGGCATTTCAAAAGGATTATGCAGATAGCGCATATCATCTTCAAGGAAAAATTTAATCGCTTCTCCGGTACATATTCCCCGGCGCGCCAGTATTGAAGCGGTGAGTAAATTACAGCCGTATTTGGCGCTTATATCCTTAACCTGTTCGGGGGAGATTTCTTTTTTTTCCCAATTCATGCTGTCTCAAAATAACCGAATTGGGGAGAATACTCAAGCGATTATACGTTAGCTTAAATCCGCATAAACCGGCCGGAGGGAGCGCCGCGGGGCAGCGGAAACGCTTGTAGAGTTCGGAAATTTGCACACTTTACTTATAGCAGAAATTCGCCGTGTATGTAAATCATTGTAGCATAAGGACTTAGCGTTGCTGGTTCTATGTGTCAAATGGTACGGGAATTTGGTGTTATCAGGTATGACATCAATTTACCAAAAATGCGGGGTTTGACCATGCACAATGATTTTACGGTGTTTTTGAGGGTTGTGCCTTCGGGCAAAAAGGTGGTGTATTATTACACCTATGACGAGAACGGGAAACGGCGGGGGCCGTGGAGTACCGGGCTGGCGAATAAGACGGCGGCGCGGAATTATTGTATCCAGCTTATCAGGGAACAGAGACTTGCCCAGGGTAAGGGGGATATGCCGACTTTTGGCGAATACGCGCGGGGCTGGTGGGATTGGGAGACTTGCCCTTACCTGAAAGACCGCCGCAAGCGGGCGGTACTTACCCAATCCTATGCCGACAGCAATAAAAAAATGCTGGTAAACCAACTGCTGCCCTACTTTGGCAAAATGAGGCTTGACCAGATTAACCCTGATGAGGTTGACTGCTGGTTCGATTATATGGCCGAAAAAGGGTATAAAAACACTTATACCAATACGATACTGAAAAGCCTGAAAACTATGATGAATTGGGCGGTCAAAAAAAAGATACTGGTACATAACCCGATTGCGGAGGTTGAGGGTCTGACGAATAACCAGAAACCTATAAAACTGCTTAACGCCGATGAATTCAAGGCTTTGTTTCTGAATGATTGGCAGAGGATATGGGGGAATGACCGTATAGCGTATATGGCGAATAAACTGGCGGCGTTGACGGGTATGCGGTGTAGTGAAGTGTTAGGGTTGCGGGGGGAATATGTGTTTGACTCGTATATTTACCTGTGCGCCCAATATGACGAATACGGCTATAGGGATACGAAAACCAAAGATAAACATAATATTCCGCTGGCTTCCTGTTTGATTGACGAATTGCGGGAATTGATTGCCATAAACGGTAACGGCTTTATTTTTTCGACAGACGGCGGGGCTACGCCGATATGCCGGCGGGTGGTGTATAACGGGTTACTGTCCGCCCTGCATAAAATGGGTATGTCCAAAGCAGAAATAAAGGAGCGGGGCTTGTGCGTTCATGCGTGGCGGCATTTCTGTAATACGGAACTGCAAAAGGCGGGTTTGAGTGTTAAAAAGGTACAGGCGATTATCGGGCATAAGACGGAAAATATGACGGAACATTATACCCATTTTGACCCTACAGAATTTGGGGAAGTGCCGATGGTACAGGAAGCCCTACTGCGGCGCGGGAATGAATCGCCTGACACCGGAAATGAGAGAGACTACCCTGCGGGGCTGCGTTTGGTTAAAAATACGCCCCAAGAGGCGGTATTGAAAAGAGCGTAGAGTAATACCGAAAAAACCGGAATATTTGACCTGTCCTTGTTGGGCGGGTCTTTTTTTTGCCTAATAAGGGTGAAATTTGCACACTTTACTTATGGTTGACTAAATAAAAGCGTATTTATATTGACGGTATGACAGATACCAATAACGAACATTATTTGACTTACCAGGAAGTTGCCCGTTATGTGCAATTATCGGTTGTTACTATTAAGCGGTATGTTCAGCAAGTTGAAATACCTCATCTGAAAATCAATAAGTCGGTGCGTTTTTGTAAATCGGATATTGATACCTGGCTGAACAGCAAAAAGAAATTTCCCCATTTACAAGGCGATTAGAGAATTCTCTGCTTGTATATAACAGGGAAGCATTTCAAATGAAGGTAAAAAAAGAAAATTGCACTAAACAACAGTACCACAGCAGGGCGTTATGGCTAAAAATTATGTAACCCAAGAGAAGCGATTATGTTGAAAATCGGACACTTTAACTAGTTCTTACCAAAGAATTTAGTGTGAATATGTAAGCGTTGAAAATTGTGCAAAAGTCCTATTTTGACCACGGCATTAAGGGTGAATAGTTAAACAAGGGGAACAATGTAAACGAAATATATTTTGGAGGAGAAAAATGACGAGAACAACGAATAGCGGTTATTGTACGGTACGGTTAGACGACAACAGGCAAGGGCCGGTTGGTCTGACCGAAAAAGGAATTATCATCGCCACGGATGAAAACAGGGTTGCCGGATGGCTGCGAGAATTGCTGCTGCCTTGTATGAGAAGGGTACATACGCTGAGGTATGCAAAAACAGCAAAGGAGTTTGATTCGCTGGTACGGATGCCGGGGATGGAGATGGCGTTCATCGAGATTGATTTTTTCGGGGAGGCAATGATTGGCTGTCTTGAGCGACTGCGTAAATTACGCCCCCAACTGCGGATTGTCCTGTTTACGGTTTCCGGCATATCACCTTATGAAGCCGCCCGTTATGTGTATTGGAGCGGGGGCGGCTATATATCCCTGCGGGACAGACCGGAACGAATAGAGGAGCGGCTCAAGGCTATGTTTGAGAGCAGGGAGTATATACCGGAAGGTTTACTGTCGGGCATTAAAGATTATGAGCATCTTCCTACAATTCCGCCGCATTTAACGCATCAGGAAATTGAAATTGTCCGTTGTATGGCGCAGGAAAAGACGATCGAGGAAATGACCTATTGCCTGAAAGTGAGCGTCAGGACGGTTGATACTCATCTGGGTAATATTTACCGGAAATTTGGTATACGCAACAGGGTCGGGGTGCTTAAGCTGGCGGTTACACAGGGGATTTTGCCGGTTGAGGAATTGCGGTCATACCGTTTTTGATGGGTGTCCGATTTTACATGATGAACTTGAAAATACGTTTGATGCTATACAATGAAATTCATAGCCGGACATACCGAAAAATTGGTTATTTAGGGAGAATAATCCGGCGTACCCTCTTACACGATAGCGGGGTGGGCGGCTCTGGTTTCAAGCGAATTGTCGCCAAATCATCCAACCGCTTGTTTTACCCTTCACTGCTCTTGATTGATTAGGTAAATGGGATAATCTTTCATGGCAAGAAAAAATATTTTTTTAATAATAGGTCTTGCGATTTATTTTGGTCTGGCAACCGGTGATAGACCAGTCAGCTATATTTTAATTATGAATGATTTTATAACCATTGATTTTGAAACCGCTACAGGAAAGCCTGAAAGCGCTATTTCCGTCGGCTTGGTAAAGTACTGTAATTTTCAGCCTGTCAGCACTTATTATTCGCTTATCCGTCCCCCAAACCTGTACATACGCCCTGATTTTACGGAAATTCACGGCCTTACGGTTGACGATGTAAGGGACGCGCCGGATTTTGGATACATTTGGAAAAATGAAATAAAAGGCTTTATAGGAAAAACCACGCTTGCGGCTCATAACGCGCCATTTGACATGAAAGTTCTTAATGCGGTTCTTGAATGGCACGAGCTTACCGTTCCTAAATTGCCCTATTTTTGCACGCTTAATTTGGCGCGTCATGCGTGGCCAAAACTTGAATCTCACGCGCTTGCGGAAATTGCCAAATATTTCGGGATTGTTTATAAAGCGCACAACGCTCTTGACGACGCTCACACCTGCGGAAAACTTGTGCAGATGGCGGCGGAAGGATTTGATTCCGAAAAGGGTATTGAGGAATTTTTGGAGTTTATGGGAGTTGAGATAAAGTGTTTGGGGTGAAAAAAATATTTTTGCTCTGTCATTCTATGATAGATCAGCATGATACATTTACTTCATGGAGGCTAAAAAATGAAGACAATCGTATTAATAACTCGTGAGAACAGCGAGAGGGCAACCAATGTTTCGGTATTTCTTTGCAATAGTAACAGCGAAGCGAAACATTTCTGCCATTTTGTAAACCGTCTTTCGCTTGTCGGGGAAGAAAAGCTTGTCGCCAGAAGGATAATAACCAATGTTGAATATTCGCTTGAAAAGTATCAGCCGTTTAAATTTGATGATTTTGTCAAACTTGACGACAGAAATATTCAACTCATTATGCGTGAATTGGATTCGGAAATGCTTGCAATTTCGCTAATAGATGCAAAAGACGAAGTGAAAGATGTTTTTTTCAGAAATATGTCAAAACGCGCGGCATATATGCTAAAAGAAGATATAGAGTATTGGGGACCGGTATCTGAATCGGATATAGAAAACGCCCGGCAAGTTACATTGGATATATACGAGGATATAACCAGGGAAAATAGATTTGATGAAGCGTGGGCAAGATATAAAAATCTAAAAGAAAATGATACAAAAAATAAGGATGATTTAAGCGGTGAAAATTATATTGTTTTAGTGTTTCGAGGCAGCGAAACTGTCGCTGATCTTTTATCGGTATATCTTTTTGATGATTGCGACAGTGCTGACGATTTTTGTTATTATTTGAATTCTCTTGAACCTGATAAAGGGTCTTTTTTCTATGCAAAACATGCCGATCAAATGACTGAATATGAAACAACAAAACCGGCGCTAGTATCTTTCGAGCAGATATTTGAATACAATAGGCGGTACGGTGGCTGGATAATCAGGGAAGCGCTCAAAAATTTCGACTCAAAAACTATTCTGAAGGCATTTAAGGGTATGGACAAACATTCCAGAATACTTATTATGCAAAGCCTTCCTACGAAAATAACGGACGAGATTTCTGACAAAAATAATTTTGATCTTTTCTCTTTAAGGGAAACTCGTCAAGCACAGCAGCGAATATTGAAAGCAATAAATAGAACCGCTGATAAATTTAAACAGGGTAAATCTGACTATGAAATGTTAAAGGATTAACAGAGTGTTGAGAAAAACCATAAAATCATTTATCCATCTTTTCAAACATCCAACTGCCATTTAAAACAGTTCTGATTCTATCTCTGGCTTTTCTATAAATATTCCAGTTAATAAAACCATCTTCGTAGGCTTCTTCAATAATTTCCTCGGCTATAAGTACATCATCAACAAAGCCTTGATTAAGATAATTTAAATACCTTGTACTTTCGTTTTTCCATATCAAATTATACATCGTAATTAATAATATATCATATTGCTCTATCACCAAATGCTAGACCAAAAACATCAAAATATTTTTTTACTCTGTCATTATATGACAGACCAATATGTTAATAATAAGGTATGAAAATAAATAATTTTTTCCATAAAGACAAGGCGCTTCCCGGTGAGGGAAAAGACGGAAATGAATTATCCGTTAAGGGTAAAAGCATTTTGGATCAAATTGAGAAAATAGTTGAAATTTCTACAAAACACGGCATAGAAAAATCTCTTTTTATGGGGAAAAAATATCTGGATTATGTTACAAAGAAACTCGGCATAAATCCCATACAAGCAGTGTTATTTTCTCATTTTATGGAAAAAAGTAATGACAGTCATATCAGGTTAAGTGAAATTGCGGAAACATTAAAATGCAGCAATGTAAAAATCATAAAATATATGAATGAATGTGAAGAACTTGAAAAGAAAAGACTGATACGCTGCAGCAGGGATGGTGAATGTATTTCATACAGGATACCTCGTTGTGTATATGATTCACTTAGAAAAAACAATGAGTTTATACCTGAAAAAAACGAAAATTTATCAATCTCAAAATTTTTTGTTATTCTTGGAAGAATATTTGAAGAAAAGAGCAATAATGAATTAACTTATGAACTAATGAAGATAGAAATTAACGATCTTATTAGTCAGAATATGCAACTTCAATTTTGTAATAAAATTATGAACTTCAAACTTGAAGAATATGATTTAATACTTCTTCTTCGATTTTGTTATTTATCGGGAATGAACGATGATGATTATATTATTACTAGTGATATTGAATATTTATACGATGAAGATTATATTTTTGGAGATATAAAATATGATTTAAAACATGGTTGTCATGAACTTATTAAGAAAAATATAATTGAGAATAACAATAATAATGGTTTTTTAGATTCAGATTCATGGAAGCTGTCAGATACGGCAAAAAAAGAACTGTTATCTGAACTTAAAGGAAAGAAAAATTACAAGAAAGACCTTATCCTATTTGATAAAATCAAACCTAAAAAAATGTTTTACAATGGAAAAGAGACAGAAGCGATTAGTAAACTTAATTCTCTTTTACAGGAAGATAATTACAGTAAAATTAAAGAAAGACTTGACAGTAAAGGATTGAGAAATGGGTTTGCCTGCCTGTTTTCAGGCTTGCCGGGAACAGGAAAAACTGAAACCGTATGGCAAATTGCCCGCGAAACAAAACGAAATGTAATGATGGTAGATATAGCCGAAACAAAAAGCAAATGGTATGGGGAAAGTGAAAAGAGAATAAAAGAAGTTTTTGAAACTTATCGTACAGCCGTAGAAAACTCCGAAATTACGCCTATACTGTTGTTTAATGAAGCCGACGCAGTTATAGGAAAGCGGAAAATAAATACAGAGCGTTCAATTGATCAAACTGAAAATACGATTCAAAACATTATCTTGCAGGAAATGGAAAATCTTAACGGTATTTTAATTGCCACAACCAACTTGTCGCAGAATATGGATAGCGCATTTGAACGCAGATTTTTATATAAAATCACTTTTGAAAAACCAAGCATGGAAAGCCGAAAAGGTATTTGGAACTCGCTAATGCCGGATTTGCCTGACGATAACGCCGCTGAATTATCGAAAAAGTTTGAACTGTCGGGCGGACAGATAGAAAACATTACCCGCAAGGTTGAAGTTGACGCAATAATAAACGGAAGCGAGTTGTGTATGGATATGCTTGTAAAGTACTGCAAAGACGAGATTCAGAACGGATTTTACAACGCCAGGAAAATTGGGTTTGGGGACTAAAAGACTATTACAAGGAGATAAAAAATGAACAATGTTAAATCAGATTTACAAAATGAAATTATGCGTGTTTTTGGGATACAAAAAAACGAAATAAAAGAATTCAAAAAGTTAGAAGGTTCAAATTGGGTATACTCATTTTTTGTTAGGGGGCAAAAATATGCTATAAAAAAATTAAAAGATATGTCTATAATAGACTGGAAACAGGAAAAAGCAGCTTATAATTCGTTAAAACCCTTAAATATAACAGATGAATTAGTCAGTTTTAATAACGGTATTAAAATATCAAAATTTCTTGATAACAGCGAATCGTTAGGTTATTGTGATTCCAATATTATAGAATCGCTCGCCTTAATTCGCAAAATCCATGAAAGCGGAATATCAATAAACTTTGATTACAATATTATTGAAAATATGGATAAGTATATTTCCCGTTGTAAAGAAGAATCAAAAGGGTTAATCGCGTTAAAAGGATGTCGGGATACAATAAATACAATTCAAGCAATGGTTGACAAATTGAATATTCCGAAAGTTCTTTGTCATGGCGACGCATGTGTGATAGCAAATATTTTGCGGTTACCAGATAAAAGCATAAAAATAATTGATTGGGAACAAGCCGGCATGGCGGATCCATTGCTTGATATTGCTATTGCCGCATTGCATCAGGGTTTTGAGAATGTTGATCCAGTGTGGTGTCTTCATCGGTATTTAAAAAGGATACCTGAAAAACAGGAGTATTTAAGATTATTTTCTTTTTTGGCTTTGGACAGTTATGCATTAATGGCATGGAGCATATATGAAAATACAGGAGATCAATGGAATTTTTACGATTACGCTATGAAGTATAGTCATTTGGTTTTGGATTATTATGATGATATTGGGTGATAGAATGGAGGGAACATGAGCGCGTGTGAAAAAATAAATACGAATATTTTCAGGTTAGTTTCATGATAAAAAAAACTATAATAAAAGACAGAGGAACTATAAATTATGAGGGTAAAGATGTTCCTATCAATTTTATGAAGGATCAATATGTTAATGAACCAATTAGCGACAATATTTGTAATGCTGTAAATGATTACTATAACCTAATGCATTTAATTAAAAGGTCATGGTCAAATAAAAAATATATCTTAAAAATGGATGGAGCCGGTTATAATATATATGATAAAAATGATAAATTAGAAGCATGGATAGGAGTAAAAGAAAAACATGAAAGTTTAATGTTTATTATTTTTTGTTGGGGATGTTTATATGTCAATGCGTATAAAAATATCAAGGGTTCTATGGAAATATTTGATTGGGATGAAGATATGTGGATTTACAGCGAATTGAATATTAATGATATTCTAAAGGAGAAAAAATTTAGCGGACAAAAGAAAATAATAAAGGAATGGATCAAAGAGAGTATTGAAAAAATATTGTGAGGTTGGGAAAAATTGCGCAATACGAGATTGTCGGAGCGATAAATAAATTTTTTGCTCCAAGTTGCGTTGACAACTTTTAAATCTTAGTGCAGTATGAAAT
>Ga0268262_10006310_pt1 | contig 11423 bp, 11 predicted proteins | sample TergutNc150P3_FD_190354 | JGI IMG/M metagenome (GOLD analysis project Ga0268262, IMG submission 190354) | Nasutitermes corniger P3 segment gut microbial community from laboratory colony in Florida, USA - Nc150 P3 (SPAdes) (version 2) | ecosystem: Host-associated > Arthropoda: Insects >...
AGATAAATGACCGGATAATTGAGCTAATCTGTATAAATTGCGGGGTTAGCGACAAGTGGCTGCGGAAAGGGACGGGCAAGATGTTCCTGGAAAAGCGCAATCCCCGGCAGGACAGGCTTATGCGTATATTTAATAAATTTGATGATTACCTTCAAGACTGCGTTATCAAGCAGCTTGAGCTTTTGCTTGACGCTCAGGAAAAAATTAAAGACAAAAAATAAATGTCTTTTTAATTGACCATTGATAGTATTTTGCCTATGTCCGCTTGTATTTGTACTGCGTTCTCGGCTTTGCTGAATAAGGTCAGGTGATTCATATTCAGGTTTATTCGGAATAACGTTGTGTTCTTTCGTTGTAAGGCCAGTTGTTCAAAGGGGTAGCGGATTATGCCGGGGGTGTTCACGCCCACGCCTAATTCCAGAAGCAGTATGTTTTTTCCTTTGCAGACGCTTATCAATTCATTGAGTTTGGCATAGTTATTTATCCAGGGTTTTTCGACAAAATTATTGCCGGTTCTTATGTTGGGGACAAGGTAGTCTCCGCATTGAGGGCAGCGGGGTATGTGTTCGGTTGGCAAGCAGAATTCGTCGGGCAAGATGTTAGGTAGCATTGCTCCTATCATTTTTTCATTGGGATAGATGATATTATTGCAGGGGCTAGAGCATTGGAAATACGCAAGGTCGCCTTGGGGTGAACAAATTTCATCGTGGATAAAGCCAGATTTAAGAAATTGGCCGTCCGTGTTGGTAGTCAATACAAAATGGGGTTTGCCCCGGACTATTTTGTGTAAATCAGTGTATGGTTTTCCAGCATAAAAATTGTAGCGAATGGCCGAAATAAACCGCGCCCAAAATGCGTATTGTTCTTCTGGGGTTGGAAACTGAAAAAACGACGCTTCATTGATAGTCTGTAATCCGTAGCGTTCATGGTAGTTTGGAAATATTGTATTGAAGAAGTTAAAATCATCATAGCGCAGGCCCGAAGCGGAGGATAGGCCAGAACCTGCGCCGATGATGATCGATGTAGCTTTCTCAATGGCGGTTTTGAGTTGGTTAACTTGTATAGCTAAATCGGAATTTGGAATCAACGTTTTCCAGGCCAATAAGAACCTAAGTAGCTATAACGCTCCAACAACCTTATGCGGGATATAAGGTTCTTCCAAATAAGCCATTTCATCAACCGTTAGCTTCACGGACAAAGCCGCTACAGCGTCCTCGATGTGTGTTAATTTGACATTCCAATCTTGCGGAGCCAGTTAGTTACGTCCCTGTTCGGTACAGTTACCCTGGGATCATCATTTGGGTTTCTGTCAAATGCGCTTACGTCAAGCCCTTCGCCGATAACGGCCCGTGGGCATAATTTTTTTATGTCGTCAAGGCTTCGTCCAAAACGGCTGCCACCGTGGGTAACAAGGGGATATATTGTTTTGCCTGAAAAATTGTACGCTTCAAGAAAGGTAAAGACTGCCATTGGCAAGGTTCCCCACCAGTTTGGGTAGCACAGGAATACAGTGCCGTATTGTTCCATATTGGCGACCCTTCCCGATATGGCCGGACGGGCATTATTATCCTGTTCCTGCTTTGCTACCTTGATACAATCATCGTAGTTATTGGGATAGGGCGTTACTGTCTTTATCTCGAACAAGTCGCCTCGGGTTACTTGCGCTACCTGTCCGGCAAGCGTCTTAGCGTTTCCGCTCCATGAAAAATAAGCAACAAGAATTTTGTTGCTCCCTGTTTGTGCTGTTAATTCCATGTGTACCCCCAAAAAAATAAGGATAAAAGCCAGAAAAATCTGTTTTTTCATAGTAGCCTCCATGATATTATTTTTTATTGCCTGATTTAAGCCAGGCAAAGAGCTTCGTTAAATAATAGATTGCAAAAACGAATATCCCCATTATGGATAGAGTTTCAGCAAAGAATAGGATAAGCGGCTTTTCCTGTGGCCAATAATCAAACGAAAAACCGAGAAACATTTTTGCGAACATATCCCTGTTGAAAAAAGACCACACGCCGAACATGAAAAACATAAAAGCAAGAATACGCATAATGGTAATGACAAAAAGATTTTTGCCAATATACTTTGAGAACATTCCCCAATGAAGCCCAAGATGAACGCCGATTAAAGGTAAAAACCAGTAAGCGGCAGTTGTGTGTATTTCTCTTGCAGTTATTTTAATATCAAATCGTAAAAAGGATGATGTCCAGAAGGCTTCCAGCATACCTGTAAGAACCATTGTTATCGCCACCAGTGCAAGCAAAACATTGACGGCTGTCATCAGTATGCGACGGGATGTGAATACGCCTTTGAATATGCTTGTTATCCAATGACCGTTAATTATAAGGTGTGTGGTAAACAAAAATATTATTCCAATGCCTACCAGCTTATGAGTAGAATCTCCGATTATGCGGTTGGAGTAGGCAATTATCAAAACAACGGTCATGGCAATATCAAGCGCAATGCGTAGTGTTTGTTTCAATGCCATAATCGTAGCCCTTTCAATTATATATTTCCCTGCTATTCCTGGTTGTTAAAATCAAGAGGGGCTACAAATGAACCGAAGTTTGGCTGATCATCTAAATTGCTAAAGTCAAAAACAGTGATTCCTGTCTCCAATGTGCTTAACCTTTGCATTTCTTCATCTGCTAATTCAAAATCGAATATTGAGATGTTTTCCAGGATGTGGGCCGGATTCGTTGAGCCGGGTATGGCAATGTTCCCTGACTGTAAATGCCACCTTAAAATTATCTGCGCCGGTGTTTTATTGTGTGCCCCGGCAATACTTACAATTATTTCATTATTAAACAAGAGAGTCTGTGTGCTGCTACTGGGGTCTCGTTCATTGATGCGTCCACCAAGCGGGAACCAGGCATTCATAGTTATTCCGTAAGTTTTGACATATTCTCTCAAAGCGTTATTTTGAAAAAACGGATTTGATTCCACTTGCAAAACCGCTGGTGGTATAGTTGCGATTTTCAGTATCTCATCAAGTCTTTTACCATAAAAATTGGAAAGACCAATTGATCGGACTTTACCTTGTTTTACTGCGGCTTCCATGCCTTTATAGCCTTCAATATAATTACCAAATGGCTGATGAAGCAGCAAAAGGTCGATATAATCCAAACCCAATCTCGCAAGCGTTTCATTGATTGCTCTTTCAGTATCTTCATAGTCAGCAGGCCACAATTTTGTTGTGATGAATATTTCTCCTCTGGGTACGCCTGAGCGTTTAATCCCTCGTCCGACTGCCTTCTCATTCATATACGCATTGGCTGTATCAATTAAGCGATAACCATATATAAGAGCATGGTATACAGAGTTTTCGGTTTGTTCCGGTGTCAATCTATAAGTGCCAAGTCCCAATATAGGCATTTTTTTCCCGTTGTTTAATGTAACGGTTCTTGTTTCAAAGTTAAATGAAGTCTCCGAAATAGTAGCCTTAGACGACGATGTGCAAGTTGTGGTAAGAGCGGCAAATACAAATATTCCGCAAACCGTCATCAAAACGGTTAGAGAAAAAATTAATGCCTTTTTCATTTTTAATATCTCCTTTGTTCCAGTTTATTTTCCAGGTAAAATTGAAAAATAAGAAAAATAATCTATAGCAAGTCCGCTTAACAGGGCAAACAATATGTTAAATAGTATGTAAAACAAAAAATGCTTTAGCCCCAGGACAATCTTTACGGCTCCGAGATTAGTTATTTTCATGGCCTGGCCTGTGATCATGAACGCCGAAGCGGAACCCATTGACATACCATTAAGCAGCCATACTTGAAGCAACGGAATTGTTCCACCGCCGCATACATACAGAGGAACGCCGACAGCGGCAGCCATTAAAACGCCAAAGCCCTTGTTGTTTCCAAATAAGCTGCTAAAAGCTTCCTGCGGCACATATCGCTGAAAAAGCGAAGAAAGCGCAATGCCGACAAGAAAATACAGCCCGGTCGCCTTTATGTTCCTGCCAAAATTTTTTAGGAAACGTAAAAAGAGGTTTGGGTCGGTATCTCTGTTAGCCATTTTTTCAAATTTGGTAAACCTGAAAAACGGATTTTTTGTAAAAAAAAGCCTTACGCAAATTCCGGCAATAATACCACAGAGGAAGCAACAGACAAAGCGGATTATAAGCATCGGCAGTCCCAAGGCGGCGCTGTAAAAAAGCAACTGCGGGTTAAGAAGAATAGAGCACATCACAAACGCTGCTATCCATTCTTCCGCCATGCCTTTTTCCGCGAAGGAAGCGGCAATCGGGATTGTTCCGTACATACAAAGCGGCGAGGCGATACCTAAAAGGGAAGCTGGGATAATGCCGAATATTCCCATTTCCGTGTTCCGCATTTTGACAAAAAGAGCGTGTATTTTTTCTTTGCCAAACACGGAAATAAGCGAACCCAACGCCATTCCAAATACCCAGTATTTGACGATTTGGTTAAACTGGATTGAGGAATAATACCAAAAATAAGTCAGTTCCCTTTTAAGTATTTCCGCCATAGTGATTTGCAATTCATACCAGCTTTTACAGTTTTATGAGTTCGTATGCCTTGCTACCAAGACCGATTTCCGCTCCGTGATCAATGGCTCTAATTCCGTTCATTGATTCCATGCGCTGTATTAGCCTTCGTCCGTCCGGGGCGGCATATATAAGGTCAACACAGGCTTGGTCAAGAGCCACGGGATCAAGGGAGGAGAGGATGCCGATATCGTGCATATCCGGCGCGGCAGGGTTGCCGTTGCAATCGCAATCTATTGAAAGGCGGTTCATCACGTTGATATAAAGGATTTTGCCGTTCAAGCTGTCAACAACGGATTTCCCCGCCTCGGCCATAGAATCAAGAAACGCGTTTTGTTCGCCGCCCCAGGGATTGGATTTGCTTTTGCCTGCGGTGTGTATCCATGCCTTGCCTTCTGATGACGCAATGCCTATTGATATATTTTTGATTGCCCCGCCTAACCCAGCCATCATGTGCCCTTTGAAATGGGAAAGGACAATAAAGTAATCATAATTTTTAAAGTTAGCGCCGACAAAATTTTCTTTCAGTCTTGTACCGCTCCGTACAGGGAGACTTACCGATCCGTTTTCATCCAGTATGTCCACTGTCGCAATGTCGGTATATCCGTGATCCTTTGCGACTTGTTTGTGCATTGCCGTGTTTGCCCGCCTTCCACCGTAGGCGGTATTCGATTCAACGATAGTGCCTTTTACGGACTGCACAAGGTCTTTTATCAGAGCAGGTCTGAGATAATTGCTGTTAGGCGGTTCGCCTGTACTCAGTTTTACTGCCACTCTGCCGCTAGGTTGCTGACCGAGGGCATTGTAAACCGCCATTAATCCTGCCGGGCTTATGTCGCTGGTAAAATAAACTTTAGAACGACTAGTCTGCCCCGGCTCGTTAGGCACTTCGGGGCCGATGGGCGGATTTTCTGGAATTGTCTGTGCTTCGGCTCTTACTGAACAACCCGCAAAGGACATCATAACGGCAAGCGAAAGTCCTAAGACGAGCGATACCCTTAAAATAAGGTGTTTGTTTTGCATACTGGTATTCTCCTTTTATTCATGATAAATAATACTCTTACGTTGCATATTACTCATAAGTCTATTATAATGCTGGGGTATATTTTTTCAACGACATATTATTTTTTTTGAGGTATATGCCACAGATAATTAAAAAATGTGGCATAACTGGAAGTAAAATGTGATAGAATTTACGAATTAATGAAAGGAACATTGCATTTGGGTACGAAAATATATAAAAACAGAAATAAGCTAACAATTGCTTTTGTTGCGGTTATTGCTTTCATACTGGTTGTGCTTCTTACTGCAATCTTTATTTACAACGAACGCAAAAGCCGAATTGCGGAAACAGAAAAAAATCTGATTGATATAACAGAACGGGACGCCGCTATTGTCCGCAATTTTTTTGACTCTTATGTAACTATTCTGCGCGCTATATCTTTCAACATGAGAAACTTTGACGATTTAACTTCAGCCCAATCAATCGGATTTTTAAGAGAGATGGAGGAATCTTTTGAATTTGAATTTCTTTCCATCGACTTCACCGATGGCAAATCTTTTACCGCAGATGGAATTGAGCGCAGTATAACAGACGAAAAACATCTTGCATATTTTCAAAACGGTCAGACTTTTATTACAGATATTATTAAACCAACAGATGATATGCCAATGGTTTGTATTCATGTTCCAATCAACAGAAATAGCCGGACTGCCGCTTTCCTTAGTTGTAAACTTACAAGAGAAAAATTGAACAGCGTGTTCAAATCCGTTATTGCCGAAGAAAACAAATACTTTTATATCATTGATAGCTATGGAGAATACGTTGCGTACATAACGAGTACAAACTCCGTTTTTTCAGCCGAAATAAATTACTTTGAAACGCTTGACAGGATTATATTCGCGGAAGGCGCTTCCAAAGAACTGATTATGCAGGTGTTTACAGACGATGCACAAGCGGTAAATGCTGAATATTGGTTCGAGGGATATGACCACCGACACGGCTATTTCTATCCTGTCGGCATAAACAATTGGGTCATGGTATTAGTTGCGTCCAAAAGTGAAACTGATTCGGAAACAAACAAATTTCTAACAAATGCGTTAATTTATGCGGCACAGATACTCATAATCTTTTTGGCCGTTGCAATTTTTGTGTTTCATGAACAAATAAAAGCACGGAGATTGGCCGAATTGAACGAACGGTATTTACACATACTCGCACAGCATACAGGCAAAATTGTGTTTGAGTGGGATTATATTAACAAAATAATACAGTATACTAACTTGGAACAAGCTATTGGGCGAAAACGGATGGATGTAAATCTTAACTCAGAGGTTGATGTAATCAACACCGGGGCGGTGCATCCCGATGACCGCGAAGCGTTATCCAAAATGTTTTCAGATGTTATGAACGGGCGTAACCTGGAAAACTTGCGGCTAAGATTGCGTATAACAGATGGAACGTATCATTATTTTTCAGTATCGTCAGTCATCATTTTTGACGCTAAAGAAAAACCCTATAAGTCCATCGGCTTTTTTGAAAATATTGATGAGCAAGTGCGTACAGAGAATAATTTGCGCCATAGGGCAAGCATCGACCAATTAACGGAAGTTTTTAATAAAGCGGCTACCGAATCGCTTATATCCGAGGCAATATCATTATCAGACGGCAAGACAAAACACGCGCTGTTCTGTATTGACCTTGATAATTTCAAGAGTATTAACGATGAGTTCGGACACCTTTATGGAGACAGAGTTTTGAAAGAAACAACCGCCAGCATAAAAAAACTGTTCCGCACGAGCGATATTATTGGAAGGTTTGGGGGTGATGAATTCGTCATATTTGTCCGCGATATACCGAGTATGGCGTTTGTTGAAGAAAAAGCCGCCGAACTAAACAAACAATTAAACAAAACATACCGTAATGATGATAATGAGTGTACTGTTTCCGCAAGCATAGGCATAGCTGTTTTTCCAAATAACGGCCACAATTATAAGACACTCTACCAAAAAGCCGACGAAGCTTCATATGTTGTCAAGAACACAGGGAAAAATTCATACGGTTTTGCTGTAGTAGATAAAACACAGGATTCATAAAGATGTCGGGAAACCATAAATAAATATGCCGTCAAAATTTATACTTATTTTGCCCAAAAATAAATAATACTCTTACGTTGTATATTACTCATAAGTCTATTATAATTATGAGGTATACGCCACGGAAAAAGGAGGCAAAAATATGAAAGAAACAACACATGAAGACTTACGCATACGCCGGACTCGCGATGCAATACGCAAAACCTTCACTAAAATGATGCTTAAAAAAGATTACAGGGAGATAACAATTAAGGATCTGGCGAAAATGGCAAATATCAACAGGAAAACTTTTTATCTACACTACGATTCTTTGGATAATTTACTTGAAGAAATACAACAGGAGATAGCCGATGAATTTGTCAGGCGAATAGCCGCTTTCAAAGGGCAGGCGGATTTGGCAAAACTTACGAAAGAGTTTTTTATGTATTCACTCGAAGGGGACGGTCTTAACGAACATATAAATTGCGATGAAAGCTGTCGTTTTGTTAGTAACAAAATTATGAAAAAAATTATGGATAAAAGTACACAGTACACTAATATTGAAGAAGACAAATACAGGCAAAATATCATCAACGCTTTTTTAACAACCACCTCTATGGAAATTTTCAGGCAGTGGGTTGCCGATGGAAAAAAAATACCTCTTGAAGAAATAATTGCCTTTACTGTCCAGCTATTAACTAAAGGGGTCTCCGGTATAGAACGCCCTTTGCGTTCACCTACAAGCCGGAAAGATAATATAAAAGGATAAAAAAGTTTAACTTTTTACCTTTGTCATAAAACCACAAATTCATAACTTTTGCAGGTTTGTCCCATTTTTTAGCCTATATACCAAGCTTACCTTTTGTTTATGCCAGTAGAAGGAACAAGCCAAAATAAGATTTATTCCCTTATTCCCTTAGAGGATTTTAAGGCCGTACTCGGCATTGATGACCGGGAAGACAAACTGACCAGATTTTGTCTTGTAACGGCAACACACACGATAGAAGAATACTGCAAGCGGCGGCTTCTACGAAAAAGGCATTTTGAATGGAATGAATATAATGGGGAATTGTTAGTACCCCTGCGGGAATACCCTGTTAGTAAGATACTGGCTGTCTATTTAGTAGGAAATGGGGAATTGCTAGAGCCGGAATTTTACAACGTAATTCCTGACTGCGGTACTGAATACGATTTGCCATTTAGCCTGTCCCTTTCTCGTGCAATACAAAGAAAAAGCGGAATTTCCTCAATCAAGGCGGTTTATTGGGCTGGCTATAGCGCGGGGATTGTACCCGCCGATTTGTCTGCGGCGTGTCTGGAACTGGCAAGCTGGAACATGAACCGATACAAGGGCCGCCGTATTGGTATGACTGGAAACGTCCGGGGCGGCGGGAAGGATGGGGAACACTTTGAGCCATCCATGCCATTAAATGTGAAACAACTTTTAGAGCCTCACAGAAGGAAAACAATTTAGGAAATGGGGAGTAGGGATATTGGCATGAAAGACTTTATTGAGCAACAAATAATTGAAGCGGTTCGGAAGCTGTTATCAGGGCGGGTAAATGAAATATTAAGCAAATGGGAATTTCTAATTCCTGTTGTCGAGTTTAGTAATTTTGCAAACAGACACATAGTAGCTCCGGCAATTTCCCTTGTAAGTTGCGAACGCACTGAAAAGGAACGGATTATACGGCTGGACGCTTATTCACTTTCAATATCTTTTACCCTGCCTGAAACGCAAGAAACCGAATTGTACTGTTACGGTTACGCCGCCGCCGTATGTAAGGCATTAGGTGAAAATCCAACATTGGGCGGCGTTGTGGACAGGGCGGTTATCAGCGGGAAAAAGTACAACCAGCCGAAAAAACCAGGTTGCGGGGAAGATTGGGAAATGGTGATTGCATTGCGTGTAACGGTAGAGGGAATGGGCAATGCTGGTTAATGGCTGTGATTGTTCAATAGCTATAAAGACTGACCATTGGGAAATAGATGTACCCTACTCTGATGAAACTGTCAGGGAAGCTGTAACACTATTGCAAGAGGAAGCCTCGATAGAAGGCGATGGGCTATGCCGTGGCTTGCGAAAAATTGGCGGCGTTACTGGGTGTGTGGTTACGCCTCTAACAATCGGGACAGCTCCGCTGTTGCTGTTCCTTGCTATGGGGGGTGCGGATAACCCTGTTTTTGTTTCAGAGACAAGGAACTTGTACCTGTATCGCTTTGACTTAATTCCTACAGAAGATACAAAACATTTTGAATTAATCCAGGACAGGAAAAGCGAACGGCGGCTTTTTGAAGGTTGCCGTGTCCAGGGCTTTGAACTGCGGGTTATGAGAGATGAAGCGATAAAACTGAAACTTGATATTGTCGGCGAATATCCCGCAAGGACATACCCATATACAGATAAGTTTGAACGTGAAAAGGGCGAAAGATTTAAGGGCGATTGCGTTACCTACAAAATAAACGGACAGGAAAACAAAAACATTTACGGCATTACCCTTGTATCAAAAAAGCAGGGCGGTACTAAAAACATAATATTGATTAAGCGTGAAAAAAATCGGGGATTGGACATTCCAGAAGTTATTGAGGAAATGACAATCACAGTGCAACTATTGAGGGACAAACACGAATATAAGTATTACGGCATATTTCGCATAACACTTAAAAAGCTGGTTTTGGTTTCTGATGAGACGGAAATAAACTCCGCTGACACGGTTATCGGACCGCTTCGCTATTATATTTCGGGTTCCGCTTCTACTGACATATTTAACCCTACAGGAGAATTGATACCATGAAATTCTACGAGATAGACAATGCTCTGCAAGAAGCCATAACCGCCGCTAATAAGCCTATCAGGGTAAAAATTGAATTTGACGTAGCTGGGCATTTTGAAAGCGTCTTTGAGCAAGACATTATAGAGGCGAACTTTTTTGGATTGAAAGAAGCGGCTGGCGGCACTACGGCGAGAGGGGAAATTTTACTGAATAATCCGCAAGGCATTTATTCATATTTTAGCCTGGGTTCTGGCACTAAAGTTAAAGTTTCTTTCTCGATAGGCGAGGGTTTGCCTTATTTTCAGCGGTTTAATTTTTTTATAGATGAAAAGGGTATACAGGATGTCCGGGGGCCGGGACGCAAGAGATACGCTTTAATAAGCTTGCGTGATTTGTCCGCTAAATTAAGAAAAACTGACGAAAGCCGGGATTGGTCTGCTCCGGCTGTTTTTGCGTATTCGGTGGTCTGCGATAAATCACAACCGCATAAATCTTTAGTCCACGGCATAGCTCAAAGGGCGGGATTGGCTGTTAATGATATTGACTGCTCAACAATCCCTGTAACATTGCCTTATGTTAAATTAAGGCGGGATATTTGGGCGGAACTGTCCAGCCTTGCTACTGCTTACCGATGCCATTTAGAGTGTCCGATAGAAAAGCCCCTTGTTTTCGCCCATTCGCCATATCAGACTGAACAGCTTTTAGATGATGAAGTATCGCATACATTTTACGGCAATGATATTTTCTATTTGCGGAAAATAGACAAAGCGGAACTATACAGGAATACGGTACGCCTTAAAGTTAATATGCCTGTATCTCTTGCAAGGCAAGAAATTTGGCACTATGACGATAGCCCGGTCTTTTACGACGAGTTTTTGCAAGCGCATTACCCTTTCAAATATCCCCTTATCCGTGAAATTGAGTCTGGTCTGTATGAAGCTAAATATAAGGTTAAAGACGCTGAGGGTAAAGAACGGAATGTTATCTATGCAGACGAAATAGACACGCAATGGGAAGCGGAAAGCCGCCTTGAATATGACGGTGGGCCGTTTTCGTATTCCACCTAT
>Ga0268262_10006311_pt1 | contig 11421 bp, 2 predicted proteins | sample TergutNc150P3_FD_190354 | JGI IMG/M metagenome (GOLD analysis project Ga0268262, IMG submission 190354) | Nasutitermes corniger P3 segment gut microbial community from laboratory colony in Florida, USA - Nc150 P3 (SPAdes) (version 2) | ecosystem: Host-associated > Arthropoda: Insects > Digestive...
GTATGATCAGCATGGGTTCAGGCGAGGCGGTTGTCTATAAGGTAATTATAGACGGCAAGCCTTACGCTTTGAAACTCTACAAACCCAATATGCCCTTAAGCGATACCGCGAAAAAAGTTATTGCCAAAATTAAAGATAACCCCAAAGACAGAATTATTAAAATTTATGACTTTGGCAGATATAACGAGCAGGATTTTGAAATCATGGAGTATGCCGAAGGCGGAACCCTTGACCAGTACCTCAAAAGCAACGGCGCGATTCACGACACGACCAAAATAAAAAACATTGTAAAGATGATAACCGAAGGGCTCCAGCAGCTTCACAGCGAGTATAAGGTCATTTATCAGGATTTAAAACCGGAAAACATCTATTTCAGGGACGCGAATAAAACGTCTCTTGTTCTTGCCGATTTTGGCATTTCAAGCATTATGGAAGGTTATGATGAAGAAGTCGAGGTAACCGCCAGCATTACCGACCTGTACGCCGCCCCAGAATTGGCGCATAAGGGGAACAGGAACGAAGTAATGGTAACCCCGGTCGTCGATTATTTCGCTCTGGGGATAACCATGCTTGAACTCTGGCTGGGGGAAAAACCGTTTAAGGGAGTTAAGGCGACCAAGCGGGATTACCTGATAGCGGAAGAGAAAGTTGATTTACCTATTGACATGCCGGACGATTACGCAACGATAATACGAGGGCTTATCAGGCCGCAGAGAAAAGACCGCTGGGGAAACGAGCAGGTAAGAAAATGGCTTAAGGGCGAAGCCCTTACGGTTGAATCCAGGGCTTCTCAAACAGCAAGCACGGTTTATGATCCCTTAAAGTTCAGCAACACCGAATCCGCCACCACCCCCCAAGAACTTGCCGCCCTTATGGAAAAATACCCCGACATAGGGAAAACCTGCCTTTACGAAGGCATTATAAAAGACTGGCTCAAAAAAGCCGGCGACCTGATGCTGTACAATGAAATCCTCAACATCACGTCACGCTATGCCTCGAACAAAGACCCGGGGCTTTATACCGCGATACTCGCCCTTGATCCGGAAAGGCCTTTCAAGAGCCGCGGCGGGAAAATATGCAAGACCACCGAAGACATAGCGGACGCGATAATGGCTGAATCCGCTTATTACATGGAAGAGCTGAAAAAGCCCACCGCGAATCTGTACTTGTATCTTGCGGCCACCGAAGGTTCGCAGGGGAAGGAAGCGGCGGACGCTTTTTGCAAATATTTTAAGGAATACTCCCCTAAACGGGCGCTTACGTTGGTATATTTAAAATTACAAAGCGACGGCGGCATTACCATAGGGTCAAAACATTATCAAAGTCCTGAAGAACTCAAGAACGAGAAGGACGGCGCGCAGATAGCCCTTGTAAAAAAAGCCGTAAATGAAAAAGATTCCATGTTACTCGTGTGGCTGTCCGATATTTACGGGGATAATCTCAAATCAACTGATACGTTCAGCATGCTCAGCGCATTGGAACAGTTCTTTCTGCTGGGCTTATTACCCTATCTTTCATTCAAAGAGTTTGGCGGCGACAGTTGGGTATTACAAGACTTGATTGATTCATACCCCGACAGAACTGATCTTTTTGAAATATACGCCGCGCAGGGCTTACCGCTTACAGGGCAGGACTACGATGATGATATGACTCCAATCGACTATGCGGTATGCAACTTCAAAGAATTAAGCAGACAACACGGCGCCGATACTATTCATAATATGATTCGTCTCCTGCATAAACTTGGAGCGGATGTTAATGAATATTCAAGCAACGGCACATGCCCGCTTATTAATGCCTATAACGCGAACAATAATGATCTTGTTAAACTGCTGCTTGAATTGGGAGCTGATGAAAAACAGTATCAAAAGGATAGACAACGCGTTGAACAAGAGCGGAAAGAACAAGAACATATTGCAGAACAAAAACGGCAAGAAAGAAAAGAAAAAACAGGAAGTAAAGCAAGAGCTGCCGCATTAATACCCATCAATGGAAAATTGACGCTTGAAGATGGCTCTGTTTATGAAGGATATTTAGTTAACAACATACCCCACGGCAAAGGGAAAAGAACATGGCCTGATCGCGAAATAAAAGACAGAAGCCCTAGTGCCAGGATTGCAGTTATGTTTGCTAGTCTTCCAACAACCGGTTTTGATGAAAGTAAATTGAAAAAAATAACCATAAAAGGCGATGTATACGAAGGCGATTTTGTTAACGGCAAAGCCAACGGGAAAGGGAAAAAGACATGGATGACTTATAATCCTTTTAATTATTTTAATAATAAAGAAGAATATACATACGAAGGCGATTTTGTTGACAACAATTTTCACGGCAAAGGGAAAATTATCTTCCATAACGGCGATGTATACGAAGGCGATTTTGTTGATGGCAAATACAACGGAAAAGGGAAAAAGACCTACCATGACGGCTCTGTTTATAAAGGCGATTGGGTTGACGACAAACGAACCGGCACAGGGAAAATGACTTACGCTGATGGCAGCATTAATGAAGGAAACTGGAAGGATGACAAATTTATCGACGGTAAGGATAAAGACAAATGGGAATTTGATGATAACTCCTGGTACGAAGGCGATTTTGTTAACGGCAAGCCTCACGGAAGAGGGAAAAGGACATGGAGAAAATCCGGCAGCGCTGTTGCGCTTGCCGTATATGAAGGCGATTTTATTAATGGCAAACAACACGGTAAAGGAAAAATTACCTACTATGACGGTTCTTTTGAAGAAGGAAACTGGAGAAACGACGAATTTAAAGGAAAAGGGCCATTTGGCCTGTTTGGCAGGGCAAACAAAGAGGTTGTAGAGGAATGGGAAAGGGCAAAGAATTCGTGGAAAATGAGCCATCGGAGCATATCCAATCTTTACGGTTTTTAGTAACCTTGCGAAGCTGGTAATTCATAGATTCATTTCCGCCAGCTTCCGCCTGATTTCTTCCGCTTCCGCATGATTTGCTTTTGATTTTGTAAAGTTTCTTTGTATATTGGCCAGATTATCAAGCGTCTCCGCCAGATCCTGCAAATATGCATCGGGATTGGTTTGTGCAAGTTTCCGCCATATTTCCACCGCTTCGGCATAATTTGCTTCAGCTTCATTATCCTGGTCTGTTTCATACTGCACCTCAGCCAAATTATCAAGCGTAGCCGCTAAATACGGTAAATACGTATCAGGATTAATTTCCGCAAGCTTACGGTAGATTTGAAGCGCCTCATAAAAGCCGTCTTCAGCATCAAGGTATAACCAGATTTTAAAATGCCCGGAAGCCTTATCACTAATAAACTGCGCGAGATTCGATAAAAACTCCTCGGGATAGATTTCCGTAAATATCTTTTTCAAATTCTTGATATCGTCATATTTTGACAATTTTTCTTTTACCTTGGTTAAATTTTCGATTACATTTATTATTTCAGATATAAATACATCGAAATCGTTATTCGCCAGTTTCCGGTATATTTCCAGCGCCTCGGTATAATTTGCTTCTGCTTCTTTATAACGGTTTGTTTCGTTTTGCAGATTAGCCAATTCATACAGCGTACATGCTATTGAATACCTATTAGGATTGGTTTCATCAAGTTTTCTGTAGTTTTCCAGCTCTTCAATATATTTTTCTTCAGTTTTTTCATCATCATTAATTTCTTTATCAAACTCGTTCATGTTTCACCTGCTTTTTTCATTAGCTCGTCGTATTCGGGCTGCATATCGCGGAAAGTACTGTATGATACCAATCAATATTATCTTTTTTCCGTTTTTGCATACGAATCATTATTATATATCTTGTCCTTACACTATGAAATATGAGTGTCAAATACCGGGTCATCAGGCAGTAATTGTAGCAACAATTGCCTTAATGGGTTATCGAATTCTCTCAAACGATGCTCCTGGGCAATGGATGCCGCCTCGGTGAATTTTAATTTAGCTGTATTTATGTCAACTTTAATGTAGAATACTGTTTGGTTTATCAGTGATATTACTAATTCCCGGTATTCCGAATGTTTCCTAAAAAACTGTTCTTCTATTTTAAACATATCCTCAATCTCATCAATGGCGTTTATGCCTTGGGTGATATTTAGTAAAGACGCAATGTTTCCACAGACAGACGCGTGAATTTGTTCTTCCTTAGCCTCATATGCTTTTTGCCTGATCTGGCGCAGTTTATCAAGCGCCGCTTCATTGTCCCCAAATGCTTTAATTGCCTGAGATAAATTTGTCATTTCTATTAATGAATCCTGTATCTTGTTGGCCGCTTCATATAAACGCGCCGAGATATCATGCATTTCAAATGTTTTTTCCTTATTTTTCATTCGTCTGTAAATCAAGGCAAGATTACCCGCTAAACCGGCTGTATCACAGTGATCTGCTTGAATTCCCAATCTTATAAGAAGCTCGCAGTTGTTTACAATTTCTTTAACGGATTCTTCCATATAATCTTCTTTTATTATTAATACATCATGAATTGCCTTTTGAAATGCAGGATCAAGTAAGGATTTTTTAATTTTTTTTGTTGCTTTCAGATTAATATTTGAATCAATAACAGAAAAAATTCGCTCGAATAAGTTATAAGAAAAATGATTCATTATTATTCTTCCCATGGACATGGCGAAAATCAAATGATAGTTTATAACGGATGTTAGCTTTAAAGCGAATATATTGAAAATTTTTTCCTCTGCGCCCGATAAATTTTTCCCGTCTAAATCGGTAAATATGCCGTTCCACAACATATAAAAAGCAGCCATATCCGCATCAATAAACTGTTTATAATCGTCAGGATCAACAATAAAAACATTTTTCTCGGGATAATTAGCGGAAATAACCTGTAAAATAACAGTTAATTTTATTCTCAAAAATTCCTGACAGAAATCATGTTTGTTGTATTCTTTCGCCGCATTAATTGCCTTGCGGCTTACTTCCACAGCTTCTTCAAAAGAGCCATTGTCATATAGTTTATTGATCATAGCTTCATAATTAACAAGTAATTCATCAATACTCTTTGTAGCTAAAAATAATTTTTCATTTTGTACTAGCTTCGCATAATCTCTGCCACTATCCGTATCTGTCTTATTGACGTCGTTTCCAAGATTCAGGAAAAATTCATCCCAGTATTTATTACGCTCTTTTGCTTTTTCAAGGAATGATGCACGGCTCAAGTTTTCTATCTCGCTCTTAATAAATCCTTTAAGAGCATCATATTTACCCTTGCTTATCAGATAATACTGCATTTCATTGATATATTTTATCGCCTTTGAGAATAAATTATTTTTTTCGTAAAATAAAATAATATCCACAGCAGCTGTATGTATATCGCCATAAATATCCATCTCTTTTGCCGATTCAAAGGCGGCGACAAAACAGCTTTCAGCTTCCTCATTATTTCCCAATTTTTCGGCACAAAGAGCGATATTGTTGAGAAGTTTACCATATATGTTTTGATTTTTGTCTTCTTTGGCCTCAGAACTAATCTCCATAAATATATTATAAGCGTCTTTATACAACTTATTTGAGTAATAAAAATGCCCCAGATTCTGCATAGCCGTAAAGAAATTTCGCTTATTATCAGTCTTCCTATAAATTTTTATGACACGCTTATAAAGGGCTTCTGCTTCATCGTATTGACCTATTAGCCCCATTGTCCGTGCAATGCTTAACTCGCTTACTAAATAGTAATCCATCTTTCCAATAGAGTAGAATATCATCTTTGTTTGATTGAACATATCCAGGGACTTTTGTAATAATCTCTTTCTAAACAATACATCAGCCTTATTATATAGGGCTCTTGCCAATAAATTAACATCTGAGAACCTGACAACAATATCAAGTACCATATCCGCGTATTTTTCCGCTTTTTCGACAAGACCTGAATTAACAGCGGCTTGCCCGGCAATTAAAAGTAATAACGCCTTTTCAATATCATTACAGTTTATTATATTTTTTTCAATAAGAGTAATAACTTCGTTATATTTCCCCATTAAATTTAATTTAACAACGTCATTATTAATAGCCGTAAAGCCTTCTGTTGTAATGAAATGGCTAAAATCATCACTACTCCTGTAAATGTTTTTATCATCTCCTGACAATCGGGCGGCTTCAGAGCCAAGTTCCATGTCCACACACAAAGATAATATTCTATGATATAACACGTTAAAGATTTCAATATCTTCTTCCTCTTCCTCAATGCACTGTTTGCACTTGTCGCAAATCTCCTTATAAGCGTCAAACAAAGAATAATCCGTGTTGATAATCAGATTCAGCCAAACATATCTGACAGTATTCCAATTTAACATCGACAAATAATAAAGCGTATTACCATTTCTCATGCAATCGTACAGTACGGGCCACGCTTGCGCCTGTACTAAATGCCAAAGCATCTCAACGGAATCTTCCACACACATTTTGAAGCGCTCCGGTCGGCTTATGGTATGTAAATCACCTTCATCGCGTTCAAATAGCCTGGTTGCGTGAAATTCGCCGAGAAAAAGGTGAGCCTTTAACTTCTTTTTAGGGGATAGGATTGTTTCATTTATAAACGATATTACTTCTTTTGATTGTATGGAAAACTGGTCTTTGTTTCTATCCAAGAACGGTTCGGTTAATGTTATCAACTTTGACCAAGTTAACATATCTATGTTATGACTCTTCTGCATAAAGGCATAGACATCACTTTCGTCAAGACCAAGCCTTGAAATTGACAGCAGGCATAAAAAATCTTCAAGAACTTCCTTTAATTCATCTCCAAGTTTGACAATTGTGGAATTGTATATTACATTAAGCAATTCAAAAACGGATTTAGTCGCACTAAGTTTGTCAATTTCTGTTTGAATACTATTAAAATCCGCGCTTGTAATTAAATAATGAATAACAAAACGCGTAAGACCCGGTAAGTCTCCAATATGGGTATTTATTATTTTATCCATGAATACATCCGAGAGCTGCTTGCCGTAAAAACTTAAATATGTCTTTATCTGAGTTCTTGTTTGAGACTTCAAAGAAGGCTTCATTTGAAAACAGTTCCATTCTTTCATTTTGAAAACATCAATTGCAGTATCTTCGTTCGTAGATACGAACAGGTGTACTTTTTCCTTTGTGGAATTAGGCAGCCAGCCGAAGTATTTGGATATGCCATTATCATAAATTAATTGAACATCGTTTAAAACAATGGCTATATCCTCGCTAAGCTCTAATGTGGATAACCACCCAACAAATGCGGCCTGAAAAGCATTCAAACCATGCTCCGTCAAGATATTATTAGGTTTTTCACCTATAATATAAGTTTCCACATCCGGATACTTCGTACCAGGATATTTATCAATAATTTTTTGAACAATACTAATAGCTATGTCATTCCAAAGCCTGTATTTATCATCAGCATTACAGTTAATGATAATAGAGAACATTTCTTTGTCTCTGATCCAGTTTGTAAGCAAAGTGGTTTTGCCGGAGAAAGCGGCGCCATATAAAAGTAAAGGAGTTCCTATATTATTTATGTAATTGTCCAAGTATAGAAGCAAGTCATCATTTGGCACATAGACTCGTCGTAGCTCGTTTGCGTACCACTCCTGCTTAATTTCGTCCAGATTGGCGCTACTTGGATACAAGTTGTCCACAAAGGCGGTTAAATCAGCAAGAACCTGCCGCTCAAACTCGTCATGGCTGTTATATTCATGCCTTTTCAGACCGGGACACTCGTAAATTTTTTTCTTTAAGGCTTTAAGTTTAATATCATCATCGGGTTGTTGTCCTTTTGTTTCATTATTCCTGATATAAAAAGCCGAATATGGTATTTTTTCAGGAGCGTTAAGAACACCATAAAGCATTTCTATTTCCGTGTAGCTAAGGCCAATATGATCATTGGAAATCCATGGAAATTGTTCCATGATTCTTTTGTCGATGCTTTGAACAACACTGCCATAACGTTCTCCGATTAGCCCGATAAAGAAAGGCCTGCTTTTGTCTATTTCGGACAGGCAGATGGGCAGAACATTTCCTTTTTGTTGTTCTTCTTCTGTAATTCCCCAGCGCAACTCAATAGGGAAAAACGAAACGCCCCTGTCTTCGCAGTACCGTTTCACTTTTGGAAAAATCTTTTCATTAAGGATATTTCTTTCATTCTTCATATCTGAAAAAGTTGATGAAACAAAAACGCGTATAGCCGGTGGTAATATCATGTGATCACTCCTGATTATTTTTTTCTTAGGAATATTGCATAATTTTGTCACGGAAATATGATTCACTCTTCTGCGTAGACGGATTTATTTTAACATACTCTTCGAATAATTCCAATGCTTTAAAGCGATGGATACGCGCTTCATCATAAAGCCCCAGCGCGTGTTTATTATCTCCTAATTTGTCATGTGAAGTTATAAGCTGATCCAGCGCCATTGCCGTTCCGGTTTGTTGATATATTTGTTCAAATGAGTCGCAGAATTTACGGTAGTAATCATTCGCTTCTTTCAATCGGCCTAACGTTGTCATATAATCCCCCATTCTGTCGTATGACACCGCCAAACGTCCAAATGATAATGAAGTGCCGGTTTGCTTGTATACTTGTAACTTCGAATCAAGATTTTTTTGATAATATTCACCTGCTTCTTCCGTTTGACCTGTCGCTGTCAGGTATTTACCCATTTGATCATATGATATTGACAGAGATTCCAACGCTTTCGTAGTTCCGGTCTGCCCGTATACTTGCGTCCTCGCGTCAAGGGCTTTCCGGTAATATTCCCCGGCTTCTTTCATTTGCCCCAGCTTGGTAAAATAATCGCCCATTCTTTCATATGACAACGCAAGATCAGTCAGCGCCGCCGTAGTATGGGTCTGCTCATATATTTGAACGCTTGCGTCAAGGGCTTTCCGGTAATACTCCCCGCCTTCTTCTGCTTGACCTAACTTTGTCTGGAGATCTCCCATTCTGTCATACAACGCCGCAAGATCCCTCAGCGCCGCCGCAGTGCCGGTCTTTTTGTAGATTTGCAGTCTCGCGTCAAGGCATTTCTGACGATATTCCCGGGCTTCTTCTATCCGGCCTAACTCTATCAGGTGATCCCCCATATTATTATACGATACCGACAGCTCCCTCAGCGCCACCGTAGTGCCGGTCTGCTCGTAGATTTGCAGCCTCGCGTCAAGGGCTTTCCGGAAACACTCCCCTGTTTCTTCTGTTTGACCTAACAAATTCAGGTGTTTTCCCATTTTACTGTACGTTGTTGCCAGATCTCTCAGCGACGCCGCAGTACCGGTCTGCTCATGGATTTGTACGCATGTGTCAAGCGATTTCCGGCGATATTCACCGGCTTCTTTTGTTTGTCCCAACGCCGTTAGTTGATTCCCCATCTTGTCGTATGATACCACCAGATCTCTCAGCGCCGCCACAGTGCCAGTCTGTTCGTATATTTGCAGGTTTACGTCAAGGGCTTTTCGGTAATATTCACCAGCTTCTTCAGTTTGTCCTAACGCCGTCAGATGATCCCCCATATTACCATACGACACCGACAGATCCTTCAGCGCCGCCGGAGTTCCGGTCTGTGTGCATATTTCCACCATCGTATCAAGGAATTTCCGGTAATATTCTCCCGCTTCTTTCGTTTGTCCCAACGCCGTCAGGTAATCCCCCATTCTGTTATACGATACCGACAGATCCCACAACGCTCTTGGGGTATCTGTCTGTCCGTAGATTTGAACTCTCGCGTCAAGGGATTTCCGGTAATATATCCCGGCATTCGTGATATCGCCTGTTTCTTTATATAAATCCGCAACAGTCTGTTCACCGACCGCTTTTACCTTCCGTGTTCTGGAATCTTCATGTCCTTCAATTATGGCAAGCGCGGCCAGCATCAGTTCAATACGGAAAGGACGCGTATTTTCCGGCAGCATCGGTAAACAATATCTGATGGCCTCTGCAATAAGCCATTGTTTAGTCTTTTCCACGTTTTTTGCGCTATTTGGCACACTTAATAAAAACGCTTGTCCTTCCCCGTGTTCTGTATAAACATCCGCAAGTCCGCGCGCCAGCGCGATTTTGTTATTGGCGGCTAATACCTCCGCCGCAATGTCCGGTCTGTTTGCAATACATAAATGATGCATGATTTCCCGTGCGGAAAAATTATCAATATTATTTTGAAAATGGGCCGCAATCCCATTATTCAGCCGTTTCAATTCTTCTGGCATTTTTTTCCTGATCGCCCGGCGCAGGCTTTGATGAGAGAAATCCCATTGCTGCATATCTCCCTGAGAGAAATGACCGCGCATCATTTGCCGCAGCCAGGAAAAATCCGCAGGGTTAAATTCCAACCCCAACTCTTTAAACGCGCCCTCCATGTCGCTCTCCCGCAGTCCGCTTCGGGAAATTGCGATCATTCCGCAGACTCCGCGCACAAAATCCTGTCCGATAAGTTTTTCCATACGGTTCAATATGGCGAGATACGCGCCCTCCGGATCGCCCGGCGTTTTGTTTATGCGTTCCCGCATGAATTTCGCGAGCGCTTCCGGCTGGCTTGTGCCGTCTTCCATATATTTCTGCACCGTATCCAGCTCGTAACGATCCATCATTACAAGATCCTGGGTAATAAGACTTAAATAGAGGGGATTCTGCGCGGCATGAACGCCGTCTGGCGTTTGCTTTTCGAGGATATGTTCCGCAATTGCGCTGTTGATTTGCTTGTGATGCCGCGCCGCTATGCCGTGTATTATAGCCGCCTCGTCTTCTTTATTGATGGGCGGTACGGGGCGTACTTCGCCGCCGAGTTGTTTGATGGCTTCTGTTTCCGGCCCGTCGATAATTGAACAAAGCAGGCGAAAATTTTCAGGCAACCGCCCGCTGAGCCACAGCATCCGCCGGGCTTCGTTACTGCCTGTTAGCTGATCAAGGGCATCCACAACCGCAACAACCCGCGTTTTTTCACAGACGGCGAACAGGAGTTCTGTGAAACGGTCTTTAATGTCCTTAAACTTTGTAATATCCTCGCTGTCATCTTTCAGCTTTAATTTTTCGCAAAGAAGGAAAATAAAATACCTAAGCATATTTTCCGCAAGGCTTGAACGGGACGATATCCCACAGCTAAAAGGCAATAACAGGCATTGGGGTTCGATTTCGTCCATAACCTTGCATAAAAGACCGCTTTTACCGCTGCCTGCTTCTCCCCGCATCATAAGAAACTGTGATGTTGTTTTTCTGTCCATGCAAAAAGCGGCCATATCCGCTATTGCGGCGGTTCTTCCGGCAAAATGCGCGGTCCGGCTCTCCCTGAAACTATCCTGCGTGTCCTGTTCCTGCTCTTTCCAGTCCGGCGGCGTTTCGGATGGTTCGCCCCATTCTTTCCGTAATTTTGCCATGATGTCCGATGCCACCATATCGGCCCAGTCTTTGGAAACGGTTAATTCGTTTTCATGGATTTCGGTGGTATAGGTTTTTATATCC
>Ga0268262_10006312_pt1 | contig 11421 bp, 8 predicted proteins | sample TergutNc150P3_FD_190354 | JGI IMG/M metagenome (GOLD analysis project Ga0268262, IMG submission 190354) | Nasutitermes corniger P3 segment gut microbial community from laboratory colony in Florida, USA - Nc150 P3 (SPAdes) (version 2) | ecosystem: Host-associated > Arthropoda: Insects > Digestive...
AAAACTACTTCCCACGCAATTTGCTAACATTGACGATTCTGGCGACCGCGGTAATATACGCGGCAAACCGAAGCGAAACACTACGCTTTGCACTTTCGTTATAAACGTCGTTAAACGCGTTTATCATTATCACGCGCATTTTGCTGTTAACCTCGTCTTCCGACCAGTAAAAACTTTGAAGATTTTGTACCCATTCCAAATAAGAAACCACGACGCCGCCCGCATTCGCAAGAATATCTGGAACGATTTTTACGCCTTTCTTTTCAAGAATTTCGTCCGCGTCTTTGGTTGTAGGTCCGTTTGCTCCCTCGACGATAAGTATCGCTTTAACGTCCGGCGCAAGGAAACTTTATGTACAAAGAGCGCGATTGACTGTTTTATGCGCTACGCTATTTGAGCATATTTTGTAAAATTATGAAATTAGCTTTAATTTTGTAACAACAACAAAAACGTAAATATCAAAACATCTGAAAGCAATCCGCGAAATTGTATAATTCAGTGCGCTTTGCCTGTAAAACATCAAAAAAGGAGTTTTGTTATGCGTTTTATTTTGCTTGTGTTGTTCTTTTTCGGTTCGGTATTTGCCGGTTGGGCTCATTGTAATATAACGGACGTATTGAAAAAAGAGTATTCACTTAAAGAAAAAAATGTTTTTATTGAGCTCGTCAATATGTCGGATTACGGCGAAGACGCAAAAGTCATCTCTGCGAATATTAAAGGTGATATTGCAAAATCGTTGTATAAATTCTGCGAGTTTGTCGATAACGCGGAAAACGCCGACAACAAAATCGTACTGCGTATTTTGAAAATAGAAGACAACGATAATTTGGGCGGCGCGGCTGGTTCGGCAGATAAATTAAACGTAGAAGTTCAAATATTCGGTTCGCAAAACGAATTGCTGCGAAAATTACTTGTCGAAAACAGAACTTCCAAAGCGAATGTTATGCCGCATCCGTCAGAATTGTCGGGAGTTTTTTCTTACATTTACCAATATATTTTAAGCAGCGACGTAAAAGGTGATGTAAAAAATTACAGATACAGATGCACACGCCGAGATACGAAAGAGAGCCGCGTAATAAAATAATAAAAAAACGGGTTCTCCGTCAAATACGAAAAACCCGCCGCTTTTAACCAAGTAAAAAAGCGAAAACTACTTCCCACGCAATTTGCTAACATTGACGATTCTGGCGACCGCGGTAATATACGCGGCAAGCCGAAGCGAAACGTTGCGCTTTGTGCTTTCGTTATACACGTCGTTAAACGCGTTTATCATAAGCACGCGCATTTTGCTGTTGACCTCGTCTTCCGACCAGTAGAAACTTTGAAGATTTTGCACCCATTCCAGATAAGAAACCACGACGCCGCCCGCATTCGCAAGAATATCGGGGATAATTTTTACGCCTTTCTTTTCAAGAATTTCGTCCGCGTCTTTGGAAGTAGGACCGTTTGCGCCCTCGGCGATAAGTATCGCTTTAATATTGGGCGCGTTGTCTTTGGTAATCTGATTGTCAAGCGCGGACGGTATAAGCACATCGCAGTCGCAGGTCAAAAGTTTGGCGTTGTCGATAATCTGAACGCCGGGCTTTTTGTAATTTTCCAGTTTCCCGTCGCATTTCAAAAGTTCGGGAATATCCAAGCCGTCGGCGCAATATATCGCCGTATTGCTTCTGCTTACCGCGACGACTTTCGCCCCCGCTTCGTACATAAATTTAGCCGAGAACGAACCAACGTTGCCGAAACCCTGCACGGCGACACGCATTTTTGAAACGTCTTTGCCCATCTTTTTAAGCATTTCGAGCGCGCATATCGACACTCCCCTGCCCGTCGCTTCCGTTCTGCCGAGCGAACCGCCCATTTCCAAACTTTTACCCGTAACTATTCCATAAACTGTACGTCCCGAAATCTTTGAATACTCGTCGACCATCCAATTCATCATTTGCGAATTGGTATTTACGTCCGGCGCGGGAATATCTTTCCTCTCCCCTATTATCGGGGCTATCATTTCCGTAAATTTTCTGGTTATTCTTTCCAGTTCACCTGCGCTGTGTTCGCGCGGATTGATAACTATTCCGCCTTTGCCGCCGCCGTAGGGAATGTTTGCGACCGCGCATTTAAGCGCCATTCCGGCGGAAAGCGCTCTTACCTCATCCGCATCTACTTCGTGGTGGTAGCGAATGCCGCCTTTTGCGGGACCTCTTACCGTGGAATGCTGGATTCTGAATCCCTCAAACATTTTGACTTTTCCGTCATCCATACGGACAGGAAAATTTACTCTCAACTCTCTTTCGGGATAACGAAGAAAAGCGTACTCTTCATCCGAATATCCCGCGACTTTCGCCGCGTTGTCTAAAACCGACAAAAGATTGCCGTAAGGATTGTACTTCTCACCCATACTTAAAACTCCTTTTTTTGAAATAATTGTTTAATAAACATAACAAAAAATATAATATTTATGAAACAATGAATAGTACAAAAAATTAAAATCTGCACAAAATAATTATATCTTCTCAAATCCATTTCATATCATCTGCCTTTTATTATTTTCTCCCCGTATAATTCTCCCGTTCGTAAAAGGATTTTTATGAAAAAATTTTGGATAATTTTGATTTTTTTGTTTTTCACAAACGCTTTATGCCAAGAAACAAACGATTCGACGAAAAATAGAAATTTCTTATATAACCTACTGAAAAATCAAGAGTTATATGCAAAAGAACGAAAATTTGACAACGAAACGCTTTTCTCTCCGCATCTTGTTAAAAGACAGAACATTATGCGAAACGATTATTTCACTTGGGAAGACGCTCTTATGAGCAACCCGAATTTTACGGCGCTTCGGTATTCGCCGAGTTTCGCGATGAACCGCGCAGCGTTTCGCGGATATTTAATTCCGATTGAAGACAATTTTCTCGACCGACTTTATTCGCCGGCACTCCCCTTTTATTATCGTGATTTGCTTGAAATAAACGAATTTGAAATTTCGCCGAACGGCTCGATAAACGAAGATTTATTCAACAAACTAACCGCTACGCCAGACGTTTTTTTCGTATGGGAAGGCGGATTATTTGACGGCAACTTATTGAAATTCAGGATATTAAGAAATTTATCCGAAAGATTGTCGCTTCTGGCTTTTACTTCGTATTCCGACTTGAAACGCACGAATTATCATCACGGCGGCGGAATGGCAGACCTTTTTATGACTTACCATACCGACAGCACAAGAGTATCGATTTACGGCTATAATCCGTATTCGCTTATCAATAAAAGCGGAATCGAATTAAATTGGCATAGCAATTTTTCACTGAATTTACGCTATTCATATTCCGATATTAGACAGGATTTGGCGTATCACAACGATTCGGTGTTTCAAAACAATACGAATCTTTCACTCGCCTACGGCGAATCGAATAATTTTTTGAATCAATTAGACGCAAGCGCAGAAATTCCGCTCGGCGATAAATTTTTATGGCGAAATGTCGCGAAACTTGAAACGGTTTACCAACAAGAAAACCCCATAAACAGGACGCGAAACGGCAATTTCGCCACACCTCGAACGCAGCAAAACAATACGCTACAATCGGCGGGAACGCAGTTTTATTTTGCTCCGACGATAAACGACAGTATTTCAATACAAGTTTCTGCAAATCGCTATGTTTCAGATACTAATAGTATTATACATAAAGTAACACATCATACTAAAATTACCGCAGAAAATAAGTTCACGCCGCATAATTTTGACAATTTCTCCTTAAAAATCGACGGCGGATTGCAATTTATCAGAGCAAATCACAGCAAAATCGAAAGTTATCCTTTCGGCTCGCTCCAAGCCGACTTAAAAATTAGCAGTTTCAGGACGCAACTTTGGGGGAAATACGACATAGTTCCTTTGGTATTTTCTTACGATTATGTTTTTTCACCTTTGCAGGATTATTTCAAAATCGCAGACACTTACGCAGGATTCGGGGCAAATTTACATTACCAATTTCCCGTTGCGTCAATTCACGCAGGGTACTCAAACCTTATGGAATTTCGTAAATACCGTGACGGGACTATTGATAGGTTTGGAATCAACAATTGGATTATCGGCAAATTTTGGCATAACAATGTTACGCCTTATGAAAATCCCGGGCAAGTGTTCTCCTTCGGCGGAAATTTAGGCGAAATAAGAAAAATTTCATTATTTTCAAATTGGCTTCTCAGCGACCGAATGCCGTATTTCAAATCGTATTCCGGCATAAAATTTCACTTTAACAGGGACTCGCAAGTTCGTCATTTTTATGTAGATATTTCCTATAATTATTGGAGCAGAAAAGGTTGGCAATCAAATTATTATTTTTCAGAACCGCTGCTGATGTCGCCGCTTGGAAATTATTTTAATTGGGACCGTTCGATTCACGACGTTTCGGTTAAATTATCCGCGGAAATAGAAACGTTTCGCCTGTTTTGGAAAATCGACAACATTCTAAACCGCACAAACTCCTACGTTCCCGGGTATATTATGCCCGGACTTATTTTCCGCTGGGGATTTTCCTGGAATATTTTGGGGTAGCGAACCAAAACGCTTTTTCGACGTTTGGAATAAAGTATTTTCACAGTAAGATTAAAAGATATGGCGGATTTACCGAACAAAATACAAGACCCGATAGCGATTAAAGCAAAGGAAGAGACGAAGGAATAAAATATTTGGCGAAACAATGGGGGCAGCCGGAAGAAAAAATTATCGGTTTTTTGAATTCCGTGCAAAAAAAAGAAAGTGCGATTATAGGCGAAAACGGACTAACCGCAGAAGTGCGCGTCTATTAAAATTTTTGTTTCCTCGTTTATTAGTACCGTATCTAACATATTCAAACCGCCTTTGTTTCCAAAAAATGCAACGGATTTATTAAAATAATATTTTAACAATTATCGAGATAAACCTGCATTATTTCGCTCCTTTTCAGAAAAAAATACTATTTTGCATAGCAGCAAAACAAAAAGGATGCCTAATCGTCGAATGTGTAAAAGCCGCTACAAGACGAACTGACAAAAGTGGAGTATAAGTTATGAAAGAAGATAAATCGTTTATCAACGGAGATATGAAATGATATTTTACAGATACATCGTCAAAGAGTTTATACGACCGTTTTTATATTCGCTCGCCGTAATTTTCATGGTGTTTTTTATGCAAATCACCACGCAGGTTCTGCCCAGAGTTTTGTACAAGGGCGTTTCTTTCGAGATAGTTACGGAACTTCTTTTCGTCAGTATGGCTTCGATAATTTCGCTCGCGCTGCCGATGGCGCTGCTAATTTCGTCGCTTATGGTTTTCGGTAAATTATCGTCCGACAACGAATACACGGCGATGAAATCCGTCGGAATGAATTTGTTCGATATGCTTCCGCCCATAATTTCGTTAAGCGCGGTAATAGGCGTTTTGCTTTTGTTTTTTAACTGCAACATATTACCGAACGCAAACCACCACGCGGCGCAGCTTATGTCGGACGTTATGCGTAAAAAACCCGCCGCGCTAATTGACCCGGGAGTATTGATAAAAGATTTCCCCGGATATGCGATAAAAGTAGATTCCGTAACCGCGGGAACGGGAAATTTATACGGAATTACGATTTTTACGACGCAAAATAACCAAATCCCTGTTGTAAGCGTTGCCGACAGCGGGACGCTTTATTTGACAAAAGACGAAAAATATTTGGAATTGTCTATGTTTAACGGACAAACGGTAAGCGAAAATATTGGCGGCGGAAAAAACAACGAAGCGGATTTTTTCAAAATCGACTTTGAGAAGCAAACGGTCTTTGTGGAAAATATCGACAGCGATTTTTCACGAAGCAGTTACGGCGAGCGCAGCGAAAACGAAATGACAAACGATTCGCTAATTTCCATAATAAAAAAATTTAAGAAAGATATTTCAAACGAAAACGAAAGATTTAACGAGCGGATTTTGGAAATTTCAAACAAAATAAATCAAGCGGTTGCAGATACTTCTGCGGTCTTACTTGTGGAGGACTTTTCGCAATGGTATGCGTCTGTAAATAACGTTTTGTCGCCCAGAACCATAAATTATGCAATAAGCAACGAAATATATTTTACGGAATCAATAATACGTAACATAAAAGAATACCAAAACAGCGTATCTGAATATTTGATAGAGGTTTACAAAAAATATTCGCTTGCGGTAGCCGCAGTAATTTTTGCTATTTTGGGCATTCCGCTTGGAATTATCGCCAAAAACGGTTCTGCGGCGATAAGCGTAAGTTACAGTTTGATTTTTTTCATTTTTTATTGGGCGTTTTTAATCGGCGGCGAATATTTAGCAAACAAAGGACAAGTTTCTCCGCACATCGCTATGTGGTCGGGAGACGCGATTTTGGCGCTTGCTGCGGTTTGGCTTTTAAGAAAAGTTTCCGGCTACGAAAGCGGTTTCAGAATTTCAAGCATTATAGAATTTGTTTCAAATCCTTTTCGTAATCTGCTGAAAATTATAGGATTTGGAAAAATATTAAAATTTTTCAAAAGTATATTTGAATTTATAATCGACTTACCCCAAAAAGCGCTTAACTTATTTCTGCCGAAAATTTCCGCGTATATTTTGGGACGTTTCTTATCATATTTTTTGGTAACCTTGACGGGGCTTGCCGTTTTGACGGCGGTTATAGATTTTGTGAGCAATATAAATGTCTTTACGGGGGCGAAGTTAGAAGAAACGGCGGCTTATTATTCGTATTTCATCGCATCGTTTTTGTCAATGATTCTACCGATTTCAATGCTTTTGGCGGTTATGCTTTCTATTGGTTCATTTTCTAAAACAAACGAACTAACCGCTATAAAATCCAGCGGTATAAGTATGGTGAAGATAACCTTTCCTTTAATTGTAATCGGGATGTTTCTATCCGTCGGAATTTTCTTTTTTAACGAGACGTTTCTTGCGACCGCAAACGGAAAACTGCAACTTTACAAAGACACGTTTTCTGCGCGCCGCAACGCAAATCCGGTTCCAACGGAAGTTTCGGAGTCGCGCAGAAATTTTTACTACTTTTCCGACGCAAACACCGCCTATTTTTTTAGAAGAATAACCACTTCGCCGCCAAGATACGAAACCGTCGTAAAATATTCTTTTGAGAATTACAGAATAAAAAGCGTCACGACCGCCGAAATTCTTGATTACGATTCGGAAAAAAATCAATGGATAATACCCGAAGGTAAAGAAAAAATACTGCAAAAAGACGGAAACATAGTAGTAAATCATTTATCGCAAGCGGTACTGACCGATTTGGTGCAAAAGCCCGTCGATATGCTTAAACCGATACGTAAAGTCGAGCAAATGAGTTATAGCGAACTTAAAAAAGGCATAGAAAACGCAAAACAAAGAGGCGAAAAGACGCAAAAATATTTAGCAGACAGTAATTTTAAGTTTTCGCTGCCGCTGATGAACGTAGTCGTGGTCTTGGTAGGCGTAGCGGCGACAGCCCGCTCCACAAAACGCGGCGGCGCTGTTCATTTCGGTGCCGGACTTGTGTTCGTATTCGTCTATTGGGTGATAGCGCAGTTTCTTATCGTACTCGGAAGAAACGAGTCGGTAAATCCAATAGTTGCGGCGTGGAGCGCCACAATAATATTTTTAGGGGGCGGATTTTTCCTTTATACGAAAGCGTCAAAATGAAACCGAAAACAGATAGAATTAAAATTTCCGAAGAAAAGCAAAACATTGTTTTGATTGGCGACAATTATAGTTTAGTCGATATTATAGAGATTTATCTCTATAAAAACTTTAACGTAATCGCGACAATCAACGAGTTCGACGGAATGAAAAAAGTAAGGGACTTCTCCCCCGTTTGCATTTTTATCAAAGTTCCCGACAACATCGGCTTGCTTTTGTCGTTTATAGCAAAAACCAAAAACGAGAACTTTGGACATATTCCGATTATCGCGTTTTCAAAAAGTATAATTCCTACGCTTAACGAATTTACTTTGAAATCGGCGGGGATTGCCGGAATAATTAAATTTCCAGTAGCGCATCAGGAATTTTTGTCGATAGTCGGAAGCGTCGTTAAAGAAAATATTTGACAAAATTTTCAAAAATTCAATTCTTTCGCTTTTTGTTCGACAGACCTTTGTGTTTTCCTTTTCCCGTTTCTTTTTTTCCGTATTTTTGTTCGACAAATCTTTTGTGCGCTTTTCGTTTGGCGATTTTTTTGGCAAGCGCCGCCGTTTCTTTATCTTCAATTTCTTTTTGTTTTTTATCGGATTTCGGCATTAAATTTTCGTCAAAATTTTCTGTTTCTTTTCGTTTTGTTTTCGGCGAAAATTCTTTCGCTTCCTCAAAAGTCGTGTTTTCAATTTTTTCGCTGTGAAACGGATGATACGGAAAAACTTCGCTGTTGCATTCGATTTCCCGCATAATTTCAAACCATTTAAGGCGTTCCTGCAAAGAACAAAAACAAAACGCTTTCGCATTTTTTCCCATTCGTCCGCACCTTCCGATTCTGTGGATAAAAAGCGTTGCCGACGACGCGACATTGATAGAAATTACGATGCCGACGTCGGGAAAATCCAACCCGCGAGCCGCAATGTCTGTGGCTACAAGAATTTTTACGTTTCCTTTCGCAAATTTTTCGACCAAATAATTTCGCTCCGTGATTGTTTTATCCGAATGAATACAAACGCAGCCGAATCCTTTTTGTAATATTTCTTTTGAAACCGCGTCTGCGCCGGATTTGGAATCGGCAAACACGATAATTTTTTCGTTTTTCAACTCGCCGAGCAGGTACAAAAGCGTCTTTCTTTTTTTGTCTTTTTCGACAAAAACGGCGTTCAGCAAAATATTTTCGGGAATTTTTACAAGCGCTTTGTTTATCGTTTTCGTTATGTCGATTACAACAGGTTCACGGGACGCTTTTCCTGCGATTTTTGCGCTCGTTTTATTGATTGTCGCGGAAAAAAACATAATTTGACATTCAAACGACAGTTTTTCAACCAATTTTGAAACGTCGCCGACAAACCCCAAATCGGTCATTCGGTCGGTTTCGTCGATAACGCAAATTTCAGCGGATTCCAAAAGCAATTCGCCGCGCAAAACGAGGTCAAGCGCTCTTCCGGGCGTCGCGATTACGATGTCCGTTCCCGTCCTGAGTTCCTGCAATTGCGGCGAAATCCCCGATTTTCCGACGATTACGGTTATTTTTAAGTTCAGCAAATCCGACAATTTTAGCGCAAAATCCCGAGTTTGAAACGCTAATTCGCTCGTCGGCGAAAGAATCAATGCGCGAATTTTTCCGTTTCCGTTTTTTTTGGGGTTTTTAACGATAAAATCGACAATAGGAATTAAAAAAGCGGCGGTTTTTCCCGTTCCCGTAGGTGCGCAGGCGATAATGTCTCGACCTTGAACAGCCGCGGGCAAAACTTCTTTTTGAATGGGTGTAGGACTTGCATAACCAGTCGAAAATACTGCGTCTAAAACCGATTTATCTATGCCGAAATCTTCAAATTCGCTCAACTTGCGCTCCTCAAAACAAATGCGTCCGGTGTTCGCTAAAATACTATATTTCAAATCACGGAGGAGCGCGTCTGTCGAATTAAGGTAATTTTAGCCGTTTTTCTCTTGTTAGTTTAATGGATATTCATCGGAAAGTATTGCGATATGTCATCAAGCATTTCATAAAAGTAAACAATTTTTACAAAAACCATTTCCACATTTTATATACTTTGTCGATTTCAGGCAAATAGTATATTTATCGGCGAAACTTGCGTTTATGTCCCGAAGAAAAGGAGAAAATGTTGCAGAAAATTATTATTTCGCTTTTAATATCATCGGCTATCGTTTCGTTTTTCGGATGCGCGTCGCCAAGATACGCATATTTGAACGACGGGAAAAACAATAATGCGCCTTCTTCCAAAACCGCCGCATCGGCAAATAAAAACCAGACGAACAAGCACGAGTTGCGCGGAGAAGCGTCGTGGTACGGTCCGGGTTATCACGGGAAAACCACCGCAAACGGCGAAAAATTTAACCAGAACGATATGACCGCGGCGCACAAAACGCTTCCGTTCAATACGAAATTAAAGGTTACGGATTTGCAAACCGGCAGGTCTGTAATTGTCCGCGTCAACGACCGGGGACCTTACGTCGATGGACGAATCATCGACTTGTCGAAAAAAGCCGCCGAAAGATTAGGCATAAAAGAAAAAGGAACCGCTTCCGTTAAATTGGAGATAATTAAATGAGAATTTTGAAACCGAAAGCATACTTTGACGCCGCGTCGGGGATTTTTAGAAACTTCTTTGCGGGCGAAGCGGTTTATCCGTTTTACGCGTCTCTTAAACTGACCGCCAAATGTCATTTCGGCTGCCCGTTTTGCAATATGCACAAATACACGGAAGACGATTTGACGACGGATAAAATCATAAAAATTCTTGATAATCTGTCGTCTTCGCCCGTTCTTATGACTTCTTTTGAGGGCGGAGAGCCGCTTTTGAGGGAAGATATAGGCGAATTGCTTGAATATGCGCGCAAAAAGTGCAATTTTTATCTGCTTTTTACGAGCAGCGCAAAAAACATTTTGGATTATCCTATGCAAAAATATTGCGAAAACATCGATTTTTTACACGTTTCGATTGACGAAGGGCATAACAATCTGGAAATGTTTGAAATGCTGAACGAATTGAACGGGTTCAAAAGCGAATTGTCGGTTCAAATCGTTATAACTCAGGATACGCTCGAATGTCTGGAAGAAAAAGTGCAAAAATGTTTTGCCGCAAAAGCAAATTGCGTCGTGATTCCCGCTGCGGAAATGGACGGGGCGAAAAAGAAATCCTTTCCAAGCATCAATATTTTCGAGCAAAAAATCCGTGAACTGAAACGAAAATATCCCTCGACGATTCACACGCCTTTGGGATATTTCTCGGCATACAGAAATGCGAAATGTTCGTCGGCTTCGGTGATTATCGCGCCTAACGGAAAATTGTTTTATCCCTGCAATATTCTGGGTGATTTCGGCTGCGACCTGACTGAAACCGACATCAACAAATGGCTTGCCGGCGGCGAGGCGAGGAACGCCCGCAGAAAAATGAAAAACTGCGAAATAAATTGCGGCTGGTATCAGTATTATTCCATAGATTCGTATTTGTCGGTTTCGACGCTGGGCGAGGCGTTGTCGCCGGCTTTTGCGAAGAAACGCGAAAACTAATCTTAAACCTTACAGATATATGCCGAACTGACGAGCATATACAAAACGACATTGGGGTTTGCGGTTGAATTTAATTCCTTAAAAATTTGTGAAAATTGTTGTACGGCGCTTTTTATGGACTTCTCCGAAATATTTTCACAAAATTTTCATTTTTTCTTGACAAACGATTTACACAAATATTATTTTACCGACCGAAAGTTTTTAATTTGTTTAGAAAGGGGTAAAAACTTGACGACGGGAATTG
>Ga0268262_10006313_pt1 | contig 11421 bp, 6 predicted proteins | sample TergutNc150P3_FD_190354 | JGI IMG/M metagenome (GOLD analysis project Ga0268262, IMG submission 190354) | Nasutitermes corniger P3 segment gut microbial community from laboratory colony in Florida, USA - Nc150 P3 (SPAdes) (version 2) | ecosystem: Host-associated > Arthropoda: Insects > Digestive...
GGGGGGGACCTATTTTTGCTTGTTTTGTACTCTTATTGAGTAAAAATAATATTGACGTACACAAAGTTGTGTACATTTTATCAAAATTGCAAATTTTGTTTTTTAGTCCCAAGTTTTGACCCATTTCTATAACAAATTAAAAACCAACGGTCGAGAAAATAATATTTGTGTAAAACTTTTGTCAAGTATTTTTTTGTAAAAAAGTGAAAATGTTTTTTGCTTGGGGGATTTTTGTTTTGGGAGCAAGTCCGAAAAAAAATCAATCAATTTGAAAAAAAAAACAGCCGATTCGGGTTTTCCAAATCGGCTGTTTTTAGGCAATTATGAAACAAAACAAATTTAGTAGTTCCCGAATTTATCGTCGTCAAAAGGAATCACGGTATCGTCGTGCTTAACTTTATCGGAAGCGGCGTGAACATGCGATATTTGTTTTGTCTGCAAATTTTTTATTGTGTCAAATCTCTTCTTTTGCTCTTCTCTTCTTCGCTGCCTAATCAACTCTTGTGTTTTATGGCGTTTTGCGACTCTTTGCGAATTTGCTCCGGCGACAATCGTTTCCAAATCTCGCATCAAATCGTTCATAACCATCGCCTGAGAATTCAATTCTTCTGAACTTGCAGCCAATTCTTCCGAACCGGAAGCGTTTATCTGCGTTATCTGGTCCATATTTCCTATCGCGGAATTAACCTGCTGGACCCCCCGCGCCTGCTCTTCGGCGGCGGTCGTAATTTCATTGACTATTACCGCGATTTTATTCGATACTTCGGTTATTTTTCCTATCGCTTCCGCAGTTTCGTTTGCCAAACTCACTCCGCGCAAACTGCTTGCCTGCGAACTTTCAATAAGCTGCGCCGTCTTTTTGGCGCTTTCGGCGCTTCTTTGAGCAAGATTTCTAACTTCTTCCGCAACGACCGCAAATCCTTTACCCGCTTCGCCCGCCCGAGCCGCTTCGACAGCAGCGTTAAGCGCCAAAAGATTGGTCTGGAAAGCGATTTCGTCGATGTCTTTAAGAATTTTCGCCGTCTCGTTGCTTGAACTTTGAATTTCGATAACCGCCTCGTTCAATCGTCCCATAGCGGTTTGACCCGCTTCGGATTTTTGGACGCTGTCTTTCACCAAAACGTCGGCGTTTCTTGCGTTGTCGGCGGTTTGTTTGGTCATCGACGTAATCTCGTTAAGCGAAGCCGAAATTTCTTCCAAATTCGCCGCCTGCTGAGTCGCTCCGTTAGCCATATCCTGCGACGTATTTGAAATTTCTCCCGCCGCCGTCGTAACTTGCGCCGAACTATCCGAAAGTCCGTCGATAGCCGTAGTAATAGGTTTGACTATCGAGTTTGTAACGAAAATACTCGCCAAAAATCCAAGCGCTATCGCGGCTATTACTAAAATAATCATAACGATAATGCTTGCCGATAAACTTGCCGACGCGCTATTGGCTCTATCAGAGTTTTTACTTATTGTCCCTTTCATCAAACTTTCCAAACTTTCTTGAAGTTTAGAAAGTTCTACGCCCTGTTTATCGCGCCATTTTTCACGGACTGTCTGCAAAGCAATATAACTCTTAAAGTCAGATATAACGGCATCTTCGCGGTTTTTCAAATCCGCTATTCTATTTTTGTAAATATCGGCGAAAGTCGGCGAATTTATAAGTTGGCTGTAAGTTTCATATTCTCTCGCCGCCTCTTTGAGAGCGTCTCCGTATCCTATGGTATCGCTTCTGTTTACGACTATTTCAAAGGAACTTCGCGTTTCGGTTACTTGTGAAATAAGCAGGTTCATATTGTCTCTGTCTTCCGAAGAAAATAATCTTCCCAATCCGCCGCTTGCGTTCATAGTGTTTCTTAGATTTGTGGCTTGAGTAGTCAAATATTTGGTTCCGTCGAAAACGTTTTGTTTATGTCCTCTTTGTTTATCGACCGTACTGAAAATCGAATCGCAATAAATCCGCAAATCCTTTTCAATCGGTTTTAACTCGTTTAGCGCTAACGGAAGAAAAACCAAATCCGGCGACATTTTCGCAAGCGCCTCCATTTGTTTTATCATTCCTTCAATATCGTCGAAACTTTTTCTCGCCCGATTTTCACTTTCTTTCTCGTCGCTTCTGGCGAAATCGCGCAGCCAAACCCTTACCTCTACGTAAGGTTTGTATAAATCGTCGCCTAATCCCATCGCCGGAAACGCCTGTTTCGCAATGATTTCCGACTGTTTTGAAGCCCCCGCCATAACTATTACAGCAATAGCCCCCAAAACGGTCGTCACAACCAATAAAATTGTCGCAAGCACACTAATTTTTGCGCCTAATTTGAGTTTTTTGAACACAAGAAACCTCCTAAAAAAGTTAAAGCCCCACAAATCACATATAACCGAACGGCGCAAATATACATTATTGTAAAACAAAAAAGAAAAAAAATTAAAATAAAGGAAGAAATTCCAAAATTTTCGTTTTATTCAAACCGATATAAGTCAAAAAAATCCGCCGATTCGGGAAATCCAAATCGGCGGGGTTTTGGGCAATTATGAAACAAAACAAAGTTAGTAGTTGCCAAATTTATCGTCGTCAAAAGGAATCACGGTATCGTCGTGCTTAACTTTATCGGAAGCGTGTTCGTGCGCTATTTGTTTTGTTTGCAAATTTTGAATGGAAGCAAATCTCTTATTTTGCGCTTCTTTTCTCCTTTGAACCATCATCTCTTTTGTTTTGTGGCGTTTCGCGACTCTTTGCGAATTCGCTCCTTCGACGATGGTTTCCAAATCTCGCATCAAGTCGTTCATAACCATCGCCTGAGAATTCAATTCTTCCGAACTTGCCGCCAACTCTTCCGAACCGGAAGCGTTTATTTGAGTTATCTGGTCCATATTTCCTATCGAGGCGTTAACCTGAGTCACACCACGCGCCTGCTCTTCGGCGGCGGTAGTAATTTCGGTCACTATCATCGCGATTTTATTCGACACTTCCGTGATTTTTTCTATCGCCTGCCTCGTTTCGTCCGCCAAACTTACTCCGCGCTCACTGCTTGCCTGCGAACTTTCAATAAGATGCGCCGTCTTTTTGGCGCTTTCGGCGCTTCGCTGCGCAAGATTTCTAACTTCTTCCGCGACGACCGCAAATCCTTTACCCGCCTCGCCCGCTCTTGCCGCTTCGACAGCCGCGTTAAGCGCCAGAAGGTTGGTTTGGAAAGCGATTTCGTCGATGTCTTTAAGAATTTTCGCCGTCTCGTTGCTGGAATTTTGAATTTCGATAACCGCTTCGTGCAAACGTCCCATAGCGGTTTGCCCCGCTTTTGGTTTTTCGACGCTGTCTCTCACCAAAACGTCGGCGCTTCTTGCGTTATCGGCGGTTTGTTTGGTCATCGACGTAATTTCGTTGAGCGAAGCGGAAATTTCTTCCAGATTTGACGCCTGCTGGGTCGCTCCGTTAGCCATATCCTGCGATGTATTTGAAATTTCTCCCGACGCGGTCGTGACTTGCGCCGAACTGTCCGAAAGTCCGTCGATAGCCGCCGTAATCGGTTTGATTATCGACTTTGTAACAAGCATACTCGTAAAAATTCCCGCAACTACCGCGATTAACAAAAGAATAATCATTACGACAATGCTTGCGGATAAACTTATTGCCGCTTTATCGGCTCTTTCCGAGTTTGAGTCAATGGCACCGTTCATCAGACCTTCCATACATTTTTGAAGGTTGTTCGTTCCTGTACGTTGTTTAGTACGCCATCCATCGCGTACGTTTTGCAGGTCCCGATACTCCTTAAATTTTTGGATAACGATTAATTCGCGGTTTTTCAATTCTTCAATATTTTTTTTGAAATTCTCGGGTAAAGCCGACGAATTTAACAAACGCTCATAAGTTTCAAATTCTCTCGCCGCCTCGTTAAGGGCGTCGCCGAACCCTATGGTATCGTTTCTGTTGACGGCGTTTTCAAAAGAACTTCTGGTTTCGGTGATTTGAGAAATAAGCAGGTTCATATTGTTTCTGTCTTCCGTAGAAGAAAATCCGCCGCTTGCATTTATTTTGTCTCTTAATTGTGTGGATTGCGTCGTTAAATATTTGGTAATATCAAAAACGTCTTGTTTTGGACCTCTCTGTTTATCGGCATAAGCGAAAATGGAATCGCAAGATAAGCGCAAATCCTTTTCAACCGGTAAAAATTCGTTTACAGAGATAGGCAACTGAACCAAATCCGGCGACACTTTTACAAGTTCCTGCATTTGTTTCAGCACATCTTCAACTTCGTCGAAATATTTTCGCACCAAGATTTCGCTCTCCTTACTGTCGGTGTTGTAAAAATCCCGCAAATTTAACCTTAAATTCGCAACTGGTAAGGATAAATCGTTGCCTAATCTAATCGACGGAAACGCCTGTTTGGAAATAATCGACGACTGCTTGGAAGCGCTCGACATAACCGCCACCGCGATTGTCCCCAAGATAACCATCACAATCAGCAAAATTGCCGCCAATAAGGTGATTTTTGCACCTAATTTAAGATTTTTGAACACGGTAACCCTCCCTAAAAGTTAAAATAAAATACCAAAACAAGTTTCCAAAGCGCGACCATAATTAATTCTGACTATCGGTCGGCGGCGCTAATATATGTTATTGCAAAACAAAAAATAAAAAATTTTTGAAAAAAAAGAAAAGAAATCAATCGATTTGAAAAAAAAACAGCCGATTCGGGTTTTCCAAATCGGCTGTTTTTGGGCGATTATGAAACAAAGTTAGTAGTTGCCAAATTTATCGTCGTCAAAAGGAATCACGGTAGCGTCGTGCTTAACTTTATCGGGAGCGTGTGCATGCGCTATTTGTTTTGTCTGCAAGTTTTGAATAGCGGCAAGCATCTTGCCTTGCTTTTCATTTTGCTTTTCGATTCTTCTTTGCCTCATCATTTCATTCGTTTTGTGACGTTTCAAAACTCTTAGCGAATTCGCTCCGGCGACAATTATTTCCAAATCTTTCATCAAATCGCTCATAACGAGCGCCTGAGAATTCAATTCTTCCGAACTTGCAGCCAACTCTTCCGAACCGGAAGCGTTTATTTGAGTTATCTGGTCCATATTTCCTATCGCGGAATTAACCTGCGTGACGCCCTGCGCCTGCTCTTCGGCGGCGGTAGTGATTTCATCGACTATCGTCGCAATTTTGTGAGATACTTCCGTGATTTTTCCTATCGCTTCTTCAGTTTCCTTTGCCAAACTTACTCCGCGCTCGCTGCTTGCCTGCGAACTTTCGATAAGTTGAGCCGTTTTCTTTGCGCTTTCGGCGCTTCTTTGAGCAAGATTTCTAACTTCTTCCGCAACGACGGCAAATCCTTTGCCCGCTTCTCCCGCTCTTGCCGCTTCCACCGCAGCGTTAAGCGCCAAAAGGTTGGTCTGGAAAGCGATTTCGTCAATATCTTTAAGAATTTTCGCCGTTTCTTTACTTGAATTTTGAATTTCGATAACCGCTTCGTTCAAGCGTCCCATGGCGTTCTGCCCCGCTTTTGATTTTTCGACGCTGTCTTTTACCAAAGCGTCGGCGTTTCTTGCGTTGTCGGCGGTTTGCTTGGTCATCGATGTGATTTCGTTGAGCGAAGCCGAAATTTCTTCCAGATTCGACGCTTGCTGGGTCGCTCCGTTAGCCATATTCTGTGATGTGCCTGAAATTTCTCCCGCCGCCGTCGTGACTTGGCTTGAGCTGTCCGAAAGTCCGTCAATAGCCAACGTAATCGGCTTGATTATCGAACTTGTTACAAGCGTACTTGTAAAAATTCCCAACGCTATCGCTATTATCAAAAGAATAATCATAACGAAAACGCTTCCGTTCAAACTTTTGGCAGCGCCTTCGGCTCTTTCCGAGTTCTTATTTATTGTACCGTATAAAAGGTTGTCCATACTTGCGACAAGGTTTTCCATTCCGGTATCACGCTTTATGCGCCATACTTTACGGGTGATTTGCAAATCCCGGAACTCTTTTAATTTTGAAAGAACGGCTTCTTCGCGGCTTTTTACCTCGCTTACTTTTCTTTTCAGATTATCGTCCATATTCGGCGAATTCAGCAGCGCATCGTAATAATTGTAATCTTTTTCCACCCAACTAATGACCTCGCCTAAGCCGACAGTGTCGTTTACGCTTATAACGGTCTCAGTCATTCTTCTTGTTTCTATAAATTGCGAAATCAACAGATTCCAAATGTCTCTTTCCGCCGAACAGCATGCGCGCGGCGTTTCGTTCCTTAGCGCCTGTTGCTGCGCCGCCAAGTATTTTAAGCCGTCATAAATGAAATCCTTAGCGGCTTTCTGTTTGTCGGTAATGGCAAAAATTGTGTCGCAAACCATTTTTAATTCTTTTTCAAGCGGTGCCAATTCTTTTAATGCTATCGGCAAAAAAACCAAATCCGTCGCTACTTTTGCAAGCGAGTCCATTTGTTTAATACGGTTCTCAAGTTCGTCAAAACCCTTTCGCAATTCAATTTCGCTCTCCTTACTATTGGTTTTGGAAAAATCTTTTAAATCCACTCTCATTTTTGCAACCACGTCGGATAAACCGACACCTAACCTAATCGCCGGAAATGCCTGCACCGCAATAATGCCCGACTGTTTCGAAGCCCCGCCCATAACAACCGATGCTATGACGCCAAGAATTGTCATTACTACAAGCAGAATCACTGCCAAGAAGGTGATTTTTTCACCCAATTTAAGATTTTTGAACACGGCACACCCCTCTCTAAAAAAAATTAAACACTATAACTTAACGGGTGAAAATACATTAGTTTTCAAAACAAAAAACTTAGAAACTATTGAATTATAAAATATTTTATTTTTTTTGTAAAAATTTCTTGAATAACGGATGAAAAACTTATTATTTTCCCTCAAAAAAACGGCAATTTTAATAAAAAGGAGTAAAAATGTCGGAAACATTGGAATTTCAAACCGAAGCGAAACAACTGCTTCAACTTATGATTCATTCTCTTTACAGCCACAAAGAGATTTTTTTGCGTGAAATAGTATCTAACGCGTCGGACGCTTTGGACAAAGCTCGCATCGAATCGCTGACAAACAGCGGCGCGGTAAAAATCGACGCCGATTCTCTTAAAATAACTATTTCGGCAGACAAAGAAAACAGACGTATAACCGTATCGGACAACGGAATAGGGATGAACCGCGAAGAACTTATAAATAACTTGGGAACTATCGCGCGAAGCGGCTCGAAGGCGTTTTTGGAAAACCTTTCGGGAGACCAGAAATTGGATTCCAACCTTATCGGGCAGTTCGGCGTAGGATTTTATTCGGTTTTTATGGTCGCGTCGAAAGTAGAAGTTTTAAGCAAACGAATAGGCGAAGAGACCGCGTTTCGCTGGACTTCGACGGCGGACACCACGTACGAAATTTCGCAGGCGTCGAGAGTAGAAAACGGAACGGACGTAATCATTTATCTCAACGAAGGCGAAGACGAGTATTTGGAGAACTGGAAACTTAAAAATTTGGTCAAGAAATATTCTTCGTTCATAGCGTTTCCGGTAATGATGGCAAGCGACGATGAAAATAAAAAAGGCGAATTTGAAAAAATAAATTCTCTCAAACCTATTTGGGAAAGAAGCGCAAGCGAGGTCAAAGAAGAAGAATACGAAGAGTTTTATACTCAGGCGTGCGGCGGGTTCGGCAAAGTCCTCAAAACTATTCACACGAAAGCCGAAGGCGCTATGGAATATTCGGCTATCGCTTTTATCCCCGAAAAAATATCGCCTTTTGAGATTTACAATCAGGAACGCAAGCACGGCGTAAAATTATACGTTAAAAAAGTGTTTATCTCCGACGACATAAAAGAACTGCTGCCCGATTATTTCCGTTTTGTGAGGGGAATAGTAGATTCAAACGACCTGCCGCTAAACGTTTCGCGCGAAATTTTACAGGACAATCCGATTCTCGGAAAAATCCGCAAAGCGCTTACGGCAAAAATATTTTCGGAACTTAAAAAATTGGCGCAAAACGACAAAGAAAAGTATTCGGCGTTTTGGAAAGAATTAGGCGCGATTATCAAAGAGGGCTTGTATAACGATTACGAAAATCGCGACGAACTTTTGGAGGTTTTGCGTTTTAATTCAAGCGGCGGCGACAGCGCGGATTATTTGACTTCGATAGACGAATATATTTCGCGGATGAACGAAAAACAAAAGGATATTTATTATCTTATAGGCGATACTTACGAAGCGGTTAGAAAAAGTCCGCACATGGAGCTGTTTCGCGAAAAAAACATCGAGGTGATTTATTTTACCGACCCTATCGACGAGTTTATCGTTCCCGCTCTGTTTAACGTAAAAGGGAAAGAACTCAAAAGCATCGCCGACGCAAAACTGGATTTGGGCGAACTTGACGGTGAAGACAAAGCCGCCAAAGAAGAAAGCGAGAAAAAACTCAAAAAGTTTATAGGGCGCGTAAAAAACATTCTGGGCGACAGAGTGGCGGACGTAAGCGTTACCGCCCGTCTTAAAGAAAGCCCCGCAAGAATCGTAGCGGGCGACGGTGGAGTGGGAAGCCAGATGGAAAAAATGATGCGGGCGATGGGGCAGGTAATCCCCGAAAACAAAAAGAATCTGGAAATAAACGCCCAACATTCGGTCATAGACAAACTTAATTCTCTGTATGAAAAAGACCCCAAAAGCGAGGACTTGCAGGAGTGGGTTATTCTTCTTTACGAGCAGGCGCTTATCGCGGGCGGAAAACCCGTTCCAGACCAGTCGGCGTATATGCAGAGAATAAATAAACTGTTTGAAAAAGCAATAGGAGAGTGAGAAATAGAATTAAAGGCGGCTATATACAATTTTCCTTCTCCAAACAAAAAAGAGCGCAAAATTTCGTGCTTGCTGCACAACAAAAAAGGAAGTAAGATGGCATTTTCTGCTTCCTTTTTTATTTTTTCTTTCCAAACAATCACACAAGAGACATTTATGCAAGATTTACGTGGTATTCAGGTCGGAAAATATAATATGAAGCGCTTATCTTTTTGCGGTAATCGGTAAAATTTATACATGTGTTCATAATAAATTATAAAATTTACAAAAAATATTAAAAAAATAAGAAATGTCGTTTGAGCAAATATTATTTTATTGTTGTAATTTCTATGGGGGAATTTAATGGAAGCAGCGGCAATAAATCCGTTTATAAGTGCGACTGTCACCACTTACAAAAATATGCTTTTTGATAATGACGTGAAACCAAGCGCGCCGTTTCTAAAAAAGGAACCGTTTCCGTCTTACGAGATTTCTACGACTATCGGGTTATCGGGCAAGGCGGCGGGGTCTATTTCTATCGCGTATCCTATGGATGTCGCGCTAAAAACAATTTCGGCGATGATAGGCGCGCCTATCGACGCAAAAAGCCCCGATTTGGCGGACGGCGTCGGCGAAATAGTGAATATAGTCGCGGGATACGCCAAAAAAGATTTGGTTCAGTACGCCTTGGAAATATCGCTTCCAAGCGTGATTAAGGGCGAACACTGGATATGTACGCCGAGCGGCGTTCCCTGTATAGTCGTTCCGTTTGAAAGCAAATACGGAAAATTCTGTATGGAAGTGGCGCTGGTTACAAAAAAATAATCGAGGACGTTTATGGAACTCTTGCTGATAGCGCTGGGGCTTTCGGCTGATGCGTTTGCGGTATCGCTGTCGGGCGGCGCAGGCGAAAAAAAATTACCCGTGAAATTCGCGCTGAACGCGTCTTTAATGTTCGGCTTTTTTCAGGCGGCAATGCCCGCGTTAGGATACTTCTTCGGGAATTTGTGGGCTAGATATGTTTTTAAGTTCGGACATTGGATTTCATTTGCGATGCTTGCGTTTGTCGGAGTAAAAATGATTCTTGAAACGGTAAAAAAAGAAGAAAACGAAAACATTAACAACAGTAAAAGTTTTTCAAATATCAAAAACGTTTTATTTTTGGCTTTGGCGACGAGTATCGACGCTTTTGCCGTCGGCGTTTCATTTTCTTTTGATCCAAAGCCGATATTTTTCTCAATTATGGTCATCGGAATTATCACGTTTTTCGTTTCGTTCGCCGGATTTTTTATCGGACGTAAATTCGGCGTTTTGTTCGGCGAAAAAGCGGGAATTCTGGGCGGTACGATTTTGCTTGCCGTCGGCGTAAAAATCGTCGTCTCGCGTTATGTCGGGTAATGTGGAAAAAATTTTCAAAATCGACAACATTTCGTTCAGCAGCGAGGAAACCGGTTTCGCGGTCGTTTACGCCCGCGGTGAAAACGACGAAGAAATAAAGTTAGTCGGGACTTTGGCGATGCTTCGCGGCGGCGAAAAAATACTTGCAAGCGGAAGTTTGCAGAACAGCGAAAAATGGGGCGAGCAGTTTCGCGTCGAACGATTTGAGTATGTCAAAGTATCGGGAACGCAGGAAATCATAGCCATTTTGTCGTCGGGGATTATCAAAGGGGTAAGACAAAAAACCGCTCAAAGAATCGTTGATACTTTCGGCGAAAACACTATGGATATTTTAGACAACGCTCCGCAGCGTCTGGCGGAAGTCCCGAAACTTACTCAAAAAACAATCAATCAAATAACGCAATCCTGGCATGAAGGACGGGAAATTCGCGAACTCACGGCGTTTCTATACCCATACGGAATCGCGATGCCGTTTATTTATCGGCTGCAAAAAATATACGGAAAGAGCGCGAAAGCGGTAATTTCACAAAATCCATATCAGTTAATCGAGGATATGCGGGGCGTGGGATTTTTTAAGGCGGATAAAATCGCGCAGGCAATCGGTTTTACCGACAGCTATCGAAGAACGCGGGCGGCTATAATTCATATCTTGCGCGAGGCGGAAAGCGACGGAAACGTTTATCTTCCAAAATCCGAACTCATGAGTAAAACCGCGCTTTTAGTAAAAGAAGACGAAAACACCGTTTTGTTCTGTTTGGATTTTTTGAAAAACGAAGTGGTCGCGGTCGAGTACGAAAACGACGTTTATTTGAAAAATTTGTGGCTTATCGAAACCGAATGCGCCGAATTAGTGCGAAAAAGAGCGGTAGAGACAAATAAACTTGAAAAATCGTCGAAAGAAATTTCGGACTGGGCGCAAAAAGAGTGCGAAGATAAACAAATGGTCGTAAATCCCGAACAAATTTTAGCGGTGGTTTGCGCGGCGCAGACAGAAATGTTTATACTGACGGGCGGTCCCGGAACCGGAAAAACAACGACCCTTAAAATGATAGTCGCCTGGTTCAAAAGCAAAAACAAACACGTAGTTTTGTCCGCCCCGACCGGAAGAGCGGCGCAGCGAATCACCGAAATTAGCGGTGAAAGCGCAAAAACTATTCATCGGCTTTTGGAATATCAGCTAATCGACGGACGCGGAAGATTCACCAGAAACGAAAACAATCCGTTAGAAGGCGACGTTTTTATCATCGACGAGATGTCGATGGTGGATTTGCGGCTT
>Ga0268262_10006314_pt1 | contig 11420 bp, 5 predicted proteins | sample TergutNc150P3_FD_190354 | JGI IMG/M metagenome (GOLD analysis project Ga0268262, IMG submission 190354) | Nasutitermes corniger P3 segment gut microbial community from laboratory colony in Florida, USA - Nc150 P3 (SPAdes) (version 2) | ecosystem: Host-associated > Arthropoda: Insects > Digestive...
GGGAGCCGTTCGGCGACCACGCTACTGAATTAACACAATTGCTATGCCCGGTTGCCGAGCGCAATGCCGCGCGCGCCGTGTTTTTTTGCATCTGCGCCCCTTTTTCGGGAATGATGAGGCAGCGCGCCGCCTCGAATGAATGGGGCATATGCCGGCAGCGAATCAGTTGCGTTCTGTAACAATCAGGCGCTTCCGCGCGCGCCCCCTCAAGACCGCAATCATGTAAAATCGTACCGACCAGCGACGCTTCGTCCAGCCGGGCGGCGCCGAGATCGCAATCCAGCACGCGGGCGCGGGTCAGGTCTGCGGCGGTGAAATCCGCGCCGCTCAGATTGACGCGTTCAAACCGCGTATCGTGGAGTTTTGCGCGGGAAAGGTTTGCCCCCGGCAGGTCGATCGAAATCGTCCGACCGCTCAAATCCGCTCCGGTCAGGTTTAGCGCGCGCAAGTTCGGACGCGGGTATCCTTTTGCTTTTGCGCGCATTGAGTAGAAAAGCAGGTTCATATTTGCGGCTGTACCGTTCCTCCGCGCCCAGCTCTGCATGGCTGCAAGCGGTTCGCGTGTGCCGTCTTCCATCAGCATTTGCCCAAAGAAGTCGAGGGTTTCGTCGCTGGGCTTCGGCATGTCCCAGGCGGCGGATTCATCTTGTTTCACAGCTTCATATAAATACTTCGCCACAAAGTATTCCTGCATTGATGTGTGCGAAAACCTGAACACATCGTCGCCGGAACGCGCCAAAAAAGTGGAATTGCGCAAGTCCTCCTCAAGCCGGTCGCGGTTTAATGTGGCGTATCTTGAAGTCAGGTATTCAGATGTTTTCAACCACTCGTAAAACCATTTCTCAAGGTCATCCGCCTTCATGCCGGATAAGCGCTTGCGCCAGAGATGCGCGGCCAGGTGTTCGGCCAGCGTGAATTTGTCGGACGCTTTTATATATGTCTTTGACGCGTCCCGCTCCAGCCAGCGGTGTACCATCTCCCGATACAGCGTGACGCCGTAGACAGGCTTGCCTTCGTTGCGCAATTTTTCGATATACGGGATCATTTTTGCCACGAAGCTGAGCGTATACGGGCGTTTGGTCAGGTCGCTCAAATCATGTACGCTGGACACCAGCTCAACAATTTTCTGGATTTCGCCATCTGTCAGTTTGAGCGACTTTCGCAGATATTCCCGCACCTGCCGCTCGTCAAAAGGGAGCAGTTCCATCGCCCGGAACGCTTCTTTTTTGGTGTCGCCGCGTTCCTCTAACGTCAACAGGTTGTTCTGCTCCCGCACCGTGCGGAAATACTGCGTCCGCATTGTGATCAGCAGTTTTGTTTCGGGATAGCGCTTGACAACCTCAAGCAGACGCTTGGCGAACTGTGCGCCATTTCCCTGGTTCAGCTTTACAAGAACCTCGTCCAGACCGTCAAATATAACGATAGACCCTTTTTGCAAGCGGCTGTGAATACTCTCGACAACTATTTTCGTGGATGCGCCGTATATCTGCCAGCCTGTTTCGACGCAGCTCTCAAACACATCGTCCAACGAAGGGGCTTTGCCCGATTCTTCGTTGACGGAAACATCCCGCAGATCGAAGTACATTGCAGGTCGGAGCGTGGGGTTTTGGGATTGCTGCTCCCGCCATGTTTTGTAGAAGTGCTGCGACGTTATGGTTTTCCCCGTGCCGTACTCGGCCAGTATGGCGAAAATAGGCGGCGCGCCGTCGTCTTTCGCCCATTCCTGCAAGGCATCGGCGATGTATACGGACGGTCCGCCGACAGCGCTTGCAGATTCATGCGCGAAGCCTTTTCCAATATCTGTTGGGGTGGCTTTGGGGTTGACGAATCTTTCGGCGATGCTATTGTAATCGTCCGTTGGTGATGTAATCGGCAGTGCCGGCGGTACGACATCTTTGCCGGAGCTAAAGAGATGCGGGTTGTCTTCGATGAACGCTCGCGCAACAAGAGCGGCGTTTTTTGCCGCCTTAGTTACAGCGTATGGGCGACTCATCTTGGTGTAATTACCAGAAAAGTCTGAGATACCTTTAAACATCATCCAGTGGAAACCATATTGGTGGGCAACCTGCGCGATGCCGGCCATTTCCATTTCGCCGCCTATCGCCAGTTTATCAATATCAACCGTTTTAATTAGTTTGTTTTTCTTTGTTACATCATCAAGGTACTCGCTATAGCTCAGGGATTTACCGGTGTGAATACTATAGCCGTCGGTTTTTGCGCCTTGCATATGGGGAAGACCTTTCACTACCATCTCAAAAGCGTACGCCATCGGGTACTCGCGGGCGCGATTCATGTGCATATCTCCACACTCATCAGAATAGAGAGCGTTACAGTTGAAAATAGCCCAAGGGACAAGGACGTCCCCGATTTCTTGATTATGTCCGTCGGCGCCCCATCCGATGCCGACGTCGAATATTGCATACGGATGGCAAATCTCATATACGGCTTGGGCTTGCGACTGCGCGGGAACGACTCCGTACTCTCCCGGGCAAAAAGCGTACAAGTACGCGTTACCGTACGTACCGAGGAAAAAGCCCGGGAGGCGTGAATTGCGAAGCTGCGTCTTCTCCTTGTCGAAGACGGCGCAGACTTGATTGAATTCAGTGTCGTTGAAAGTCATGACAGCGACAACCGGTTTCGCATTAGCTACGACGGCTTTTTGGCCGACATAGTTGTCGCCTACCGCGCTGAGGTCCCCGGTCAATATGTCCGGGGACGGTTCCCGGTCGGTCTCGAAGTACAGATGCCGGCCTTTCGCCCCGGATTTTTTGTTTAGGGTAACGATCAGCCTTGTATGGGCGTCAGAGTCATCGCTCGCCTTGTTGAAATCGTTCACCACGCGGTTTAGCTCCCGATTTGCGTTGCCCGGCTCGATGTTCTCATATAAAGCTGAATGGACAGCTTCAACGGTGGCTTTCCCATCCACGCCCAGCAGATCTATGAGTTTTTCCACCGTCTTCAGGCGTGTCGGCGTCAGCCTCGTGACGCGCTGGAGCGCGGCTTTAACCTCGTCTTTTCTCATTGCTGACATGATCTCCCTCCAGTCTCTGAATACTTGGTTTATCTTTTCATTAGGCATTATACCCACACGAAACAGAAATGCCAGGCATTTATGTGAAAACAATTGTCTTATTGGACTGAATAAAATTAATAACAACTTTCTCATGCGCAAAAACGCGGGGGGGGGGGAGGCTCGGAGTGGCGCAATGACGACGATTACAGGGTTTATCCTAAAAACCACAGTTAAAACCATGGGACGTCCGCGCGAACCGCCCCAATGCGCCGCCTCGCGACGAATCCCCATGAAATCTCCGGGCTAGTCCAGCCCGAAACCGCCCTGCCAAAGTTTTTCAAGAAAAATCCGCCACGGAAGCATTTCGATGTTTTTCGTCAGGATACGCGGCTGTTCTTCCAGTGAAACAATGCAGGCGTTTTCGACCGGCCCGTCTTCCGGCAACGCCTCCAGCGAACGCGTGTCGCCTTCATGAACTCTGGATGATCCTTTTATTTCTACCGCCAGGTTCTTGTCGCCCAGGATGAAATCAACTTCCCGCCCGGCGGCTGTGCGCCAGAACGTGATCGGCATATCGGGATTGCGATACGCCTGGTATGCTTTCAATTCCATAAGGATATATTGTTCAAACGCCTTGCCGAATTCCCGGCTGCCCGGCTGCGGTTTGCACCGGGCCAGATAATTCGTCACGCCGACATCAAACAGGTAGAACTTTTCAGTAGAAATCATGCGGCGCGATTTTGATTTTTTCCACGGCTGGATTCTGAATCCCAGGTGTGTATCTTCAAGAATGTCAAAGTATGTCCGTACCACTTTATGGGCTACGCCGGTTTCGCGTGCCCCCGCCGGAGTTTACGCGCGCTGGAACCGGTGAGAACAAACGACGGTCCGCGGTTTTCGATAAGCCAGTGGACTTCGTCCAGCAGCAGCGGAGCTTTTTGTATTTCGTCGATGACAATCATGCCGCCGTGATTTTGGTAGCGTTCCCGTAAAAGCGCCGGACGGCTGAGGTAATCCGCAAGTGTATCGGTCTTCAACAGATCGATGATTACGGCGTCGTGATAAACATGCGAAATCCACCAGGTTTTACCGGTCTTTCGCGGTCCCCACAAAAAGGCCGATTTCCCCGGAGGTAAATTGATTTCAAGGAGTCTCTTGTTAATTTTTATATCGAGGGAATTTTATCCTGATATATTTCCCCTGCAAGGAAATATATCAGGATATGATGAAGCAACGGGGCAATGGCTATGCCTTCGTCTATGACACGGCGCGAATCCGCGTAAACAGCGGGAAATATCCGGGTTAAACCGTGAACAGCGAGTTGATGAAATTTTCCGGGGAAAATTCCACGAGGTCTTCAATGGCTTCTCCGATGCCGATATAGCGCACCGGGATATTCAGTTCCTGGCAGATGCCGAACAGGACGCCGCCTTTGGCCGTTCCGTCAAGTTTGGTCACGATAAGGCCCGTGATGCCGGTGAATTTCATGAATTCGCGCGCCTGGTTAAGACCGTTCTGCCCCGTGGTGGCGTCCACAACAAGGAGCGTTTCATGCGGCGCGCCCGGAATCTTGCGCCCGGCGACGCGGCGCATTTTTTCCAGTTCCTGCATCAGGTTGCTTTTCGTGTGAAGGCGTCCCGCCGTATCTATAAGCACAAGGTCGCATTTCCGCGCGGCGGCGGCGGCCAGCGCGTCATGCAGTACGGACGAAGGATCTGCGCCGGTTTTGCTTTTTATCAGTTCCGCGCCTGACCGTTCCGCCCACACGGCCAGTTGCTCAATAGCCGCCGGCCGGAATGTGTCGGCCGCGCAGACCAGCATTTTCCGTCCCTCGTTCGCAAGACGCGCCGCGAGCTTCCCGACCGTGGTCGTCTTGCCCGTGCCGTTGACGCCGACTATCATCCAGACCTGCGGCGTTGATTCCGGTTCACGCGCGTCGCCGGATGCGCCGTCCGCGCGGGCGCCGAGAATGGCCGCCAGTTGATTTCTGATTTCGTTTTTGGCGTCGTCCGGTGTTTTAATCTGTCCTTTTTTATATTGAGCGCGAACGGCCGTCATGATGCGATCCGTCACCGCCGCGCCGAGATCGGCGCCAAGCAGCGTTCCTTCCAGATCGTCAAGCGCGTTTTCGTCTATCGCGGAAACGCTTCCCAGCACCGCCTCTATTTTGCTGACAAGATTTTCCTTTGTCGCGCTGAGGGCGCTTTTCATTCGCTCGAACAGCCCGGCCTTTTTTTCCGGCGTTTCTTCTTTGGAAGATTTTTTAAAAAAGAACATATGTCTCCGTTTTTATCCGGCGCGCCGCACGCGCACATCGCCGGCCAATACCGTTTCGACGCTTCCGTCCGCCAGGCGCACACGCAGCGCGCCAATCCCGTCAAGACCGCAGGTTACGGCGTTCCGCGTCCGGTCTCCTTCAAAAAGCGTTACGGGCACGCCGTTCCACATCGAGGAAAAGCCCTTCCATCGTTCCAGGATTTCCTCAAACTTTCCTTCCTGAAACAAGCGGCAGCCATGCTGAAAATACTTCAAAAACCCTGTAAGCAGGCGGCGGCGCGGGACGGTGACGCCCGCCGCGTCGTCCACGCAAACGGCATCGTCCGCGAGGTCTTCCGGTACGCTCCCGGGGTGTACGTTGATTCCGACCCCGATAATCGCCGCCGCGTTGTCTTCGTCGGGCGTCAGAGTTTCCAGCAGTATGCCCGCGCATTTTTTCCCCGACAGCAGCACGTCGTTCGGCCATTTCAGATCAATGTCGAGCGCCTTTGAAAACGCCATTTTACGTTCTACGCTCTTCAGCGCGTAAATCAGCGCTACAGAGGCGACATGAGTCAGCATCGGCCAGAATTTCCACGGCTGTGACGGCCGAATAATGAGACTGAAATAAAGGCCTTTCCCGGCGGCCGAAAACCAGTTCCTGTCGATGCGTCCCTTTCCCGCCGTCTGCGTTTCCGAATAAACCAGGGTTCCTTCCGGCGCTCCGGCGCGCGCCTGGGCGCATGCTTCGCGGTTCGTCGAATCCAGGCGCAAAAACCCGCTTACGCGCAGCCCGTTCCATGTAATCGCCGGCGTCTCCTGCTGAACCCAGCATGGGATGAGCATATCCTCGTCGTAACCTATGCGGACGCGCCCGTCGTCGACTTTCAACGGGAAATTCCACTCGCGGCACAGCGCCAGTTCGTCCTGAAACCAGGATTCATCGCTTACGGCAAGTCCCTGGCTCCCCACATGGGCAATGTCGGTCAGAATAAACGGATATTTAATCATCGTTATGACTGCGCGGACAAAAGACGTTTAAGGTTGATTTCCAGTTTCCTGTATTTTTCCGTCATATCATCGTAACGCGCCCTGTTTTCCTCGACAATTTCTTTTGGGGCGCGGGCGACGAATTCATGGCTGCTGATTTTTTTGAGAACCTTGTCGATATCCGTTTCAAGTTTCGCCATCTCCTTTTCGATACGCGCGCGCTCCGCGCCTATGTCGATGGCGCCGCGCACGTCAATGCCGAAACTGCCCATCTTCGAAACGCCGCTCAGCCGGCCGCCGGTTACAACCTCGCAGAAATCCACGCGATTGAGGCGCGCGAGCGCGAGCAGGTGCGGCATGTTCCGTTCAATAATGCCGCGGTCTTCCTGCTCCCTGACGATCAGGCAGGCGTCCATGCGGCGTTTGGGGTCGATATTCATCTCGGCGCGCAGAGAACGTATGTCGCCTATCAGCTCCATGAAGTCCTGCATTTTCCCGGCGTCGGCCGGATTATCGAACGCCTCGCGGAATTGGGGGAACGGCTGCGTCATAACGGATTCACCGTTATGCGGCAGCTTCTGCCAGATCTCCTCGGTAATAAAGGGCATGAAAGGATGAAGCATCCGCAGGGCGCAATCGAAAACGTGAAGCAGGACTTTTATCCTCGGCGTCCTTTCTTCCGGCGCGGCTTCGGGGTTCGTCAGCACGGGTTTGACCAGTTCGATGTACCAGTCGCACAGCTCGTGCCATATGAACTTATAAATCAGGGCTGAAGCTTCGTGGAAGCGAAATTTATCGAGCGCTTCCGATATTTCCGCCGCCGTCTGGTTCATGCGGTGCAGTATCCACAGGTCTTCAAGCGGCATGTCGTCACGGTTCGTTTTGACCATGTCTTCGACCGCGGCCGCCTGCGCGGCTTCGTCCTCGTCGCGGAGGTTCATCAGCACGAAGCGCGCGGCGTTCCATGCCTTGTTCGCGAAAGCGCTATAGCCCTTCATGCGGTCGGGCGAAAACGGAATGTCGGTTCCCGGCACGGCCATGGAAGAGAGAGTGAAACGCACCGCGTCCGCGCCGTATTCGTCGATAAGCTGGAGCGGCTCCACGATGTTTCCCCTGGTTTTGCTCATTTTCTTGCCGTGCGCGTCGCGGACGATGCCGTTTATATGCACCTGCGCGAAAGGAATTCCGCCCGCGAATTTCAGCCCCATCATTATCATGCGGGCTACCCAGAAAAAGATGATGTCCGGCCCCGTAATCAGGGTATCCGTCGGATAAAACACGCGCAGGTCGTCCGTGTCGTCCGGCCAGCCCAGGGTTGAAAACGGCCAGAGCGCGGAACTGAACCATGTGTCGAGAATGTCGGTTTCCGCGCGCAGCGCGGCGCCGCATGTCGGGCATTTTTCCGGCGTTTCGCCCGAAACGACGATTTTCCCGCAGGCGTCGCAATACCAGGCGGGAATACGGTGCCCCCACCAGAGCTGCCGCGAAATGCACCAGTCGTGGATGTTGTACATCCATTCAAAGTAGCGTTTTTTGAAATTGTCGGGAACGAAACGAATACGTCCGCTTTCGACCGCTTCAATAGCCGGTTTGGCAAGTGTCGCCACTTTCAGATACCACTGGATTGAGATTTTCGGCTCAACCACCGATGAACAGCGGTCGCACTGGCCGACGTTGTGCTCGTAATCTTCGACCTTTTCGAGAAACCCTTCGCGTTCCAGGCGTTCGGCCAGGAGCTTGCGGCATTCGTACCTTTCCATGCCGCGATACTCGCCGGCGGCTTCCGTCATGAAGCCGGAGTCGTCAATAACCGTGATTTTTTCGAGCTTGTTGCGTATGCCGGCTTCATAGTCACTGGCGTCATGCGCGGGCGTTACCTTTACGACGCCGGTTCCGAATTCCCTGTCTACAAAGCCGTCCGCTATTATGGGAATTTCCCGGTTCATAACCGGAAGCAGGACTTTTTTGCCGACCAGGTGCGTGTAGCGTTTGTCGTCCGGATGCACGGCGACGGCGGTATCGCCGAGCATTGTTTCAGGGCGCGTGGTCGCCACCGTCAGGTATTCATCGCTACCGACGATTGGATACCTGATATGCCACAGGTGTCCCTGCGAGGCCTTGTAGACGACTTCCAGGTCGGAAATCGCGGTTTTGCAGCGCGGGCACCAGTTGACGATATATTCGCCGCGGTATATCAGCCCTTCATTGTACAGGCGGACGAAAACCTCCGTGACGGCGCGCGACAAGCCTTCGTCCATGGTGAAACGTTCGCGGCTCCAGTCGCAGGAGACGCCCATGCGCCGCATCTGGTTAAGAATCGTTCCGCCGCTCGTTTTTTTCCATTCCCAGGCGATGCGCATGAATTCGTCGCGGCCGAGGTCGAAACGGTTCGTTTTTTTCTCTTCCAGTTGCTTGTCAAGGACGTAGTGAACGGCGATGCTGGCATGGTCGGTTCCCGGCAGCCAGAGCGTATTGAAGCCGTTCATGCGCTTCCAGCGCACGAGAATGTCGTGCAACGTATGCTGGAGGGCATGTCCCATGTGCAGCGATCCGGTAACGTTTGGCGGCGGGATTACGATTGAAAAAACCGGCTTTTCCGAAGCGGCGTCGGCTTTAAAAAATTCCCGGTTTTCCCAGAATGAGTACCAGCGCTGTTCAAACTCTTTCGGCTCATATGATTTGGCAAGCGGTTCACGAACCATGCAAAAACCTCTTTCTGCTTCTTAACGGAAAACAAATAATTTTATGTGACTTGCATGAAACGCGCAAGCCCGCGAAAACGGGTGCGCGCCGTAAAAGTTGTAATTATATGGATGCCGGCTTACGGCGTGACGTCCGCATATTGAATTTCGGATTGCGGATGGGATGATCGCGTGCGTTCCGCCCGCGAGAATTTTTTATTTTTGATTTACAAGCGCGGCAGGCGCATAACATGAATAACCGTCGGCAGACATGGCGCCCCACCGACGGTTATTCGCACATCGGGTTATTTGTCTTTATTGCGACGGGCAATCAATGTCAGAAAATCCTTCGCGGTCTGAACCTTTGTGTCGTTCTTACCGTTTTCAACATACTTCGTCAACATTTCCTGCGCCTGTTTGTCCTTCCTGTCTATATAGTAAACCTGCCCAAGTTCGAAAACAGCTTCGATATTAGACGGGTTCAGTTTTACAACACGTTCCAGCGCGGCTGTCGCGAAAGCCGCTGCTTCCTGATTGTTTTTATTCTTGTTAAACAAATCCATAAGCCGCTGTTCCGGATCATTCGCGCCGGCCACCACGACGTCCAAGGCTTCATCCGGCCGTTTAGCGTCAAGATAAAACTGGGCCAGAGACATCTGGTAGCCTTCACGCTGGTCAGCCGGTGAAAGATCAATAGCTTTTCTGAACGCCGCGACAGCTTCCGTGTCCAATTTCAGTTTCGCGCGCGCGCGCCCGACCTGTCGCCAGATCATTGACTGCTTTTCGCCGGTAAGCGTGTTTGCTTCCTCGTATTTTTTAAGCGCGGCCGCAGCGTCGGATTCAAGCAGTTTGTTGCCTTCGTTTAAAAGTTCGTTTGCCTGTTTTATCGAGGCGTTTTCCTTCTCTCTCGCGGCATTTTCAACAAACGCGTCAACGGCTTTTTTGATCTGGCCTACTCGCTCGTTGTCCGGCTGCAATTCAAGCGCCCTGTTAATAGAAGCAACGGCTTCATCAATTCTGCCGGCCTGCGTCAAGGCGAGCGCCTTGTTTGAATGAAGAACGGCGCTTTTGGGATACGTCTTGATGGCTTCATCGTACAACGCGATCGCTTCGTCGAACCTCTTGGCGCCATAGGCGTCATCACCCTTAATCATTAACACCGCTTCAATTTGCTGTTCCGCCATCGAGATAATCGTTTCGTAAATATCCCGATTACTCGGGCCGCTGGGTTTTGGCGCTCCGCCAGGTCCGCCAGGTCCGCCCGGTCCGCCCGGTCCGCCCGGTTTTGGCGCTCCGCCCGGTCCACCCGGTCCGCCCGGTTTTGGCGCTCCGCCCGGTCCGCCAGGTCCGCCCGGACCACCCGGACCACCTGGACCGCCAAAACCCATCGCCGGTTTTGGGCTGGGCATGATAGACAACATGAAACTTGCCATTTCCGAAGCTTTTTTAAATGACTCCAGCGCCTGATCGTATTTTCTCTGCCTTAACTGCGCCACGCCGTAATGATAGAAAATGTCCGTGCCTGAAGGTTTAATTTCGAGCGCCTGCGTGAGAACTTTCTCCGCTTCAACAAAGTTGCCCGCCTCAATGGCGCCCAACCCTTCGTTTAATAACACATTGGCTTGGCGTTCCAATGCCGGATCCTCAAAATAAAGCTTACGATCCGCGCCTGTTGCCAGTTTCAACATCACCGATACACTGGCGTTATTTAAAACGGCATATTCCTGAAACGCCGGCGCAAAGCCTGCCTTGCGTCCAACGATGCGATAGATGCCGTAGGCCTGCTTATCGAACTTTGCCACGCCTTCAGCGCTTGATTTCTTGTCATTGCCTTTAGTGGCATTCAGCGGCAAAACCGTCACTTTGACGTCTTTTTCCGGCGCACCGGAAGGCCCCATGACAGTTATTTCCAGCGTTCCTGTCTGTGCCGCCGGCATCATCGGAGGCATTCCGCCGCCGGGCATTTCACCGCCTGACATTCCGCCACCGCCGCCTCCTCCTCTTTGGGCAAGCGCCAAAGAGGGTGAAAACAGCATTGAAAAAATCACCATCACTACCAGCAGCAATCCAAAACTTTTTATTCTGTTCATAGACAATCTCATTTCAGTTAACCTGTGTTTTCCCTCACGGATTTTTATCACGGAAACGATTTAACATTACACGCAATGCCGCCATTATTACAATAAGATTAACCCGGATATTTCATATCGGTTCTGCCGCTCTGTTGGTGCAAACGTGTGTGGATACAGGATCGCCATATTTTAACTTGGCGGCCATACGGTGACCGGAGAGGAAAACCCGACCTTGCGATGCTTGTTTTTAATTTGCTGCAAATTGCTGATTTTTTAAGAGTTTAATAGTGGTGAGCCGCGAAGGAATCGAACCTTCAACCTACTGATTAAGAGTCAGTTGCTCTGCCAATTGAGCTAGCGGCCCACTTAATATGGAAATCGCTTCCGGGTTAATATGTCTAAAGGACA
>Ga0268262_10006315_pt1 | contig 11418 bp, 10 predicted proteins | sample TergutNc150P3_FD_190354 | JGI IMG/M metagenome (GOLD analysis project Ga0268262, IMG submission 190354) | Nasutitermes corniger P3 segment gut microbial community from laboratory colony in Florida, USA - Nc150 P3 (SPAdes) (version 2) | ecosystem: Host-associated > Arthropoda: Insects >...
TGCAGGGTTGTATGGCTTGTTGCCACAGGAATATAATTTGCCTTCTGCTGTGTTGCAAAAGTGCGTTGCAGGGTTGTATGGCTTGTTGCCGCAGGAATATGTTTTGCCGTCTGTGTGGCAATAGTAGATTGAGGGGTTGTATGGCTTGTTGTCGCAGGAATATGTTTTGCCGTCTGTGTGGCAATATTCCTTTGCGGGGTCGTATTCCAATGTGCCGCCGCATTTGCCTTTAATACTGTTATTGTAGCAGAATTGATCCGTAGGATTGTAATCATAGCCGCCGCATAAAAGGTAAGGTTCTTCGGCATAGCAAAAAGAAGTTGAGGGGTCGTATTCTTTGTCGTTGCATTTGTCGTAAAGAGTGGTGCCGGAGCAGAACTTTTTCGTAGGATCGTAACTCTTGCTGCCGCATAACTTGTGAGACTCTCCGCCGTGGCAGAAAAAACTATTGAAATCAATTATTTTGCCGCCGCATGTCCCTTGTATAACACCACCAACGCAGAATTGCTCATCTGGGTCAAATTGCTTGCCGCCGCATAGGACATATACTTCGTTATCGCTTGCGCAGAACTGTTTCTCTGGGTCGTATAAGCTAATGCCGCATTTATTAAGTATGTTATTTTCCTTGCAGCCATAGTTCAGCAAAAGATAGCTGGTTTCGTTGCAGCAACCATACGACGACTTTGGATATAGGGCATCGCCGCAGCAAATTTGGGATGGCACATCGTAGCTATTGCCACTACACTTGTCGTATATTTTATCGTCACAGAACTGCGTTTCCCTGTTATAGCACACCCCGTTACATTTATCTTCCTCAGCGCATAAATTGGAAGCTCCCGATGAACTGCTCGGCTCGCTTGATGAAAGTTTTTGGCGCACCTCTTCCAAGCTGGGAAAATCCAAAGGCTGGTTGTCTGTGCAGGATAAAAATAGTGTTATGGCAAGCCCTAAGGCTGCAATCGCGATTTTAGCGAATTGTGTTTTCATAATGTTGCCTCCTAAAACCAAATATGCACAGCTACGCCGCCGAGCAGCAATGCGCCGCCTGTTGCGTAAAAGATGGGTCGCCTATTTTCTGCACTCTTCATTTTATCTTGTTTATCGCCATATTTCTCTTTGATATTGTCGTATTGTGTCTTATCACCTGATTTGTATACGTCTTCCAGCAGGTTTTGGCTGTCTTTGTAATAACCATTTGCTTGTGCATTGTTGTAAATGCCAAGCCCAATTGCAGTCGCTCCAAGGACATCCAAGCCGATGGCTACCCAAAGGGACGTTTTGGTTTTTGATGATTCGGCAGGTATGTTTGTTGGTATTGATGCTTGTTGCTGCGAGTTGTTGAGCGTTCCAGCCTGCGTTATATTTGCAAATAGGCTTGGCGAGTTTTCGCGGATTATTTCCAGAAGCCCCTTCACGTCAGAGGATTCCTTCACAAAATCCCCTAGCAAGTTGCCGGTTGCCGTTTCGTATAGCTCCACCGTGAGCGTGAACAAGCTGCCCAGCTTGCCTATGGAGCCGCGAGTTACATAGTCGCTTTTTATGACCATTCCTATGTTAATGACGGAGTTGAGGTTTTCGGCAGTATCTGGAATTAGGGAGATGATTTTTTCCCTTGTCAATACGGAATAATCCTTGGGCAAAATCCGTATAGCCTGCCTTCTCAGCTCGTCTGAGAGGAATTTGGTTTCGTCAACGGTCAAACCAAAGTCTTCATCGTCATTGGATGCTATGGTTATTTCCAAAATCGCGACAGTAACGGCATTTGCCGCTGTTAGGCAAAACATCGCCGCGAGCAATGTGAGTTTCAGATTTTTGAACAAATAATGCATATATTGTCTCCTAAGTTAAGTTCTTCAGTTGTCCTTCACGCAACGCACAGACGATAGTAACGGGCTATCAGGGTTTCTACCACTGCAGACGGTTTGCAACGCGGAGGGGTAGTTGTATATATCTGTACGATAGACGGTGCCACCTGGGGTGCATCCTGTGCTACTCCACCAAAAAGCGACATCGCCGATACTGCCGAAACTTCCATTGTTGTAATAGCCGCCGCCCGGCAGACCAGCAAAGCCGTAATTGTCCGTGCCTTTGCCAGGTCTGGATCCAGAAGGTGACCACAAATCAGAGTCTGCTTTCAGATAGGTTCCCATAGGCAAACTTGTAGGAAACCATTCATCACTGCTTGGCAAATGCCAGCCACTGGGGCAAATATTTCCGCTCGTTACCGTTTCCCAACTATACAATCTGCCGTATATATTGCAATTAGCGTTGTCTGCATCGTCTACTGCATCTTCTTTAATGCAATTACTAGTGTTTTTGTCAGTACAGTTTCCTTGATGGCAACGGCTCTTGCCATCAGGGGTCTTATAATTCAAATTCTCTGCCATCCAAATCTGTGTGCCTATCAACACCGCATTGTATTTCTTGTTGTTATCCCTGACGTCTGTAATTCCACCTTTTAAGTATATCCCATTGTATGGCCTATCAGAGCCAGTCTTGCACTCGTATGTGTCCGGGTCATACTCCTTCTTCTGAACTCCGCAATAATTGGTTACCCTGTTGTCATTATAGCAGAATTGCTCATCAGGGTTGAGTGGTTTGCCGCCGCAGGAGTGTAGCACGTTGTTTGCATCGCAATATTCCTTTAAGGGGTCGTAGTCTAGGTGGCCTATACAGATACGGTAAATATTGTCGTTGAGGCAGAAATATTCTGCAATAGTGTATTTATCACTCCCGCAGCATTTCTCTGTTTCGGGATTAAATACCACCGTTCCGCCGCATTTGTCTTTGATAGTATTATCCGTGTGGCAGAATTGCGTTGCAGGATTGTATGGCTTGTTGTTGCAGGAAAATTTTTCATCGTTATGGCAATAGTAGATTGATGGGTCATAAACATCGCCATTGCAATTGTCGTAAACCTTGTTGTCGCTGGAACAGAATTGAGATGCGAGGTTGTAAGTCTTGCCGCCGCATAAAGGTTGAATCGTTACGCCACCATAGCAGAAATGTGTTGATGGGTCGTAGACTTCGCCATCGCATTTGTCGTAAACCTTGTTGCCGCTGGAACAGAATTGAGTCTTAGGGGTGTAATCCTCGCCGCCGCATAAAGGGTAAGAAACTCCGTTGTAGCAGAAATGAGTAGTGAAATTAATAGGCTTGCCGCCGCAATCTCCTTTTAATACGCCATCCTCGCATCTTTGCTCAGGTGGGTCATACTTCTTGCCGTTGCATAGGGGATATACTTCGTTATTGCTCGCACAGAAGTCTTTCTCTGGGTCGAATAAGTTAGTAGTGCCGCATTTCGTGAGTACGTCGTTATCTTTGCAACCATAACCTTCCAAAAGATAGCTGGTTTCGTTGCAACAACCAAACAAAGACATTTCATATACGTCATTGCCGCAGCAAATTTGGGACCGCACATTGTAGATACCACCATTGCACCTGTCGTATACGCTCGTTTCGTTATAGCAGAACTGCGTTTCCTTGTTATAGCACAGCCCATTGCATTTATCCTTTTCAGCGCATAAGTTGTTAAAGGAAGACGAGCTGGCAGCCTCAGACGAGCTGGCAGCCTCCGATAAAGGTTCGCCTGATGAGGAAAGTTTTTGGCGTACCTCTTCCAAGCTGGGAAACTCCAAAGGCTGGTTATCCGAACAGGATAAAAAGAGGGTTATGGCAAGACCTAAGACTACAAGCACGATTTTAGCAAGCTCTGTTTTCATATTTTTACCACCAAAATATATTTGAATCTAGGTATAATATAATAATTTTTTAGATTCACGAGCTTCACCCATAGGCTCGAACCCCTCATACCCTCATCATTCCCTCAAAACTCCCGATAACATAACCGCTAATATCTAAATTAACCTTGCATGAATAATGTTTCTCTTAAAACAAAGGTTGAGAATTTTATCCCAAAAAGGCTTTTACAAATAGCGGAAGATATTCGCTCTGCGGATGGGCGGGTTTTTTTGGTTGGCGGCTTTGTGCGGGATTCCTTGCTTGGCACTTCCGGCGAAATACGCGATTTTGACATAGAGGTATATAAAATTAACCAAGAAAAATTGCTCGCTATTCTTTCAAAGTACGGCAAGCCTAATTTAATAGGAAGAGCTTTTGGCGTTGTGCATCTATCACGGCAAAATATTCACTACGATTTTTCTTTTCCAAGAACCGAAAGCAAAACCGGAAGCGGGCACAGAGCATTTGAGGTTCAAACCGACCCGAATTTGAGTTTTAAAGCTGCCGCAAAACGCAGAGATTTCACAATTAACGCAATGGGCATGGAACTTCCGAATTTGGAACTGGCAGACCCATACAATGGCCGCAAAGATTTGGAAAGCAAAATTTTAAGGCACGTTAGCAATGCTTTTGCAGAAGATTCGCTTAGGGTGCTTAGAGGGGTTCAGTTTGCGGCACGTTTTGAACTTAAAGCGGCAAAAGAAACAATAGAGCTTTGCAGAACTCTTTCTCTGAACGATTTGTCTAGAGAAAGAATTGAAGAGGAATTTCGCAAATGGCTCTTGAAAGGAGTTAAACCTTCTTACGGGCTTGATTTTTTTTGCGAGGCAGGGTTGCAAAAAATGTTTTTTGAAATTGGCATTGAAAGCAGCCACGCAATGCTTGGGAATATTTTAAACCATATATCAAAACACAGAGGCAGCTTAAATTCCACAGAGGCGGAAATAATAATGTTTGCGGGGCTTTTATGTTTGCCGGGCGCAAAACCTTTTGATTTTTTGAAAAAGTGGATTCCTGTGAATATTCTTTTAAAAAAAGTTCCGGCTCTGTTAAATTCTCTTTCCCTGCTAAACTTGAATTGCAAAAATTCTTTACGCAAATGCGCATTAAAAGCTGGCGGCTTGAAACTCCCTGCAATGCTAAAAAGCTCAATTGAAAATGATGCAAAGCTATATGAGAATGTGCAAAAAATAGGCAATGAAATTGGAATTTGGGAAGAAGCTCCAGAACCTTTTATAACGGGTAAAATGCTTTTGAATATGGGTTTTAAACCAAGCCCGAAAATTGGCGAGATAATAAGGCGAGTTTTTGAAAAGCAACTTGAGGGTGAAGTGAGTTGCATAGAAGATGCGGAAAAAGCGGCAAGAGAATTTTTACAAAATCTTCACTAAATCTTCGCAAAATCTTAACATCTTAAAATCTATATTTAACATACAAATTTCAACAAGGAGGGAAGTATGAAAGTGTATCACTGTATATTTATCATATTTATAGCAGCGATAATGTTTATAACCGGTTGCAAAGAGGAAAAACAAGCAAAAGGTTTGCAAATATCTGGTACCATAACCGTTTATACGGCTTTGGAGGATGAGCTTGTAACAGAATATTTAAAATCGTTCTACGCAAAATATCCCAATATAAAATTAAATGTCGTGCGTGAATCAACAGGCATAATAACCGCACGGCTCATAGCAGAAAAAGACAATCCGCAGGCAGATGTGGTATGGGGCACGGCGGCTTCTTCCATGTTGGTTTTGGATGAACACAGGCAACTTGAACCTTATGCACCAAAGGGAATTGAAAGAGTATTGCCAAAGTTTAAATCCAACAAGCCCGTTCCAACATGGGTTGGCATGACCGCTTGGGAAACAGCTTTCATAATCAATAATGTGGAACTTGCCAAACTTGGGCTTGAAACAGCGGATATAAAATCTTTCAACGATCTGTTGAACCCTCAATTGAAAGGGCATATTGTTATGTCAAATCCCAACTCATCTGGCACGGGTTTTCTCACGGTTGCTGGCGTGCTGCAACTGAAAGGCAAAGATACCGATGCAGGTTGGGATTATCTTTCAAAATTGCACGAAAACGTGAATCAATATGTACATTCCGGTTCAAAGCCCGCAAAAATGGCGGCTGCTGGCGAATGCGTGGTTGGAGTGAGCTTTGGCTATGCCGGAATAAGCCAAAAACAAAAAGGCGCTCCGGTTATAACAGTGTTCCCCATTGAAGGCTCCGGCTGGGATATGGAAGCGAATGCTCTTATAAAGAAGAAACACATCAATCCAGCGGCAAAAACTTTCTTGGACTGGGCAATTTCCGATGAAGCTATGGAATCTTACAAAAGGAGCTACCCTATTATTTCCACAGGCAAAGGCGGCAATTACGATGGCTTTAATTCAGACCCCATAAAGCAGTTGATAGACAACGATTTTGCATGGACAGCGAGCAACAGAGAGGCAATTCTCAATAAATGGATTGCATTATTTGATGCTAAATCGGCAAAAAAATGAGTTTTTTGGAAATAAAAAACATCACCAAGCGTTTCGGGCAGCAAACCGTCTTGAGCAATATTAATATGAATATTGAGCAAGGCGAGCTTGTGTGCATCCTAGGTCCTTCGGGTTGCGGAAAAACAACTCTTTTGCGGATAATCGCAGGGCTTGAAACAGCGGATTCGGGACATATTTTCATTGAGGGCAGAGATAGCACATTCCTCCCTTCTTCAAAGCGAAATTTTGGAATAGTGTTTCAATCTTATGCTCTTTTCCCGAATATGACTGTGATGGAAAATATCCTGTTCGGCTTAAAACAGAAAAAAGAAATGACTTCTGCCGAAAGGAAAAAGAAAGCCATTGATATGCTCAGTCTGGTTGATTTATACGAGCATCAGAATAAATATCCGCGTCAGTTATCCGGCGGGCAGCAGCAGAGAACAGCCATTGCAAGAGCAATAGCCCTTTCTCCGTCTTATCTTTTGCTAGACGAACCTTTATCCGCTTTGGATGCAAAAGTGCGAGCAAAGCTGCGCACGGAAATACGCACGCTTCAACGCAAAATTGGCATCACAACCATTATGGTAACCCACGACCAGGAAGAGGCATTGACAATGGCAGATAGAATAATTGTTATGAACAATGCCGTTATAGAACAGATTGCAAATCCTCATACCATATATAACTATCCAGCTTCTCGCTTTGTTGCAGATTTTATAGGTACGATGAATTTCTACAATGAGGGAGAGGCTATGCGTGGTATTCGCCCTGAGAAAATCAAGGTAGTTGAACATTGGGAACCTCACGACATTAAAGCTTTGGTAAAGGAGCTTGAATTCAAAGGAGCGTTTACCCGCATTCACAGCCACATTCCAAAAGGAAACTCCGAATTTTTCATAGATTTGCCTTCAGAACGCGTGGAGAACATGAACCTTCAGCGAGACACTATGCTTTTCTTGCGAATACCAGAGGAACACGCCGTGAAATATTCTGTGTAGATATTTTGTGTAGAATAAAATCTGGGAAATTATAATTCACCCCTCAAAAACTCCAGCAAATTAAAATGCCTTATCCCATTTCTTGAATTGCCAGAAAATTCATCCATAGACACAACGAATTTTGGGTAATTATCCTTTATCCTCTCCAAATTGCCAAATTCACGCTCTATGGTTTTGCTATCGTGCAATAAATAGCAAACTTGCACATATATTTTTTCGCCCTTTTTTCTCGCTATAAAATCAATCTCCCTATCTCCATCGCAGCCTATGGCAACCTCATAACCGCAATAAAGCAAATGATTATACACGGCATTCTCCATTATTTTGCCTATATCTGTTTGCTTGTATTCAAAAATGGCGTTTCTAAGACCAATATCCTCAAAATAAAATTTCTCTCCTATTTCAAATACTTTTTTGCCAACTATGGATTCTCGTTTAACCTTGTGTATAAAAAAAGCATTGGCTAATTTACCCAAATAATCTATAACCTGTGAAGCGGCTATGCTCACTTTTTGGGATTTTAGATAATCGCTTATCTTTTTCGCAGAAAATAATTGCCCCGTATTATCCGCCAAAAACAGAACCAAATTTTCCAAAAACGCAGTATTGCGAATTTTATTTCTCGCAATCACATCTTTATATATAACCGTGTTATAAACACCTTTTAAATATTGATAAACTATTTCATCTTCCAATTCCAAATGCCTCAAATAAGGCATACCGCCAAATTTAAGATATTTAAAAAGGGTATTTTTATCGTTTTGCAAATTGTGAAATTCGCAAAACTCCGTAAACGACAAGCTATGCACGGGAATTTCTATATACCTACCGCTCAAAAAAGTTGAAAGCTCGCTAGATAAAAAATTCGCGTTGCTCCCAGTGCAATATAAATCGTATATGGGATTTTTGAGCAAACTGCGCATTGTTTTTTCAAACTTTTTTATCTCTTGAATTTCGTCTATAAACACATAATTTTTGTTTTTATCGGTTGTTTTGCCTTTTACGTATTTATTCAAATCTTCGGCTGTTTTTATAAAGTCAAATAACAAATCTTCCTTATCGATATAAATTATATTTGCGTTTTTGTCAAATCGCTTTATTTGCTTTATTATTTGCTTCAAAACATAACTCTTGCCCACCCGTCTCTGACCAGTGAGTACCTTTATTATTTGCTTTCCGATAAAGGGTTTTATTTTATCGGAATACCTTTTTCTCTGTATAACGTCATTTTCCATATTTTGCCCATAAGCTAAACTTTTAGGTAAATATAGAAAAGTTTAGCACGTGTGCTAAACTTTTTGCTTTTATATCATCTATTACAAGCCTCTGGCTGAGGCTTTTTTTCATTAAAAATTTTTCTATATTACCAACAGCAATTAAAAATGTCCTTCACTCTCCTAAAAACCTCACAAAATTCCGCAGCGCGGCTCGGCTTGCTAAAAACCGCTCACGGCGAAATCCCAACTCCCATTTTTATGCCCGTTGGAACAACAGCCAGCGTTAAAGCCGTTTCCCCAAGAGATTTGCAAGATATGAATGCGAAAATAATTCTCGCAAATACCTATCATTTGCACCTGCGCCCAGGTACGCCTTTGATAGCGAAAATGGGCGGCATACACAAGTTTTGCAGTTGGCAGGGACCTGTTTTAACGGATAGCGGAGGTTTTCAGGTTTGGAGCTTAAAGGAACTCCGCAAAATAAAGGAAAACGGAGTTGAGTTTCGCAGCCATTTGGACGGGAGCAAGCATTTTTTTTCGCCCGAAAGCGTTATGCAGGCGCAGAGAGAAATTGGCGCAGACATAATAATGGCATTTGATGAATGCACACCTTTTCCAAGCACAGAAGCAGAAGCGCAAAAATCATTGGATTACACAAAACGCTGGACAAGAACGGCAAAAGAATGGCTTTCTAAAAGCCCGCCCTTGCACGGCTATGAGCAAAAGTTTTTTGGAATAGTTCAGGGTGGAGTGCACGATGAACTCCGTTTGCAAGCAATTGAGGAGTTAAAAGAAATAGAGCCGGATGGTTATGCCATTGGAGGGCTTTCTGTTGGCGAGCCGGAAGAGGTTATGTATAAAACCGCCGCTCTTTGCACGGAGCATTTGCCGCAAAATTCACCGCGATACATTATGGGCGTTGGAACGCCTTGGAATATCCTTGAATTGATTTTGCGCGGCGTAGATATGTTCGACTGCGTTATGCCAACAAGGAATGCGAGAAACGGAATGCTGTTCACAAGCAAAGGCATTTTGCATTATAAATCTGCAAGGCACAAAGAAGAAGATTTGCCTCCAGACGAAGATTGCAATTGCTATACCTGCAAAAATTTTAGCAGGGCATATTTAAGGCATTTAATACACTCCAACGAGCTTCTGGTTTTGCAGCTTGCAAGCATCCATAATTTGCATTTCTATTTGCATTTAATGGAGCAAGCAAGGGAGAAAATCGCAAGCGGCTGTTTTGAGCAGTGGGCTAAGGAGAAAATCTCTCTGTGGGGGCGCGATTAATCGCGCCCGTACTTAATTCCCATTTCCAGCATATTTTTTTCAATTCATTGAAAAAAATACAGAAAATTGAAAGTTTTTTAAGTGGAGTGAAAAGATTTATAGTAATTCTTTGAAAAAGTCGCTACTAGCTTGCGAAAAATGTATATTAAGTATTAGAAAAACCATAAATTAGGAGTTTTTATGAAAAAAATGTTCAACAAATGCATATGTTTGACACTCTGTGTGTTGCTTTTGGCTTGTTTTCCTAGCAAAATATCTGTCAGAGAACCTGAACAGTTTCAAGGTACCGCAGTGATGCACTACCCTATGATAGCTAGGATGGAAATAGAACCAGAAAAAATTAGCCATGTTTATAAAGATAGTCGATGCGATATATATAAAGATTGCGAAGTATTGGCATATAACAATGCTTTAATAGAACGTGAAATAGACGGGATTTTTGAACCTATCTATCATCATAAAGTTACATTTGGAATGGCAAGCATAACAGTCACTGGATATCCTTATGTATATAAAGAATTCCGTGAGGTAACGCAAGCCGACAAAGAATTGTTATCCAGCCCAGGAAGTACCTGGATTCCCGTGCAAACAAATAACAGACCTTATATTACGAATGACACTAAAACTCCTCTTTGGCAAGTAATAATAACAAGTGTTGCGTTATCGACATTGATAATAGCAATAGCGGTTAAATAGCGTTTTACGTCGCATCAAATTTAGAGTTCTCTTTTGGATATCACAGACCCTTCGGCTCTAGTATCTCATAATGCGTTGAATTGCATAACTCACCAACCCATTGTATTCTATTGTAAATGATTTAGGCGTTGTAATACTCAAGCGAAAGCGACCCTCGAATTGAAAGTCATAGTATAAGCTCTTTCTCCTTCGGTACATTCTTGTATCAAGAAAGTGCCTAGCTTGTGCTTCTTTTTGGTTTGAAATAGTGCTTGTTCGTGGCTATCGTAATCGCCAATTACTTTTTCTCCAATAACTACAATAAAGCGATTATTGTATTTTTTCAATAATTCGCTTTGATGTTCAAGATAATAAGAAAATTCTTTGTCAAGCATATTGTAAATATAGTAATTTCTATATTCCCACTATGGATCAAAAAAGAAGTTTTGTTTTTGAGTCGGGTTTTCCGGGTTTTCCGGGGCTTCGCAAGTTTCGTTTGGAGAAAGACGAAGCGCTTACCCCGCTTGAATGGCTGGTTAGTGTGGAAAATCCCGATATTCGCTTTATAGTAGTTAATCCCATGTTCTTTAGGCCAGACTATGCTCCCAAACTCACAAAAGAACACATGAATTCTCTGAACATTCACAAAAAAGAAGATTTGCGCTTATTGGTTATTGTGACATTAAACGCAAACTACGAAGAATCAACCGCTAATCTGGCTTCTCCTATAATGTTCAATGTAAATGAATACAAAGCAGTTCAGCTTATGCTAGACGATGGGCTATATTCTCACAGTGAACCAATTTTCGCGGAGGAAATCTAATGCTAATACTCTCCCGCAAAATAGGCGAAAGCATACAAATAGGCGACAATGTAAAAATTTTGATAGCCGATATGGATAATAAAGGCTTTGTTAAAATAGGCATAGAAGCACCAAAAAACATAACCGTTCACAGAGACGAAGTATATAGAAAAATAGCCATAGAGAACAAAGCCGCATTG
>Ga0268262_10006316_pt1 | contig 11418 bp, 10 predicted proteins | sample TergutNc150P3_FD_190354 | JGI IMG/M metagenome (GOLD analysis project Ga0268262, IMG submission 190354) | Nasutitermes corniger P3 segment gut microbial community from laboratory colony in Florida, USA - Nc150 P3 (SPAdes) (version 2) | ecosystem: Host-associated > Arthropoda: Insects >...
CCAGCTTCCCACGCCGCCTATGCCGAAAACGATTACCCGACTTTTTTCAACGGCCTCCGCCGCTGTAGCGCCAATAAGAAGGGATAATCTCTGGAAAAGGGGATCAGCCATACAATAATGGCAATTTTAACCGCATAAACGACTTATGACCAGATAAATCCGGATAAATTATTCTTGACTTTTCAGAATTTCGGTTATACATTGGTACTATGAATTTGAAAACTGTTTTAAGTAAAGAAACGATAGTTCTCCATCTAAAGGGAACCTCAAAAGAAGAAATTATCAACGAATTGCTTGATATTCTTGTAGCAGCAAAAAAAATCAGTGATCGTTCAGCAGCCCTGGTCGCAATTATGGATAGGGAACAGAAAATGTCTACAGGCATGAAACACGGCATCGCCATACCCCACGGAAAAAGCCCTACAATTAACGACTTGGTGGCCTGCATAGGGGTCTCGGATGCGCCGGTGGAATTTGATGCCCTTGATCATGAGCCGTGCAGAATCTTCATCATGACCCTTTCTCCGGTAGAAAAAACCGGTCCCCATCTACAGTTCTTGGCAGAGATAAGCCTGCTTTTTAAAAGCGCGGAAAAGCGCCAGGATATCCTCAACGCATCTTCATCGGAAGAAGTGCTGAAGATATTGTCTGAGTAAGCAAGTAAATCCTAATTTAGCGCTGAGTTTATCAAACACATGAACCAGAATAAACCATTAAAGGTGCGGGCGAGTGCCGCAGCCAAAACACGTGTTGAACCCGGCTACGAAGCCGCGCAGCGCATAAAGTATTCTACTATGATAAAAATACGTTTTTCCACTTTAAGCGCTGCGCATCTATTTCACTTTATAGGCAAGCCCTTATTCGCTCGTCTTCTCCGCCGGAGAATTCCACATTGTTTTGTCTGCTTCGCTCACCCACACCTTACTGTTCTTATCTTGTTAAAAGTATGATAAAAGCATGGCAAGTTAAGCTTTCCACAAGTAAAATGCTCTGCATCAGCAAGCCAGGTGTTTTGCCCGCTTTGGCATGGTGAGACACCTACAGAACCAAAGGTAGGACTGCACATGGTTTCCATGCTGCGCATCGTTCTTATGTTTGCAGGGACGGTGCGGGGCTGACAAAACATTATGGGGTTCTCCGGCGGAACAGACCAGGGAAGAAATGCTCGCCTTTAAAGTGAAATAAAAGCCTATCGCCTAAGGCGATTAGGGGCTGTGTAGTCCGGGTTCCCCCATCTGTTTCGGCCAGACCCGCGCCGACCCTGCGAACCAATGACGATGAGCACGCTAAATTAGGATTTAATTCCCCAGCTGCCTCAGAGCATCTCTTGCCCAGCCTTGTTCCGCGCCGGTATAATCCTGAGAGCTCTGTATGGTTAGAAGAATCATTCTTGCTTCCGGGGACTGGGTTCCGGTCGCGCCCAAAGCGCGGATAATATACTGCATAGTCCGGCGTTCTTTGTCGCTCCAGATGCCGCCCCGCCTTCTGTCGTTGAGTCCACTGAGGAATTTTACGAGAAGCCCAATAGCCTGGTCTGTTTTTACAGCTGACAAGGTGTCAACAGTCCTAAAGATCTCATCAAAATCAGGATTATTAGTTGCAAAATTATTGTTGTAGGACCTGTCAAGATCGGCATAGACCGAATCATCTGCTACGCCCAATATACGGATCGTGTCAATGGCGCTCAACCGCATTAGCTTGGAATCCCTCTGTAAAGCGGTGTTGGAAGTAGGATATTTCCAGCCCATTTCAAGGGCTACAGCCGCTACCTTTGCCTTTGAAGAATCAGGCGCATTGGTCCTCAGCATTTCCTGCCATGCGCGGAGCTTTACATTGGAATTATTTATATTATCCCTTATAATTTCGGTAATGGCTTCACCGGGATCATCCACGATTTTTGGAAGGGCTTCGTGAGCCATGTTTCTTATTGACGGATCATACCAGCCTATATAAGCGAAAAATACCGGCCTGTAACCGTCAATCGCATGCATGGCTTCCAGGGAGATAATACATGCCGATGCTGCCCGTTGTATCCTGCGCCTGCTTTCAAAATCCGGGGTTTGATGGGTATTACAATCATCAAGAACAAGAACAATGTGATAAACATAGTCTTGATCGCCGGCCTGCCCCAGAGCGATAATCGCATCCTGCATCGCGCCCCCGTCGTTTTCTTCATGCGCAATATCAAAATACTGAACCAAAGCCCAAATTTCAGGGGCTGCCGGCGCGTACTTTTCGACAGCCAGAGCCTGCAGGGCTATTCTTGCTGAATTCTCATTGGCATCCCAATCTTCCTTGTTTTTTATATCAGGGATTTTATTCAGCAAGGCTTTTAAGGCACCATGATAAAATTCGCCGATTCCGGTCAACTTTAGATCGCGGACATTTTCAAGAACATGAAGGCGATCCAAAAAGGTACCGCCTGTCCTATTTAACTCCTCGGTATAAAATGACAGATCAGTGCCTTGGGCAAAAACTGTCATCCCGATTAAGATTACCAAAATTGTGATTATTTTACGTTTCATACGATTATTATGATACAGTAGGCCGGGATTTTCAATAGGAATTTGCTAGCGCCCCAACGGGGCAAGCAGACTGAATCTGAAAAAGACTTTTTCATTTTTTTCGGCCAATTCAATTGAGGCGTTTCTTTCATCAACAATGCGGCAATAATAATCCTTAAAACGTTCCTCGATTTTACGCTGGCGCTTAAGAACCCGGGAAACATAATCCAGGGTAGATTTGGGCGTTCCAACAGAACGAACCCTGGTCTCTCCCGCGTTGTACATGGCTAGCGCCGCAATCTCGGTGCCGGCGGTATTCAGGCACCAGCGCAAGTGGGAAATACCGTTGCGGGCGTTTACATCGGTATCATAAAAATCTTCTGCCTTGAGTTTCGGAAAGCTCGCATTATTCAACTGGAAAAGCCCACGATCTACAGTTTGGTTATTGTTACGGTTAAGGGCGCGAGGATTGTAATCGCTTTCTTCCGCACAAAGGGAAAAAGCCAGCGCGGGAGCCACATTATAATGGGAAGCATTGGACAGGATCGCTTCGGCAATTTCCCTGGAGCCGGTTATGTCATGAAAGAAAACAAGCACATCCTCACGAAACGCCTCGTCCCGGTACGATAAAAGGATAAGATCATGCTCCTCTTCGCCGTTCAGCGTGGGGAAAGCAAGTTCAGCTTCGCCATCCTCGACGGGACTAGTTTCGGCAACCTCCGTATCATCGGGCAACGAGGGCGCTTTTCCACTTCCGTCAAAGGCGATGGCAAAAAAGCAGCATGAGCCAAAGAGTAATAATACGCAAAAAACGGATAAATAAGTTTTTATTTTCATTTTGAACTTCTTCCCTTTAAATTTAATAACCAGCCAATTTCCCTGTCAATACGGACTTACAGGCGTTATTCCCAAATTTTATCTCGCCAGGGCGCGAAGTCGCCAAGGTGTAATAAGAAAAATATATTGTGGTCGCACAGCAAGCTAATTATGCGCAGCCCTTTGCGTTTCTTCGCGTTCTTTGTGCCTTTGCGTGAACTCTTCTGGAAAGTATGTACAAACCCTGCCACAAAAACCACGCTTTTTCAAATAAAACACTTAACTTCACATCTGGTTTCAATAATCCTAAAACTGCCCTGAACGCTTTACCATAAGGTAACGGTTTACCAGCGCCGCTGAAAGGGAGGCGGCGGAAGTCTCCAGGGTCAAAAGGCCTGAATGTTCCCAGGTAGCGTACAATTCCCTTCTGGCCGCTAGGTACGAAAAGGCCGCGGCGGTTTCAAGCGCCTCCTCGCCCCCTTTCGGATGCCTTAAAGCAAGGGATTCGGACTCTTTTTCCCTTAAACTTACCATCAAAAGAAGATGCCGCTTTTCAATGCGCTTTAGAATCCAGGAAAGCGACTGGCCGTCCTCTTCGCGGAAGTTACTTATAAGGATGATGAAAGTCCGCCGTTTTAAGCGAATGAGCGCGTCCTCCAGGGCGGAAAAAGGTGATGACGGATATGGGCCGCTTGACAGGTCATACAGGCCGTTCATCAGCAGGGGAAAGGCGCTTAATCCCTTTCGTGGCCCCAGCCAGCGCTTGACCGGGCCGAAGCACCCGACCGCCACGCTGTCCCCGTGCTTAAGGCTTACCCACGAAAGAAGCAGGGCCGCTTCTAGAGCGCTGTCAAACTGCGTCCGCATTCCATGCGTTCGCCCGGCCTCCTCGCTCCTGTGGAGCCGATAGCCCGAATCCAAAAGAAAAAGCACCTGCTGATCCTGTTCTTCCTGGTACTCCCTGATTATTACCTTTCTCCTCCGGCTCGTGGCCCGCCAGTCCACCTCACGGATTGAATCGCCTTCCTGGTACTCCCTAAGGCTCCTGAACTCCAGTCCCTGCCCGCGCATACGGATGTTCTTTTGCCCGGTGCGTTCCAACAAGCCCCGGAGGTCTGTCCCCGCTTTGACTTTTATCTTCTTAAAATCCGGATAGGTACGGCCTGAGCTTTCGCAGGGGTGGAAGACTTTGAGCCGCCAGAACCCGCAAAGGGACGAAAAAAGCAGCTCAGTCCCCTGGAAAAACCATCGACCCCGTTCCCTCGGCAAAAGGGAGTACTCAAAAATCAACGGAGCCTCGCTTTTCTCGCCCGTAAGAAGGTTTCTGTTCACAAGCGCGGGAAACGCTTCGCAGTCCATGGATTGCGGGTACAGATCCCAAAGCCGAATCCTGAACGGGAGAAAACCTTTATCCACGCGCCTGATTTCAAGCCTTACGGTGAATCTTTGCCCCTGCGCCAGCGAAGACGAAAGATCACGCTTTACGGCAAGAGTGTCGGCGAAGAAGAAAAGCGCCAGGCCGTCGGCGGCAACAACAGGCAGCAGGAAAAGCCCGGAGAAAAGCCAGATTAGGGAAACAGCGTCGGAGAAAAAACCCACGGCGCCAAGCAGGAACCACGCCAGGGCGACAGCGACCAGTGCGCGGCCAGGCCTCATTCAAACTCCACCCTGGGAGCTTCAACCCTGGACAAGAGGGCCTTCACCGCCTGTACTTCGTTCTGCCCCTCCAGCTCGCTTTCTGACGAAAGAGCAATGCGATGGATCAAAACCGGAACCGCCAGTGCCTTGACATCGTCGGGAATCACAAAGTCCCGGCGCTCAAGGAGCGCACGGCCTCTTGCGCAGCGGATAAGGGCAAGGCTCCCGCGGGGACCCGCGCCGGTCTCGATAGCTCCCCCTTCCCTGCTAGCAGAAACAAGCCTTACCGCATAGTCAATTACTTCGGGGGCAGCGCGGATTCGCGAGGCCGTATCTCGAATCGAGACAAACTCCTCAATAGAAGACAGTACCGTCTGGACGCCTTCAAGGGAAAGCTCCGCTCCTGTCCCGCCTTCAAGCACCCGGCTGACCATCTCCTTTTCCTCTTCCATAGCCGGATAGTCAATTAAAAGCTTCATTAAAAATCTGTCTTTCTGGGCGTCAGGGAGCGGGTAAGTGCCCTCATGTTCAAATGGATTTTCGGTGGCTAAAACCATAAAGGGCCTGGGCAAGAGGTACTCGGTTCCGTCAAGGCTCACCTGGAATTCCTGCATGGCCTCAAAAAGAGCCGCCTGGGTTTTGGCGGGAGAACGGTTTATCTCGTCAGCGATGAGGATGTTGGTAAAAACCGGGCCTTTCCGCGTGATAAATTTTCCCGCCTGAACATCAAGCATGATATTGCCGGTGATGTCGCTGGGCATAAGATCCGGCGTAAACTGAATCCTCCGGGAATCGCCGCCCAGGGCTTTTGCCAGAGCGCGAACCAAAAGCGTCTTGCCCAGTCCAGGCACGCCTTCCACCAGCAGGTGCCCTCCTGCCAGCAAGGTGATAAAAGCGTGCTCAACCAGCTCTTTCTGACCGATAAACACCTTTGCGATTTCCCGCTTGACGCGTTCCAGCGCGTCCGCCGCGGAATCAACTGAAAGCTTTTCTATCATATATACTCCAATACAGTCGTAAAAATATTTATCAACTCCGGGAATTCTTTGAAAGTAAATGTCTCCTTGTTAAAGGCTTTGACAAGAAGGCGGCTTTCTTTTTCATCTTCCGGCTTCCCGCTTAATCCTACGTAAATCTCCAATGCCCGCTTCATGCTTTCTTCGTCCCCTATTATCCATTCCCGCACAGCGAGGCGTTTCTTTATCTCCCTGACATACGCCTGGCTGTAAAAATCCAGAGCCCCATATCTTTTTAAAAAGCGCCCCTCCGCCAGAAAACGCTCCCTTAAGGGACGCAAGGATTTTTCGTTATCCCATTTTACCAAACCAAAACCGGGTATCACAGCCCAAAAACAGATGGCGAGCAGAACCAAAACGCTGACAAGAAGGACGGCAAAATTCCCCTGCTGGAAAATTGTGCCCAAAAGCCCGCGTACTTTGGCTTTGCCCCGGATAAAAAGCCAGCCGCTTTCAGCATTGTCAGGCTTAGAATCAGACGCGAAGAGCGCCCAGGCAAGGCGAATGTTAGACCCGTCGTCAAGGTTGGAAGAACGCATAAAATTGCTGTCTTGCAAAGCAACAATTTTACCCTTACCGCATTTTACTTGCTCAGATCGCGTAACGCCGTTCCGAGTCTCAGTCGCGTCATGACGGCTGGGCAATATTTCTTCCGCCCTGATTCCGAATTTATCAAGCAGGATAATCGGCTCCTCGTCTCGCCACCATACGGGATAGTCCAAAACCAAAAGAAGGGTTCCCCCTTTCTCTACCCAGCCTGCGAGGTAATTAACTACTTCATCTGTCCAGTTAAAAAGAGAAGCCTGAATAAAAATATTTTTTTCTTTCGCCTGGGAAACCATGAAAAGATCGCCAGAAGTTTCCACACGCAATGGAATTCCCATGCCTGTAAGCCAGCGATCCATGGCCAGGTATTCGTTTACGCGGGCTTCTCTGGAAGGTGGAGAGTATTTTGTTACCGGGCTAATTTCAAAAAAGAAATTGAAAATTAAAACAAAGAGACCAAGAATAACAGCGGCTATTGCAACGCCAATTAGATAATTCCGCTTCACTTGCCCTCCAAAAGAGAGCGTCCGTGCGCCAGGGCTTTTTCAAAGGCTCCCTGTGCCGGAGGCCTGTCCGCGTAAGCAAAGAGAATCCAGTTTTTGACAATCTCGCTAAAACCACGCTCGCTATAGTCCGCCGCCTCGTGCACGAGGCCAAGACAGTCGTACTCGGTAGCATCCGCGGGGAAGGTAATAGAACAGGAAAGCGCGTAGGCCCCAAGGCAGCCGGAAAAGCAGGCGGCCCAGGCTTCGCGCAGATTTCCTTTCCGAAAAAAATCTTCCGCTCTTGAAAAAATCGAAAAAAGCGATTCCGCGCTTTTTCCGGACATTTTGGAATGCCGGTTTTTTACATGGCTGAACGGCTTTTTAGCGAATAATTCTCCACGAATAATCTGATGGCGGTTTTTTATAAGCCAATAAAAAACAAAAACCGCAAAAGCTAAAATGACAAGAACCATAAAGAACCTGAGCATAAACCCAAATAAAGTCCGTATTTTTTCAAGGCCCGTCTCTAAATCCAAATCGGGCAATTCTTCGTTATCACTGTCTTTAAAGCGTATAGTCCACCCTTCCCTTTCACTTCCAAAATCAGGAGAGGCGAGGATCTCTTGAAGATCAAGAACAGCCTGTGCATCTGCAACGGGAAAATCATCAGGAAAATCGCTTGTACTTTGCGAGTAAGCGGAAAAAGGCAGGACGGTAAAAAAGCAAATAAGCAGGACGATTTTTAGTGGCTTAGCGTCATTCTGACGCTTAACAAATTTTTTAAAAAGCAGTTCCAGATCCCAGCCTTCGACTTCCACCCGGCTGTTGATGTAAAGGCCAAAACCCATACACACATAAAGGCTTTCTACAAGGATGTAATTAAAACAAAACGCCGCAAAGATAAATATTTCCGTTATCTGGTTATTCTCCCCTAAATACTCAACTGCGGTTGGAAAAAATAAACTTGCCGTCATTAACGCAAAAAGTATTTCCCCAAGAAGAAGCGCCACTTCCAGCGCCAAACCAAGGACGCTGATAAACGAGCAAAAATTTATTCCCCCGCCCTCAAGAACTTTTTTCCTCTGCGCGAATTGCTTTGCCCCAAGCCGCTCCAGAACCCTGACGGGCATCCTTGCCGCTCGGCCAGGGCTGAAACGCCTCCACAAAAGATCCCCCAAAAGGCCGCGCCGCATTTCCGAAATTCCATGGCATAAATCATTGAACTGAACATTGAACTTTGAAGATACGGGAGAACCAAAAAACCTTTTGGAAACAATGTGAAGGACAATGCGGTCAAACAGGGGCTTTAACCACCAAAGGCCAAGGTAGGGAATGAAGAAAAGTTCCCCTGAAAAAATGCGCAGACAGCAGACCGCAACCCAAACCGGAACGGCAAAAAAAGGAATAAAATAGACAAAGTTGCTTCGCCAGAGAAGGACGCCTGAATCAACGGCCTCCCAGACGCTTCTGCTTCGCAAAGGCAAAGCGCTATTATGGACGGGATTCATTTTTTCTTCCGGCAAAAATAAAGTAAAGGCCCAGCAAAACCCAACCCGCTATTCCCGCGCCGTACCGCAGTTGTAATGGCACCTGGAAGCGGGACGACCAGAACGCTTCGACGCAGGCCGCAATAACCAGCATACAGGCGGAACCGGCTATGATAGGCAATGCAGTCTTTCCAGCCAGCTTTACGGAGTCTGAGCGGGATAATCCCTTGGTAACAAAAAACCTGTAACCCAGCAAAAGGCCGGCCTGGGCACTCAGGCAGATTGCGGTTAATTCAAAACTGCCGTGGCCTATGACGAATGGAAAAAACGTTTCGCCAAAACCAGCATTGATAAGGTGAGCCGCCGCAATTCCAAGAAAAGCACCGTTAAAACAAAGGAGAACGATACTACCGATACCTCCCAAAATTCCTCCCGCAAAAGTCCTGAACGCGATGGAAATGTTGTTATATATGTAAAAGCCGAACATATCGGCATCTGAACTTACGTCGCGGGGTTCAAGGTAATGAATACTCTCCGGGTCGTACATTTCTTCCAGGCTCTGAATCGTATCTTCCCCCAAAAGCATAAAAACCATCGAATGGTTTCGCACACATAAAAAGCCAAAGAAAAAAGCCAAGCCGTAAAAAAGAAGCAACGCCGCCGCAAAGCTGCGCCACTGTGAACGAACCGCCTGCGGAAAAGTCCTGAGCACGAAATCAGATATGGCTTTCAAAGAAAGCGAACGCGAAGCGTAAAGAATTTGGCTGCCTTCCAAAACCAGTGAATTGAGCCTTTCGATTATAAAAGGATCAAAGCCGTGGGCCTTCGCTGTGTTTAGATCCTGGGTTAGCTCCCTATAGCCCTGCGGAAACCACGAAGCTTTTTTTCTTAAATTGCTTTTTCTACTGCGGACTAAAGCTTCAAATTCGTTCCAAAACTTCTCACGTTGAAAAACAAAAACCTGCTGGGTCACTTAGCCGCCCCCGCTAATAGAACGGGCAATGCCAAGGAGAACCGCCTCAGCAGGCGCATCGTTTCCGTCCGGGCGCAACTCCTCCGCCCATATTCCGGCAATTTCGCCGGCCCGCGCCTTGCCCAGCAAAGGGTAACGGCGGGCGAATATCAGGACGGCTTGTTTTTCCTCATAGCCCAACCGCTGTGAAGGGGAAAGCGCGGAAAAATCGGAAAGCCAGGGCATGTCGGGCCTTTTTAAGACAGGGGAAATAAACCTGCTTTGAGCCTTGTCCGCGTACACCACCAAAGTATCCGCCACCCAGTCGCCCAAACGCCTGAAGCCCGGACTGACCAGCATGCAGATAAAAGCGATAAGGTACAGGAACATAAAGGTATCCGCGAAGCGCAACAGGTTTCGCAGAAATGACGCACCCGGGTTCACAGGCGAGCCATCCCCTTTTACCACGCGAAGGCCCATTATCTTTTTCCCCGGAGTCTGCCCGCGGTTAAAGATATCAAAGGCAAAATGGTAAAACCAATTGACAACGAAGGACAAAATAAACAGGAACCACATCCCCGTTGCTCTGCCAAGAACCCCTGTAAAAATAATGAAGATGAGTATCAGAAGGCCCTGAATCAAGCTATCAATAGCCAGAGCGCAGGCCCGTACAGCAAAACCCGCCGGATAAAGGTAGTATTCTATTCCTTCCGGAGTTTGCACCCCAAGCACGGAATCCAAACGGGCATGGTCTATCAAGGGCATCAGGAAAACGCCGCGACAAGCGCCGCGATAATGCTGCCTATTATCAATAGCGGTAAAAAAGCCAATTGGACAATGCAAAGTATCCCCGCAAACTTCCAAAGGGATTTGTTGTTCCGAAAAGCCAATTCCAGCTCCCCATCCGCGCCTGTTTTAAGGTAACTGCGGATTTTCTCTCCGAATCTGAATATGTAGAGGGAAGGGAAAAACAACAGTACACCCGCCCCAATAAACAAAACCACCATGGACCCGTTGAAAACAGCACCAAAAGCGCCATTGAACGATTCAAAGCCGGGTATTCCAGTCCAGACCCGGTTCACGATTGTAATAAAAGGCAGTATAGAAAAACCAGTAAGAGCCACAAAACCCGAACTAATAAACCCCAAAATACCGACCAAACGAAGCCAGGGAGTAGCCCCCTTCAAATAGGCCAGCATGGTTTCCGTAAGCGTTCCCTGAATTGCCAGGGGCTTTTCAGGAACAACCGCCGTTTCGGGACTCTGATATGGATTTACCGCATCGGACATAGATTCCTCCCACTTCATACTATTTGATATCCCAACGCTGGGCAAGGAGCCATCTTAAACATACGCCCTTGAAAACAGACTGGAATTTCTTGCGGCAAATCAGGTATAGTAGGAATTGAAGTCTAACAATAATGTAGACACATTATTGTTAGACCACCTTAAAATCGTATTTTCACAGCCTGCGAACCGTAGGTTCGTTGGCGAGAAAATACAATGTCCGTACGCAAAGTGATAGACTTTGTGGACGGACACATCCTGCCAAGATAGCTCAGTCGGTAGAGCGGCACACTCGTAATGTGCAGGTCCCGGGTTCGATTCCCGGTTTTGGCTAACGTAATTCCTTATATTATAAGGAATTAGCGAAAAATTAGCTTCTGTGTTTTGAAGGTCTGTGATGCCTCAAAATAAAATCTAGCCGAAAAAAGTGTGCCTCAAAAGTTGGAATTCTAGCCGAAGATTTCTCAAGAAACCCTGCCGGAAGGGATGCTGGGCTCTATCACGGAAAGTTTAGAGAGCCGGTCGCGGGCCCCATCCAGGCCGCGCTTCAAAGCAACAGGGTTCAAAAGCTTCACCCTCAGGCGAAGCTCAGTTTTGCATTCCTCGCTGATGCAAGGAGATTCATGGAGCCTTTGGCATGGCGTTTTGGGATCCTTCTCATATATTTTTTTATGCCTGCCTTAAGGGA
>Ga0268262_10006317_pt1 | contig 11416 bp, 8 predicted proteins | sample TergutNc150P3_FD_190354 | JGI IMG/M metagenome (GOLD analysis project Ga0268262, IMG submission 190354) | Nasutitermes corniger P3 segment gut microbial community from laboratory colony in Florida, USA - Nc150 P3 (SPAdes) (version 2) | ecosystem: Host-associated > Arthropoda: Insects > Digestive...
TCGGCGCGCCGCCGGGCTATGTTGGCTATGACGAAGGCGGGCAGTTAACCGAAACGGTTAGAACTCATCCCTATTCTGTGTTGCTCTTTGACGAAGTGGAAAAAGCCCACCCCGATGTTTTCAACGCACTTTTGCAGGTTTTGGACGAGGGGCATTTAACGGACGGCAAGGGTCGCAAGGTGAATTTCAAAAACACGCTGATTTTGATGACCTCGAATTTGCCAGAAAAGGATTTGAAAAACTTTTTTAGACCAGAGTTCCTAAATCGATTGGATAACATTCTATTGTTCAAATCTTTGGAAAAAAGCGAGTTGATTCAAATCGCGCAAATTAAACTGAACGCCCTCGCAAAGCGACTGAGCGCTCAGAGAATAGAAGCGGAATTTTTGCCCGCAGTAGCAGAGGGAATTATAGAAAATTCCTACGACTCCCAATACGGCGCACGCCCAATCCAGCGTTATATACAAAAGCATTTGGAGTCTATGCTCTCAAAGGAAATTATCTCCGGCAATATAAAAGCGGATTCCAAAATCAAGGTGGGCTGGGAGAAAGGCGGGGTGGTTTTGGCGGGTTAGGGGGCAAAATTTTACTATATTCAAAATATGCGAATTTCTGTTTTTGAAAAAGACTGCATAGTAAATGCAATCACAGCCTGCGACCCAGATGCCAAAATTTGGCTCTTTGGCTCCTGCACAGACGATTCAAAAAAAGGCGGTGATATTGACATTGGCATATTATCAAAAAAAATTTGGGGGTAAATATAGAATTATTTTTTACGCTCTAGCGAGGGTTTTGTGATTTAGCTAGTACATGCCGCCAGCAGAGTATGCCCTTTTATTCCCTCAATCACGCAATCCACATACATCCCCTCTCTGAAATTGGGCTGCGCCTTTACTACTGCCTTTTTGAAATTTCCGGTTTTGCCAACCCACTCGCCTGAATTTCTGCGAGAAGTTTTTTCCAAAAGAATTCTTTCGCTTTGCCCAACCATAAGTTTTGCACGCTCCAAAGCGATGGCATTTTGCAAATCTATGGTTCTTTGCAGACGTTCTTTTTTTTGCTCCTCGCTGATAAATTCCTTTTCCAAAGCAGAAGGAGTTCCCTCCCTTGGGCTATAAGCAAACATAAATGCGTTGTCAAACCGAACCTCCCGCAAAAGCGACAAGGTCTCCTCAAATTCCTCTTCGCTCTCCCCCGGATAACCGCAGATTATATCTGTTGTTATGCCATAAAGGGAATTTGAAGAACGCAAGGCTTCCACTATGCTTAAATAAATCTCCCTCGTATATTGCCGTTTCATCTTTTTCAGAACCGAGTTTGAACCGCTTTGAACTGGCAGATGCACGTGTGGTGCTATTTTTGGTTCGCCCAGCAAAATTTCCAAAAGCTCGCCCGTATAATGCTTTGGATGCGGGCTCATAAAACGAATTCTCTCTATTCCTTTTATATCCGCCACCTGTTTTAGCAAACCGGCAAACGACAAGCCTTTGTAGCGATACCCGTTGACAGTCTGCCCCAAGAGCGTCACTTCCGATACTCCTTTTGCCACGGCTTCTTCTATTTCCCTTAAAATGGAATTGGATTCCCTATACCGCTCCATACCACGTACGTACGGCACAATGCAGTAACTGCACTTCATATTGCATCCGCTTTGAATGGCTATAAATGCGCTGTAATTATTTGATAGCTTGGCAAAAGATTCATCTTCGCTTTTTCCCTTCGCCGCAGAACCCAGCAAGACTTCCGGCAATTTTGAATACTCGTCCGGCGCAAGCACAAAATCCAAAAACGGCAAAACTTTGAAAAGCGACTCTCCTCTATTCTTTGCCATGCAGCCCAGAACGCCGATTTTTAATTTCCTGTTTTTCATTTTCAATTCTTTTAAATTTTTTATTCTGGCTATCGCATTTTCCTCTGCCCTTGCCCTTACCGAGCAGGTGTTTACCAGAATCGCATCGGCTTTTTCAATGTTTGCCGCAGGGAGTGCGCCATTAAATTCTAAAAACGCCGCCAAACGAGCGGAGTCGTATTCATTCATCTGGCAACCGTAAGATATTATGTGATAATGCAAGAGAATTCAATTCCTCACGCAGCGAACGCTTAACAAGAGAGCCTTGCCGTAGCTGTAGTAACTAGTGCTATCGCTATCGTAGTGCATACCTCGGCGAAAAGCGTTGATGCTATTTATCTCGCTAGCGCTCCACCAGTAGCCTCTGTCGCCAGCACTATAGAAGTGTTCATCTTCTAGATAGTTGGTGCCACCCGGCAGAGCGGAAAATCCAAATCTGTCCTCGCCATTGCCAGATGTACCTTCATAATCATTCCAACCGCTCTTTGCTTTAAGGTATTTGCCAGCAACACCGCTTTTGTAAGGGCTATCCGTGCCAGTACTGCCATCTGCATAACGGAACAACTTCTCCCATTCGGCATTTGTAGGAATATGCCAGCCGGTGGGGCAAATGCCCTTGTGGGGAGTTTTTATCTGGCTTGTGCAAGAGGCTCTGTTGCAATTATCGGGCAATGCCATAGCCGTTGCCCAATCGTAAAGACGGCCGTATTTATCGCAGTTATCGCTTTTATCTTCGTAACAACGAGCAGTCTTAGCTACATTTGTATCTGTAGGCACATAGTTCAAATTGCGTTTTAACCAGATTTGCTTACCGATGACAACCGTCTCGTAATCCTCGCCACCATGAGTTATCAAACTGGGGCTACCGTTGGAGCAGGCTAAAATGAAGAATGATAGGGCATAAAACACCACAAAGGAACTTATGCGCAAATTCATTAAGTTCATAATAAGACATAATATAGAAAACATTATGTTTACTATATTGTAGTTTACATTTTAGTTTTTCAGGAGGGGGTTCAAATGAAAGGATTGAGCTTAAAAATTAAGTTCATGTTGATAATGATTTCTACTAGCTTATTTTGCGCTGGCGCAGTAGGCTTGGTAATACTGTTCAAGGCACATGATAGCGTCAGCAGTCTATCAATGCAATACGCTAAAAATGCTTCCGAGGCATCTGCTTCAAACATAGAGAAGTATTTAGAGCCTTATTGGTTCACTGTGGAAACAGTAGGGCAGATAATGGAACGTTATAAAGATTTGTTACCTGACGAGCGGCGGCATTTTTTCAATTCCGTGCTTGAAGCTCTGGTGAGGGAAAATCCAGATATTCTGGCTGCTTGGTGCAACTTTGAACCCAATACTTTGGAAGGCGACGATTCGCGATACATTGGCGTTCCTGGGACTCTACCCAGCGGGCGTTTTACCCCTTACTGGTTTAGAACACCATCAGGCATAAAAGTGGAAACGCTAGTGTCTTATGACAAGTCCGAAGATGATGTTTACTATACGTTGGTCAAAAACTCCGGACGCACTACGCTTCTTGACCCATATCTCTATATGGTGAATGGAAAACAGGTTTTGGTTACCTCATTCGCTGTGCCAATACGCTCAGAAAAAGGCACTATTTTAGGCATTGTTGGCGTTGATATTCAAGTTGATGAGATTCAGAAAATTTCCCAAGCCAACAAACCATACAACGATGCCCTCACCGCGGTGTTCAGCAATGATGGCACTGTAACAGCCCATTTTGACCCTAGCCGCATAGGGAAAAAATTGTTGGAATCAGAAAGAGATATGATTGGACCGCACCTTGAAGATTATTTAAAAGCTCTCAAAGAAGGGAAACCGTATTCCTTTGTGAGACATGTTCCAGCAATAAACTCGGACATGACATTCTTTTTCTCCCCGATTAAGGTTGATAAGTCCACAACCCCCTGGAGCCTTGCAGTGGCAGTCTCAACCAAAACCGTCATGGCATCGGTGTATGATATGATACGCGTTGCCGTTATAATAAACATTTCAATACTTATAGCGGCAGTGATAGTGGCGGTGTATATGTCCAATTCCATAAGCAATCCTATTGTCAAAGTAACCAATACCATCAAAGATATTTCCGAGGGTGAAGGTAATTTGACGCAGAATATCAAAGTTCAATCCAAGGATGAGATAGGCGATTTGGCTCGCTATTTCAACAAGCTCATGGAAGCACTGCGAAAGCCAATCGGTGAAACCAAAATGGTTGTGGAGCGGCTTGCTTCTTCATCCAAAGACCTCTCCTCCGTTTCCAGAGACCTTTCCGCTTCATCGGAAGAAACGGTAAGCACGGCTACTAATGTAGCGAGTACCACTGAAGAAATGTCCGTGAATATCAATGCCATGGCAAGCGGTGCCGAGCAGGCAAGCGTGAATGCAAACGAAGTTGCGGGCGCTGCGGAGCAGATGTCCACAAACATGAACACGATAGCCACTGCGATAGAGGAGATGAGTGCGAGCATAAGCGAGATATCCAATAATGCCAATGATGCACGCAATGTGGCGAGAGATGCAAAGGCTAAATCTGGCGATGCGACTTCTACAATGAACAAACTGGGAATAGCCGCCAAAGAGATAGGGCAGGTTACCGATGTGATTAAGAAAATCGCAGATAAAACCAATTTGCTTGCCCTTAACGCGACCATAGAAGCGGCAAGCGCGGGTGATGCCGGCAAAGGTTTTGCTGTGGTAGCTTGTGAAATTAAGGAGCTTGCGAACCAGAGTGCTACCAGTGCGGACGACATAGCTCGAAGAATAGACGGCATTCAGGGTGAAACGAACAATGCGGTAAAGGTGATAAGTGATGTTTCTGATATAATATTCAGAATAAACCAATCTGTGGAAGCCATAGCCAATCATGTTGGGCAGCAGAAGAAGGCGAGCAACGAGATAGCGAACAATGTTGTTCAAGCGAACGCGGGGGCAAAGCGCGTGGCGAGTGCAATATCCGAAGTTGCTAAGGGCAGCCACGATATTGCCCGCAACGCGAGCGAAGCGGCAATCGGTGCAACCAACGTCAGCCGGAATGTATTCAGCATGAGGGAAGCAGCCCGCAAGTCCAGCGTGGGAGCTTCTCAGGTAAATGGCTCTGCGGAAAATTTGCTCAATATGGCAGAGCAATTGCGAGCTGTTATGAACAAGTTCAAGGTGTAGAAAATTCAAAAAAAACCAACTCCGCTTTTGAGCCTATGCGCACAGGAGGTCCCCATTGACCTATGCCACTGGTCACATACCACGGAATGCCGTCAAGCTCGCCCAAACCATAACTCAGATGCCAAATGAGCTTTATCAAGATAGTCATAGGGAAAAATTGCCCTGCATGTGTATGTCCACTAAAGGCAAAGTCCGGTTTTCTTGTTATATTTGCATCCTCAACGTCCAATCCCTTTGGTTGATGGTCAATTAAAAACCAAGGAATAGTGTTGTATGCTGGCATAAGTTTCATTAACGCAGTTCTGCCGTTGGAATGCCGCTCTGCATATTGATGGTCTAAACGTCCCGTTACGCAAAAGAAATCATTGCAAGCAGTGCTATCCAGCAGGAGCGTAACGTTGTCAAAGCCTTGCAGCCATTCAATGGTTCGCCCACCTGGGTTCATAAAGGATTCGTGGTTGCCTGTGGTAGCGTAAAAACCGAGCGGTGCGCTTATTTGCTTGAATAGGGAATCATAGCCCCTTGCTTGCAATTTTTCTAGCGGAATATCGGCTAAATCGCCTGCGAAGAATATCGCATCAGGTCTCAAAATTCTAAGGGAATCAACTATTCGTTCCAGTTTGCTTTTTTGAAAAAGAGCATCGAAATGTATATCGGAAAACAAGGCTATTCGCAATGTTTTTTTGGGTGCGGTTAGCAAAGTTCCTTTTATGTTTGATACAATAAAGTTAGAATGTAATGGTCCACCTATTAAAAAGAATGTTAAGGTTAAAGCCGCTATCCCACATGCGAGCAAGGGTTCTTTTCGCATTCTAAGCCTTTTGTTTGCGAGTTTTCTTTTGCCGAGAAGCCGCCTTATGCCCAAATACAAATCCCAAAGCAGGCAAAAAACAATCCAGTTTGCCAAAAATACCAAACACACTGAGCCTATTATAGCAAAAATTGCAATGATGGAGTCATTTTTGAATATTCTGTAAAGAAAACTAGCTACAAAACAAAATACAAAGAGAAATGCCCCGAAATAGCGATATTTTTTTGGGAACACATAACGAAAACGCCACCATGCATAGAAAAGAAGAAGTAGGATTAACGGAAAGAAGAAAAATATTCTCATTTTTCTTCCAATATTCTCGGAAACAAAGCCTCTCCATCGCCTAAAGTTTCACCGCCTTTTAAAACTCCATTGTTGCTGCCCAACATTAAGAGCCCCTGCTCCGCTTTTTGTGGCATAACCGGAGAAAGCAAAGTAAGGGTAATTCGCAAAACTTCTGCACCTGTGTATAAAACAGTGGCTAGTTTATCTTTATCTTCTTGCTCTGCGCTTTTCGCGAGTTTCCAGGGAGCGGTTATTTCTAGATATTTGTTCAACGCCTTAACCGAATTCAAAATTTCTTCCACCACCAAACTCAGTTTTGCCTCCCCTATATTTTCCTTTGCGAATTGAGTGGCTTTTTCGCAGTGGCGAAACAATTCCGCTTCTTGTTCACCGTTTTTAACCGGCGTGGGAATTTTTCCGCCGAAATTAGTTAATATCAATTTGTAAATTCTGTTCAACCCATTGCCCAAATCGTTTGCCAAGTCCGAATTTATTCTGCGGACAAAGGAATCGTACCCGAATGTCGCATCAAGCCCAACCACCATTTCTCGTATCAGGAAATAGCGAAAAACGTCAACGCCATAAGTCTCAACATAGTCCATAGGATTCACGCCCGTGCCGCTTGTTTTGCTCATTTTAGAGCCGTCTATCATCCACCAGCCATGCGCTAGAATATGTTTGGGAAGTTCCCAACCCATTGCCATTATTATTGTGGGCCAATAAATGCAATGCGTTGTTAGAATGTCTTTGCCTATTATGTGGAAATCCGCGGGCCAAAAAGGAGTGCCGTCTTTGTGCTTTTTGCCTTGGACTCCGCTTATGTAATTTTCAAGGGCATCTACCCAAACGTAGGTTACAAAATCTTCATCAAAGGGTAACGGTATGCCCCATGAAAGCCGAGATTTAGGGCGGCTTATACAGAGGTCGTTGAGCGGCTTTTTTAAGAAACTGAGCACTTCGTTTTTGCGAAAGTCTGGCAAAATCCAGTTTGGGTTTGCGTTTATGTGCTCAATAAGCCTTTGTTGATAATGGCTCATTTTAAAGAAGTAATTTTTTTCGCTTAGCCATTCTACGGAGCGTCCGCTAATCGGGTCCTTGCCATCCACAAGCTCCGTTTCTTCGAAAAATCTTTCTTCGCTAACGGAATACCATCCCTTGTATTCCTCTGAATAAATTTCCCCTTTATCAAATAAATATTGTAGCGAGTCCCGCACAAATTTTTTGTGGTAATCATCGGTGGTGCGGATGAAATACCCATAGTCAATATTCAATTTTGGCCATAGATTTCTAAAATGCTCGCTATATTCATCAACGTGCTCCTGCGGGGATATACCTCTTGCGGCAGCCGCTTTTTGCACCTTTTGCCCATGCTCGTCCACGCCCGTCATAAAAAAGGCATCGTAACCGAATAGCTTGTGGTAACGGGTTAAAACATCCGCTAGAACCGTGCTGTAAGCGTGCCCTATATGCGGCTTGTCGTTTACATAATATATAGGGGTTGTTGCGTAAAAATTTGGCATAATGTGAAGATAGAAAATTTAGGGAGTTAAATTAGAAAAAGTTGCTCAAATTTACTATATTTGTTTAACGATGAATTTTGATGACGAAATCCCTGACAAAAGCCAGATAGAGCATGAACATTATAAGCGGGTCAAAGAGCAAATGACCGCTGAAGAAGAAGCTTTGAAGACTTCGCGAATCATTAGAGGTGCTGATACAAAAAACTATAAAAAATTTAAAGAGGGGAAATACATTCGTCCCCCCAAACAAGAATTGTCGGATGAAATGAAACTTACGTTAACGCGCAGATATCAAGCTTTAACTGGATTTATGGGGATTATCGGTTTTGGCATGATTTTTTTTATTATCTATGATCCGATGCTGTATTTGTTTATTTTCGAAAATTTCATCATAGTTTTGAATATCTATAATTCTACGCTACATTTGTCGATTTACGAAAATTATCTAGTCATAGAAATAAATTTGATATTGCTGGGATGTGCACTGGTAGCTGCAAACATCGTGGGGATAATCGGCTTTCAACACAAACACGACAAAATCAGCGATAGAATCAATGCAGGACAAAGTACCAGAACCAGAACCAAAAGAGTAACGCGCAGATATCACGGTTTAATCATGCTTATGGGGATTATCGGTTTGGGCATAATTTTTTTAGGTATCTATTATTCGAGACAGCATATATCGATTTTCGAAAAATTCATCATAGTTTTAAGTATCCATGATTCTGCGTTGCATTTGTCAATTTTCGAAAGTCTCATCATAAAAATAAATTTGATATTGCTGGGGTGTGCGCTAGCAGTTGCGAGCGTAGGGATAACTGGCTTTCGATACAGACGCGGCAAAATCAACTATAGAGTCAGTGCGAGATAACTCCATTTTCAGCCATGTTGCTTAAAAAAACATTTGAAATAGACGGGCTTAAAATAGAAGCGGAGCGCAAGCGTGTGAGAAATGTGAGGATCTATATCTCTTCAAAAGACCAGCAGATTCATTTAACCGTTCCACTTTATGCAAGCGAAAAATTTGCCCTTGAATTTGTGAATAACAATATGGAATGGCTTAAAAAAACTTTAGAAAAAATCAAAGATAATCCTCCGGTTTTGCAGAATTTATCGGAAATTTCAAAAGAGGAAATAGAGAAATTGAGATATTTAATATCGAGCATGGTTCCCGTTTGGGAATTTAGGCTTGGAGTTAATGCTAGGGCGTGGAAGCTGCGCAAAATGAAAAGCCGCTGGGGAACCTGTGACATCAAAACCCAAAGAATAACATTCAGCACGGGTTTGATAAAAAAACCGCTCCGCTGCATAGAATACGTAGTTGCCCATGAGCTTGCGCACCTGATTATAGCAAACCATTCAGCAAAATTCTATGCTGTTATAGCAAAGCATTTTCCATACTGGAAAGAGATAAGAAGGGAGTTGAATATGTGATGGCAATATGTTTCTCATTCCTCTGTTGGTTTTCCAGCACGGCTTTGATGGCAATAGCCGGTTATTTAATTGCCCGCGCAGCGCAACAACCAGAAATGGCAGCTCTTTCGCTTGGCATTGTCGGAGTGCGTTTTTTTGGACTTTCAAGGGGAGTGTTTCGTTATGTGGATAGATTATCTTCACATTCACTCGCATTTAAGGAGCTAAAAAAATTTCGCTTGCATCTATATAAAATTTTAGAACCCTTTGTGCCATATAAATTGGCAGGCATTTCAGAAGCGGAAATACTCTCCAGAATTTCCTCTGACGCTGAAGAATATAAATCTTGGCTACCGAGAGCCGGAGTTCCGCTTTTTGCCGGTACCGCTTCTATACTCGCAAGCATCGGCATCCTCGCATATTTGAATGTGCTATATGCACTTTGTTTTTTTGCGGTTTCTTTTTTGCTCATCGCAAATTCAGCAACAACATTCTTTTTAATCAGGAAAAATGTCAAGGAATGGAGAATTTCAAGCGAGGTTCTGAGCGAATTTTCCCTTTCCATCGCACAGGGAATGGCGGAAAAAAAATCATGGGGAATTTTTGGAAAAATTTCCGAAACTTGGGGAAAATTGGGAAACATAGATGAAGAAAAAAGAAGAAAAGTTTATTCCATATATCACTTTGCAGAAATACTTTCTGTAACCGCACCCTTTCTCTGCCTAGCTGGAATGTTTTGTATAGGTGCAGGAGAATTTTCCTTCCCAATATGGATTGGCATTTTACTAGGAACTCTAGCCGCCTTTGAATTATTGCAAGAATTCCCTTCCATAACCATGCAAAGCGCATTGTCTTTGGAATCAAAACAAAGAATTTACCAAAACCCATATTCCATAATTCATGTGCCATATCCAGCGAATTTTTCAATACAAGAATTAACACTAAACCAAGGCGATGCCTTAATTCTCTCAGCTCCTTCTGGCACTGGCAAAACGCTTTTGGCAAATACCATTGCTGGATTTTTGCCAAGTAGCGAACCCATTGAGCGAACCGATAATTTTGTTTTTTTGGAGCAAGAACCTTTTTTGTTCACCGGAACCATAAAAGATAATTTACTCTTTGCCAACCCAAACGCAACAGATGGAGAAATGCAAAGCGTTTTGCGAAAAGTTGGTTTGGAAAAATTTTCTTTTGATTTGTGGATTGGTGAGCGTGGTTTTGCTTTAAGCGGTGGTGAAAGACAAAAACTTTCTGCCGCTCGTGCAATGCTTTGTAACGCAGATTTAATAATAGCAGACGAACCCGCCGCTCATTTGCCAAGCGATGACGAGAAAATATTGTTCAGCGAATTTGTGAATTTACCAAATAATCCAGCCGTTTTGTGGCTTGATTCAAAAAATATAGTGTCTATCGGATTGGATGACTCTATGACCGCTTCAAAGTCTTATACTTAATCGGCTTTGGATTATCCGCATCTATTCCCATGCGTTTATGATAATCGGCTTCGTAATCCGTCCAATTGCCCTCAAACCACACCGCTTTGGAATCACCCTCAAACGCCAAGATATGCGTTGCAATGCGGTCTAAAAACCATCTATCGTGAGAGATAACAACGGCACAGCCAGCAAAATTCAAAATAGCCTGCTCCAAAGCCTGCAAAGTTTCTATATCCAAATCGTTGGTGGGTTCGTCCAGCAAAAGCAAGTTGCCCGCATTTTGCAAATTTTTTGCCATCAAAACGCGGTTCCGCATTCCGCCGGAAAGCTGGGATAATTTTTTTTGCTGGTCGCTGCCCGTAAAGTTGAAAAGCCCGCAATAAGCACGGGCGTTTAATTTTCTTTCGCCTATGATAATTTCTTCCTTGCCGCCGGAAATCTCCTGAAAAACGGTATTGTTATCGTTCAGAGAATCTCTGCCCTGTTCCATCGAAATTATCTCTACGGTTTCGCCGAGTTTAAACGAGCCGGAGTCGGGCTTTTCCTGCCCTAAAATCATTCTGAACAAGGTTGTTTTCCCCGCGCCGTTTGGACCTATTATGCCAACTATGCCGGAGCGGGGCAGCTTGAAGTTCAAATTTTCGTAGAGCAGTTTTTCGCCATAAGCCTTTGAAATCCCGTTTGCATCTATGACAATATCGCCAAGGCGTTTGCCATTCGCAATCGCTATTTGTGCAACCTTGTATTGTTCCTTTTTCTCTTGGCTTAAAAGTTCTTCGTAGGCTTTTAAACGCGCTTTGGATTTTGCTTGCCGCGCTTTGGGGCTGGATTTTACCCATTCCTGTTCCCTTGCGAGCCGTTTTTGCCTGTCGCTTTCTCCCTTTTCATCGCTGCGCATCCTTTCCAGTTTTTGGTC
>Ga0268262_10006318_pt1 | contig 11416 bp, 8 predicted proteins | sample TergutNc150P3_FD_190354 | JGI IMG/M metagenome (GOLD analysis project Ga0268262, IMG submission 190354) | Nasutitermes corniger P3 segment gut microbial community from laboratory colony in Florida, USA - Nc150 P3 (SPAdes) (version 2) | ecosystem: Host-associated > Arthropoda: Insects > Digestive...
AAAGGGCAAGAAAGTCCTAACTGCATATATGCAACGGAAATCATACAAATCGGGAACGAAAACGCTGGAATTTCCATAAATGGCACCACGTTTGCAAAAGGTACAGCTTCGAGATGCGGTGGCGATAGTGGCCACGGATACGGCAGTACAACTCCATGTGCCACAAAATTTGCTAGCGTACAACAAGTGGATGGCGGTTATTACATTTACGTTCCAGATTGGGCAGGTCAAAATTTCAAAACAACTGGCGGGCAACCCAATTGCCCCAGCACTCCAGTTCCACCAACTCCGGGTACAAGCAGTTCCTCGGTTGCTTCTTCTAATACTTCTTCTTCTTCTTCTGCCGCAACTGCAAGCACAGGTAGCTGCGTTGACCCAATGTATGGCGTTCCTCCAAACGGCGTAAAATCTTGCATTAAAAAAGGCGGCAAATGCTACACTTGCAATCCAGACCGTGGTACTCAATGCTCGGAACCTTGGATTTGGCAGGCAAACTCCATAGATGATTATTGGTATAAAGAAGTCTCTTGCACAGAAACCAGCGGAGGTGGTACCACTTATAATTTAACTTGCACCGGCCTTGCTCAAACGGGAGTTGCTGGCACGGCAGTTACTCAGCCTACCGTAAAATGCAATGCTGATAATGCCACCGCTACTTTTACGAACCCACCTATTTGGAATAACCCAGCAGCAGGTACTTACAATGTGAGCGCAACGGCAAATTGCGGCGGAAACAAAACGGTCAGTTGCGGAACTCTAACGGTTAGCGCAGCACCTACTGCCTCTACTTTAACTTGCACCGGTTTGGCTACAACGGGAGTCACAGGGACTGCAATTACCAAGCCTACCGTAAAATGCGGAAGCTCCACAGTGTCCAGCCCAACCTTTACGGGAGAACCTAGTTCTTGGACTAATCCCCCGGTAGGTTCTTATAACATAAAGGCAAACGCAACGGGAACTTGCACTCAAGCCGTAGATTGCGGCATTATAACAGTCAGCCCAAAATTAACTTGTGGCAATCCATCGCCAGCAACGGTAATCGCTGGCACTGCGGTAACCCAACCGTCCGTGACTTGTGGTTCAACTTCTGTTTCAAATATCGTTTGGAGCGGAGCACCTGATTACTGGAGTGCTCCAGCCGCAGGCAGTTATAACAATATTAGAGTAACAGCAAATGCCGGGGATTGCAACGGCCAAACAGCGACTTGCGGCTCTTTAACGGTTAATAGCAAACTCGCGTGCGAATCCGTTACTCAAGCGATAACAACTGGGCAAACTCCAACTAAGCCCAAAGTGACTTGCGGCTCTACCACAGTTACCGCCAACATCACTTGGAGCCCAACTTCCATAAACAACGCTATTAATTCAGCACAGACCATCGGCAATGTAACTGCAACAGCAAGTTGCGGCGGTAGCAATCAAACAGCTACTTGCGCTGGCACAATAACGGTTACCGCTCCACAGACCACCCCAAGCTCTTCAAGCGGCGGTGGTAGCGGCAGCCCAAGTTACACGCCAACAGCACCCGGAAGCGAAACTTCAAAGATAACTCAATATTGGGATGCCTGCAAACCGAGCTGTTCTTGGAGCGGCAAAGGTGGCAGGCAAGCTAATAGCTGCAATATAACTGGTGCCAACATAGGGCATAACGATGGCGATAGAAGCGCATGCGATGGCGGAAGCGCGTTTACATGTATGAAACAAGCTCCGTGGAAAGTGGGCAATGTGAGCTTTGGTTATGTTGCGGCTGGCATTGGTCAGTGCGGCGACTGCTGGCAATTCGATTTCCCCAACGGGCATGTTATGGTTGTTATGAAAACCAATATCGGGGACATAAAGGAAGGGGCCAAATTTGACCTTATGATTCCAGGCGGCGGCGTTGGCGACTTTGATGCTTTAACAAGGCAGGTCACAAATAGCGGCGTAAGCAACCCGGATATGGGTGTGCGTTATGGCGGATTCAGAGGCAAATGCGGCTGGGACTACAGTACACAAAGCGTTAATTGCGTAAAGGATATGTGCAATAATGTTTTCAAAAATCTCCCGGACTTGAAAGCTGGTTGCCTTTGGTGGACAGATAATTTGGGAAATTCAGGCAATTGGAACAACCCAACTGTTAAATATAAATCCGTCACTTGCCCAACAGAGTTGACAGATAAATATTAATCTAATCTTAACCTAACAGGGGGCTTTAAGCCCCCTTTTTCTTTTCTAAATTACACCCAATGCGGCGCGTTGATAATGTTGACTTTTGGATTAAGCTCGACCTCTGGATGAGCAAGCGTCCTTTATTAGTTTGCATAGCCTACGACAGCCTGCGTATATTTTTGCTTGAGCATTGCACAATAAGAGCCACGGCTCTTGTTTATACATCGCTCTTGGCTGCTGTTCCGCTGGTAATTTTGCTAACCTCAATAAGCCTGTACCTCGGAGTTGGAGATATGTTCATAACCCATTTACCGGAATTATTGCCAGATATTTTAGGAAAGATAATGCCACACATAAATGGGGTTTTGCACCTATTCTTGCCCGGAAACATAATTGAATTAGATGCTATGGTAACCGTGATTTTAGACAACGTTATGCCGTTCTTGACTATGGCACAAGGGATAAGGCTCGGCTCTTTGGGCGTTGTAGGTGGGCTTGGGCTGCTTGTGACATTCATACTTGCCATAGACACCATAGAAACTAATATGAACATCGTTTGGGGAGTTAACGAAAGCCGTGGCTATGGGCAAAAGGCTGCCATATTCATCCCCTTCTTGCTCTTGTTCGCCGGCGGCATAGCTATACTCAGCTTGTTTTTGCACTATATGCAAAAAACCTTGGAAAGTATTTTGCTAGAACAATCGCCCTTTGGGGAAGTAAGCCAGTTGCTAGTGGATTTGAGCATACCAGCCGTTCTGTTACTCCTCGCTATATTTGCCCTGTGGCTTTTGTATTGCTATATGCCTTATGTCCCAGGGAGAAAAGGTTTTTTGAAAACAAGCATTGAAAAAACAAAAACGAGGTGGCTCGCTGCCCTTATATCCGCTGCGTTCACATTTGTGGCCATATCTGTATTTATTTTGGCTATGGCAATTTTGCAAGCCGGAATGTTCACAAAATGGTCGCTTTTCTACGGCTCGCTCGCTGTTTTCCCTATGATAATGTTCATCTTATTCGGCTTTTGGTGCATTGTGCTTTTTGGCAACACACTTTGCTGGAGAATAACGGATAGAAAAGATAGCGATGGCCATTATAGGTCTCAGAGATATTTTCTGCGTAAAATTTGGAAAGCGAGCAAACGGCAATGAGCAACTTAGTAAAGATTATAGCTTTTGATTTGGAAACTACAGGCCTAGATGTAAGCAAAGAGGAAATAATAGAATTAGGCGCTATAATGTTTTCCGTAAAAGAGAGCAAAGGGCGTTTAGTTCCAGATGAATTAGAGGAATTTCAATACCTGCTGAAAACTTCAAAAAAAATATCCAACGAAGCTACAAAGATAAATCACATAACAAACGAAATGCTTTCAACTGCATCTGTACCAGCAGAAGCTTTGCAAAAATTCAAAATCTTTTGCGATAAAGCCAATTGCCTCATCGCACACAACGCCGCTTTTGACACCAGTTTTTTGAGCGCCGCCTACGGGAAGCATTTGGTAACCGCACCTGCTTTGCCTATTTTGGACAGTATGAAAATAGCTCGCAACATAGTGCAGCTCCCTGCTTACAAGCTGGGTATAATAGCCAAGGCTCTTGAAGGCAGAAACGAAATTTCATTGAAAATTAAAGACGACTCTATGCACCGCGCTGTTTATGATTGCGAAATGCTGATGCACGTTTTAGTTGCCCTCCTGCGAGGCAGGTTTTCGCTTGAGGAATGGGCAGAGCACGAATTTTTGAGAGCGCTCAAAAAGAAAGGCATCCATCAAGATTCAATGCAGATAAAACCCGTAAAGCCAAAGGCTTCGGGTTTGTTTTAGCGTTCCCCCTAAACCTCAAAATTTAGCCATTGGAACATAGGTTTTAGCGTTGCATATTTTACAGGATTTTCTTTGTATAGCAAATAAGCATCATAGCTTTGGTTTTCCAAATAACCTTTATTTATGTCCAGATTTAGCCAGTCCGCTATGGTTATCAGCTCCGTTACCCACTTCACCAATTTTTGTAACTTATCGCTGTTATCCAATTCCTGGTTTTGCACTCCCTGAATTCTTGATATCAGCTTGATTATGCGCTCCGTAAACAACTTGTCTAAACCCATAGATTTTAAGGGAACTTGCAGTACTTCAAATTCTTCCTTCATCTCTTTTATCTTTTCAAAAAAGGAGAATGATTCATTGTAAAGTACTTCCGTAGCTAACTGTTTGACTTTCATAATCAGGTTAAGCGTAATTATTTGCCTAAGAGGGTCAGCAAGCGAATTTGAATGGTCTGCAAGGCAGTCCAAGCTCATGTTGTGCCTATCCGAGAAATCCAGCAATTCCTTGCTAATCACAGAAAACTTTGCGTGCGAGTATATCTCGTTAATTTCCACTAAAGCATCTGGCGGCAGCTCGTAGAGCCTTAGCACAAAAGCACTTGGGTAAAGTTTCTTGAAATTTGTATGGTCTATGGCCTCTTTTTCCACAAAGTCAATTGCAGGTTTTTGATTTGCCGCCGATTGCAAAACAATTTTAATTCTGCCTATAGAGTCGCTAACCACAAAAACAACTGCGTTCACGCTTTCGTAGGTATCTGGATTTATATAGGCTGCGTGCAGAATCAACTGATTGTTCTTGTTCTTTATGGAACTCGTTTTTATGTGCGAATGTGGCGTATGAGGTAAATTCAAATACAATTTCACAGTTTCCGCGGCTATAAGAATATAGGGAACGGGTATTTTTGGGCGTACATATTCCATCCAAACTTCCGTTCCCGTTTTGCCGTGCTCATTGGATTTAATGGTGCTCAATATGGCTAAAACCTCGCTCTCCAAAGTGTTCCTGCTCGGCAAAAACTTATTCAGAAGTTCCACTGCTCGCAAACAGTAACGCATATTTTGCACAGGCTCTAAGCCTTCAATATCGTTGAAAAACCAACCGCAACTCGTATAGGAGTACAGGCAGAATTTTTGCATTTCCAAAAGCGAGAATAAATTTATTTTGTCTTCCTTGCTCGCCTCATTGCGGAGAATTGCTGCTGCAAACTCTTCTTTGCGTTCTTGATTTTCCGGCTCAAGCATAACATCTATGTACTTATCGCGAATATCCCAGCATTTCATATCGCTTAAAAGAGCAGATTCCCTTTCAAAAATTTCGTCTGCGGTTTTCTTAACCCTGTCAAAGGCTTGCCTCAACGGGGTTCTCCATTTTTGATTCCAGTTTTCTCCGCCACCGGTTGAGCAACCGCAATCTCTGCACCACCTTCCAACCCCGTGCTCGCAGCTCCAAGACGAGCCTTCGCCATAAGCACCTTTAAGTTGAACTTCAAATTCCGGCGGATTTCTTTCCAGATACCAACCGTAATTCACAGGGATAATGTTATTCTGCGGGCAGAATTTTTCAAAGAACCAAGCTGCGCACATATCGCCAAATGGTTCGTGATGCCCGTAAGATTCGCCATCCGTCCCTACGGAAATCAACTGCTGTGCTTTGTTTTGGTCTTTAGCCTCTAAAATTTTTTTCCCGAATACAGCACCGCTTCTGAGCAAATGCTCAAAACTAACCGCAACAGACAATTCCGCGTTATAAAAAAACACATCCAAGTGCCCATTGCAAATTCTCTTTCCGTTTATATCCCTTGGGATTATTCTATATGGCCTTGTTGTGTCTATGTTTCCGCTTGAGCAGTTTACCCACCCTTCATTCTCTCTCGCGCTTAAAATTCTGAACGAGTCGGCTTGCTTTGGCGACAAAACCGTAAATTTTATTCCTTCTTTTATAAGGGCAACAACAGTATCCATATTTATCGCAGTCTCGGCGAGCCACATTCCTTCTGGTTTTCTGTTAAAATGGAATTCAAAATCGTGAATGCCCCACCGGATTTGCGTCAGCTTGTCTTTCTCCGATGCCAAAGGCATAATTATGTGGTTATAGACTTGCGCAATAGCATTTCCGTGCCCGTCAAACTTTTCAGCAGAGAGTACGTCGCCTTTCCTTATGGTGTTGTAGATATCTGTTCTTTTAGTTCTGATCCAATTCATCAAAGTTGGGCCAAAGTTAAAGCTCATATAGCTGTAATTATTGACTATTGCCTCTATGCGCCCGTTTGGAGAGAGAATACGGGAAACCCCGTTTGAAGAATAACATTGTTCTGCTATTCGCTCATTCCAGTCGTGGTTTGGCGCAGCGCTCTCTTGCATTTCTACCATTCCTGTCCAAGGGTTTTCCCTAGGAGGCTGGTAAAAATGGCCGTGTATGGTAAGGTAAAGTGGATTTATTCCCATTGAAAAGGTGTCCCGTCTGAATTTAAAACTTCTGAGCCTTGCAAGCGTTGATATAAAATCTGCATAGCCTCTTTGACTACTTCATCCCTGGAATCCGCTATAGGCGTAAACCACAACTCAGGTTCTTGATTTATGCGCACATAACAACGGTCAGCTATATGCTGCACGCCAACCATTATCTCCAAGGTACATTTAGAGCCATTTACTACTACATTTCTTATCCAACGAATACTCGGCATATTTTCCCAAAGATAGTAAATTATTCTCTCCACATTCCCGTTTTATACATCCATTCTATACCTACATTTCCATCCTTATCCGTTCTAAAAATCTGCGTTGAATCTTCCAAAATAAGGCGAAGTTTAGCCAGGGTCTCCGGGTGAGGGTGTCCGTAGGAATTATCTCTCCCCGCGCTTATAAATGCCATTTTTGGCTGAATTTGAGTCAAAAAGCCCCAGGAGGAGGATGTTGCAGAGCCGTGATGCCCAACTTGCAAGGCTGTAGCGGCAAGCAGGGGTTCTAGCTCCAAGATGCTTTTTTCCTGTTTTTCTTCCAAATCCCCCATAAATAAAAAGCTGTTTCGTGTGTCACTGATGCGAATAGCTATGCTGGAAGGGTTCTCCGTCAGGGAATTATCGCCTGCCGGGAATAGAACTCTGGCGGTCCACGGCAAAAAATCCGCTAAGGTATCCCCTCTTGAGATTTCGCTTGAGGCAATGCCCGCATCGTTTAAGAGCATAAGGCAAGAATCCCTGAACCGCGCAGCCGAGCCGCTGAGAAGGCTGTCTTTTGTGAAAAGCACCCTATTTATATGCAGCTTGCCGTTTTTTGCCATAGCAACAAGCGTAGGGATTCCACCTACGTGGTCATTGTGCCAGTGGCTTAACACCACGGAGCACAGGGTCTTAACTCCCCTGCTCTGGAGCAGGGTGTCTATGCCGGACTTTGGAGTGCCGGTGTCGTAAAGCGAGCTGCAATTTTTGCCACTGAGCAAAAAAGATAGCCCTTGCCCAACGTCTAGCATCTCTATATAGAGCCTATCCGGTTTTTCAAACGAGCCTGGAGAGCAAGCTACTACCAGGAGCATCAAGATTTTTTTCATTTTTTTCCTCCTTCTATTAGACGGAGCAGAAGCGAAAAAAAATTCAAAAATTTTATTTTATAGACAATTTTTGCATACGCCAGAAACTCTTATGGCGTATTCTATGTTTTTGAACTTAGCTTTTGCGGCAGCGGTGTTTACCACTTTTGCCAAATTCTCAATTTGTATTTCGCAAATCGCGCCGCATTTTACGCAGGTTATATGTTCGTGGTATTTTTTTGTTTTTTTGGTTTCGTAGTGTATATGCCCGTGCCCAAAATCGACTGAATTCAAAATCCCCGCTTCTTTCATGGAGGCAAGCGTTCTATAAATAGTGGCTCGGCTTATGTTCATACCGTTTTTATGCATCTGCGAGGTGAGTTCATCGGCAGAGAAATGCCCAACAGCGGAGGTTGCCTCTTTCAAAATAAGTTCACGCGGCTGCGTGTATAGCAAACCCTTTGATTTCAAAAAATCTCTATAGACTTTAATAGTTTCTTCCAGGTTTATCGCTGAAGACATAAATATATCAAAATTTGCCATCTACAGATGTTACGTCACCACCGGTTTTTTCATACGAGCCGGCATCTATGGCTGTCTTTCTTCTTGATTTTATATTAACAGTGCCGCCTTCAATTCTCAATTTCCCTTTAACTTTTATGCCATCATCATCTGCTTCAACATTGATATTTCCTGCTTTTATAGTAGCATCTCTATCTGTATTTATTCCTTTTGCTTTGTCCCCAAGGCTTTTTATGGTTAGCTCTCCGCCTTTGATAAGCAAATCCGTATCTGATTTTATACCTGCGGCGGTGCTTGTATCGGGAGGGGTTGCGGAGTTATCTATGTTTCTGTTTCCTTTTGTTTTTATGGATGTTTTTCCACCATCAAACTCCACATAATCACGCGACCTTATCCCTTTTGAGCCTTCATCCAAAACGCTTATTTGGATTATAGCATCGCCACTTATTGAGATTGGTTTCTCGCTTGTTATCCCGTGCGATTTTACGCCTGTGGTTTTAGCTATAATTTTTCCACCGACAATCTTTATAGAATCTTGTTCACTCTGAATGGCATCGCCTGCGCTTGTGACGTTCAAAATTCCGCCTTTCACTTTAATTTTATCGTTTGCGTGGATGCCATCGTTAACGGCTTCGCTTACAATTATTTTGCCATTGTTCATCTCAAAATCTTCGTCAACTACTATCGCGTGTCTATATTTTGCACGTACCTCTAAAGAGCCGCTACCTTCAAAGTCTAACTTGCCTTCGCTAAAGAAGGTACCTTTTGCATCTTCTTTGCCCGGAGTTTCATAATTTGGGCTATCTGTCAGGTAGTTTTGCGTTCCGTTAACCAAATGAACTAATAAATGTCTGTTTCCTTGATTGTTTATAGCAGGCCTTTTGCTGCTTGTGATGTTCACTCCGTTTAAATAAAGCTTCTTTCTAACATTGCCATCAAATCTAAGCGAGCCGTTGCTGGTAGTTCCGCTTAAAACAAAGCTGTATTCCTCATTTGATGATAGGGGAATCATAACGGACACATTTTCGCCATTTGCTGTTATTGAAACCTCGCTGAAAATATTGGTTATCACAGGAGCGCTTCCGTTTTTGTATTCAATATCAATACGATTTTCAAGAGCTAGGCCATCTAGCCCAGGAGTCTGCTGCAATATTTCGCCAGAAGCGTCAAATGGCCATCCGTCATCTTCTTCTTTTTCATTACCGTCACCACCGGGTGAGCAGGACAAAAATACCGCCAAAATTAAAATTATGGCTAAGGAGAAAAGCGCGAGAAAACGGGATTGTAACATGATTGTAATATACTAAATTTACTATCTTAATTGAGATGAAGAAGCTATTTCATATTCTGCTGGGCTTTTTAAGCCTGTTAATCGGGGTTCAAGCGATAGTTTCTTGCTCCGATGATATTGACCCCATCAACCCAAACATCAGCAGCTCTGTTTTGCTATCAAGTTCAGATATTTATCAAAGCAGCAGTAGCAGTTATAGCGGTAGCAGTAGCAGCAGTGACGGCAGCAGCAGTAGCGCAGAGCCGCCTGTAATAATAGAGCTTACGCCAAGCGGCTATTATAAAGACGGGTTATCTGTCACAGTGCCAGCAGAAACAGAAAATGGAATTGTTCGCTGCGAAACAAACGGAACTGCTCCAAGCGAAAGCAGCTCCATAATATCCGGTTCTGTTTTGAATATAACACAAACCACAATTTTGCAATGCGCTTATCTTAAAGGAGAAAAACTTGTAGGCAAAACAATGCGAACCTATATAACAGGGCGTTTGACAGATTTGCCCATTGTTTCCATAGCCGTGAACCCGGAGGAAATGTTCACGTCTAGCACCGCTCTTTACAAAAGCTCGCAGAAGCCAGGCACGAATTGCGGAGGAAACGCTCCAGCAACTTTTTATACAGATGCAGCAGTTCCCATATACGTGGATTTTTTTGAAAAAGGAGCAAAACTCGCTTGGAGCTACCCAGCGGAGATAAAAATTCACGGCGGTTGTTCAAGGCAGTGGCCAAAAAAATCGGTAATAGTCAGCTTTAAAGAAAAATATGGGCAAAAAAATTTGAAGTATCCCCTATTCCCCGAATATCCCAATTTAACAAAATTCAAGCATTTTATGCTGCGGAACAACGGCAACAATTACCCTTATGATTATATACGCGATATGCTTATGAGTTCGCTCACAGAGGGGTTAAATATAGACTATCAAAAAGGCCGTGCTGTAGTTGTGTATTACAATGGGGAATATTACGGCATACACAATTTGCGAGAACGTGCCAACGGCGACTACTTTGAAACCAACTACAGCATAAACGAAGACTACATAGATTTAGTGAATGTGGAAGGCGACAGCATACTGAACAAGGATTCCGATGCTGATTATCGGAGCATTGTAACCTGGCTTAATAGCGTAACAATGACAGACGACAACTTAAAACAATTGGAACAACGCATAGATGTGGACAATTTCACAAATCATTTTCAAAGCAGAATTTATTATAAGGACTGTGACTGGCCAGGGAAAAATATGAAGAGATGGCGTTCTAATTTGACGAACTCAAAATGGAGATGGCTCTTATACGACACAGACCACGGTTTTGGCGGTTGGGGCAGCAATCATCAGGGATGCGGAACTATGAAGTATATAACCGCAGCGAATGGCCCGTCTTGGCCCAATCCGCCACATTCAACACTCATAATGCGCAAGCTCCTAGAAAATAAAAACTATGAAAATGCGTTTATAAACCGTTTTTCTCTGCTTATGGCAACTTATTTCGCACCTGAGAGAGTTGAAGCAAGGAGGAGTGAACTAATGGCTCAAATAAATAGCGAAACCCAATATGACCAAGCAAAATGGGGTTCTAAAAATGAGGGCGGCCTTCCTAAAACCATAACGAGTTTCAACTCTGCACGCCCATCAGAGATGCAGAGCGACATCGTAAGTTTTTTTAAACTTGGCAACTCTGTTGATTTTACAATTTCCGTAAACGGCACTGGAAGAGTTTTGGTTCACAACTTGCCTCTACCAAAAACAAGCGTAACTTTCAAGGCTTATCCAAGCGTTCCAATAACCATAAAAGCCGAGGGTGCAGGGTTTAAGGGCTGGAGCGATGGAGTTACGGCTGCCGAGCGAACAGTCACTGTAACTACATCAACAACTTTAACGGCAAATTTTTAATCCTACCCGTAATTACTATATTACCTAGCGTAAGTATTGAGACGCAGGAGTAATCTATGCCGAGTGTTATTATGAACGACCTTAAAATGTGCGTAGGTTGCAATCGTTGCGTTGGAGTTTGCCCCATTGAAGAAGCGAACATAACCTGGAAAGACCCCGATGGAAAAATAAAAGTTAAAATAGACTCCAACAAATGTATAGCCTGCGGAAGCTGCCTAACAT
>Ga0268262_10006319_pt1 | contig 11415 bp, 8 predicted proteins | sample TergutNc150P3_FD_190354 | JGI IMG/M metagenome (GOLD analysis project Ga0268262, IMG submission 190354) | Nasutitermes corniger P3 segment gut microbial community from laboratory colony in Florida, USA - Nc150 P3 (SPAdes) (version 2) | ecosystem: Host-associated > Arthropoda: Insects > Digestive...
TTTACGAGATACGGAAATGGGATGGTCCGAAAAATAATCCGGCTGTTTTAACCGGACAAACGATGTGTGCTTAAGGAGATGGAGCGGTCAAGAGGAAAAAACAAATTTCCTCTTGACTAAATCATAGGAGTCATTTTTTTAAATCGAAGAAAAGATAAAAGAGAGGTTTTTTAATCTGGACAGCAATTGTTTAATTAATTACGCAAAGGTCACGCACGGGTGTCACTTGTGCGTGGCTGAAAAAACAAAAGGAGTAAGAGATGAAAAGATTAATTATGATGATGTTTGTTATCACCCTTGGCGCGGGGTTATACGCGCAGAATACTTTTTTTGCCGCAAAGGCAGGAATGGTACTGACGTACGCGAATAATGACCCAAAAGGAAATATTGGAAGCTATACACAGCTGACTATCAAAGACGTTAAAGGCTCAGGCAATAATATGACCATTACTTACGTGGGAGTCAGCCTGGATAAAAGCAGAAAAGTCGTCAAAGATACTGAAATGACCTATACGGTGGTTATAAAAAACGGCACGTTGATCCTTGATATAAACCAGCTTGTTCCGGCTGAAATGAAAAATCAGGGCGTAAAGATTGTGGCTAAAGGAGTTCCGATGGAATTGCCAAGCGACCTGAAGGCCGGTCAGTCGCTCAAGCCTTACAATGTAACCGTAACAATGGACCTTGGCGTTATGAAGATGGATAGCGTGATAAAGGGTACTGGAAAATGCCTTGCCATTGAAGATATAAAAGTTCCAGCCGGTACATTCAAATGCCACAAAATATCTCAAACACTTAACGTCACCGCCATGAGCATTAGCAATGTTACGACAGTGGTTGAGTGGTATTCGCCTAATATTGGTCAAATAAGAAGTGAAACCTATGACGACAAGAATAAGCTGGTTGCCTATTCGGTATTGGTTGAGGTAAAAGGCAAATAAGGGAAATTTAATGAGCGCGGCAAAGAAAAACAAAATTGATTTTGAACTCATAAAAAAATACTTTATTGGCACTTTTAATAAATACGCCGTATTTAAGGGTAGGGCCCGACGTCTGGAATTCTGGATCTTCTTTTTCTGCACCTGGATATTGGGCCTTATTCCAATTATTGGCTCTATTATTTCTCTGATTACCCTTATTCCCTCCATTGCCGTAGGAGTCAGACGCCTCCATGATACCAACCGCAGCGGCTTATGGTTACTTTTGATATATATTCCCCTTCCCATTGCGTTGATACTTTCTCTCTCAATATTGATCTCAGGGGGCGGCATATCGTCCATTGGGAGCGCTGACTTTTTTAGCGCTTTTGTGTCAGGCTTAGGGGCGCTTTTAATATTTTTGTTGATTCTTCCTCTTGTGGGAATAGTTATTTTATTAATATGGGCAGCCCAGCCCGGAACAGCCGGAAAGAACAAGTACGGACCAAATCCCAAGAAGTAGTAATAACAAATGGCATTAGCCATTCCGCCCCCTATGAAGCGATTGCGCATAGGTGTAAATTTTAATATCATATACTTAAGCCTTAATTGGAGGAGTATATGCGAAAAATTATACAAAAAATAAACAACACATGGACGATTATCAAAAGCAGTTACCCGATTTTCACCGCGGTGTTGATGATTTTGTTATGCGCGATGTTGTTGGTGTTGATCCTTGCGGGAGCTTTGATCCTTATAGATAAGAACATAGAATATTCCGAAGCGTTTAAAATCATATTTACATATCACACCGGTACTGCCAGCGCCAATAATCCCAATAACGCCATCTTTGCCGTGCGCCTGATTGCTATCATTTCGGGAACTTTGTTATTTTCAGGTACCATAATTTCCATCATGACCACCTTGATACGCAATTACATTACCAACCGCGACGGAGCAAGGGGACGACTGCGCTTATCAAACCATTTATTAATTTTATTTTATAATAAGGAAGTCCCCGCGATTTTGGCGGATTTAATGTATAATCCCGATCAAAAAATTATATTGTTGCTGTCCGACGCGAAAAAGCAACAGGTTTTCGATGAGTTGAATGCCACCATTGCCGAATTGGACGAAAAACCAAAGAACAAGATTAACCTTATTGTGCGTCAAGGTAACCCCGCAAGTTTAAGCGAGTTAAAAGACGTTGGCATAGAACGCGCAAGCGGGATTTTAATTATGAACAGTGGAACAAGTTCCGGGGGCGAAGCGCGCGAAATGGATTATTTGGGCAGTTTGGATTTGATTTTAAAATTGGGCAATTTCAATTTACGCCCAGACATACCGATAGGGGTGGAAACAAGCTCCCATGAAGCATCGGAAATTATGAGTTCATTACGCAAAGATATTGTGGGATTAAATGATTTACAAATACAGTTTTTTGCCCATCACAAAAAAATCGGGCAATTTATGGCGTTGGGGGTATCTAACCCGGATTTGTGCAATGTGTTGACGGAGCTTCTGTCGTATCGCGGCTGTGAATTTTATCCCATTGAAAAAATATCGCGCGAAGAATATTTGGAAAACCATTGCGAAGGTATTCCGACCGTGGTGTTCGGCGGTAAAATGTATTGCCTTGCCGATGATGAATCCGCGGTTCGCCGCAAACGCGCGTTTCCATATAAAACCGAACTAAGACTGCAACCATCCAAGGAGGGGGTGAGCAAGAGAGCGCTTAAATTATTTGTCATTGGCAAAAACCGCAAATACAAATATTTGGTCGAAGCGTTAAAACTGACGCATCCCGACACGGTTATCACCCATTTTGTAACCAACGATATTCATAATTTTGTTGATACGGTGGTAAAGCAAGGCGACCGCGATACGGTAGCCGTGGTGTTAAGTGATGATACTGTGCCGCCAAAAAATTACGACGCGAACGTGTTTTGGACTGTTATTGAATTGTCGCGCGTGGCAAGTATCAAAGAACGGCAGTTTAAAATATTTGCCGAAATTATTGACCCAAAAAATCAAAAAAGTTTGGAAAATTTGAACATTCAAAATTTTGTCGTTTCCACCCAAGTTGTTTCAACCTTTTCAAATAAGTTATTGAATGACGCGAATTCCGTCAATTTTTACGAGGAATTGTTTGTCATCCCGTCAAATTTCTTAGACATCAATGTTTCGCATGCGAGCGAAATATTTGATATTACGGAAGCGCAAACCTTTTCATCGTATGCCGAATTTGTCCACGCCGGCTATTACGGTACGCGCGGAGTGAAAACGGCGATTATGCCCTTTGGCATTTATACCGACGCGAAAAATTACGTTTTATTTTGTTCCGAATTGGATAAAAAACGCGACTTTGTTGTAAAGCCCACTGATAAAATCATTTACGCTATTATCAAAACAGGATAATTACTCTTCCACAAATAAGAAATAATTGTCATAATGGATTTAATGAATCAATATAGGACGCATACCTGCGGGGAACTGCGGGAAGAACATACGGGGCAAACTGTCACTATTTCAGGGTGGGTAGATACCATCCGCGATCATGGCGGCGTAACATTTCTTGACCTTCGCGATCAATACGGCGTTACTCAAGTTGTCCTTCACAATGAATTTAATTTTGGCAAAGAAAGCGTTATTACGGTGACAGGCGCGGTAAAAAAAAGGGATGCTGAGACCGTCAATCCCAAAATTGAAACTGGAACCGTCGAAGTTCACGCCGAAACGCTTGTTATCCAGAGCAAAGCCGTCCACACTTTACCGTTTGATATTAGCGAATCCAAGAACACAAGGGAAGAAGTCCGACTCTGCTATCGCTTTCTTGACCTGAGAAATCCTGAAGTTAAAAAAAATATTTTTCTGCGTTCAAAAGTAATCAGTTTCCTACGGGCAAAGATGGAACAACTTGGCTTTACGGAATTTCAAACGCCGATACTGACATCATCATCACCGGAAGGGGCACGGGATTACCTTGTTCCCAGCAGAAAGCACCACGGAAAATTTTACGCTCTGCCTCAGGCTCCGCAAATTTTCAAACAACTCCTGATGGTTTCAGGCTTTGATCGTTATTTTCAAATAGCCCCCTGCTTCCGCGACGAGGATGCCCGCGCCGACCGCTCCCCCGGAGAGTTTTATCAGCTTGATTTTGAAATGGCGTTTGCGGGGCAGGAAGATGTTTTTCATGTGGCGGAGAACGCGATGTACGGAGTTTTTAAAACATTTTCAAACAAAGCGGTAAGCCCCGTGCCCTTTATAAAAATCCCCTACGCCGAATCACTGCTCAAGTACGGAACTGACAAGCCCGATCTCCGCAACCCGCTTGTTATTACCGACCTAACTTCATTCTTCGCGGACGTTGATTTTCAGCCCTTTAAAAATATTCTTGTAAGGGGAATTGTCGCCCCCGGCGCGGCATTGCAATCAAAATCCTTCTTTGAAAAAATGCTCGCCTTTGCCACGGAAATCGGCATGAAGGGACTTGGTTACATATCAGTTTTGGAAGACGGCAGTTTAAAGGGGCCGATAGTTAAATTCCTTTCAGAAGAAAAACAAAACACCCTTAGAAAAAACTTGGGATTAAAAATAAACGACACCTTGTTTTTTATCGCGGACGTACCCGCTAAAGTAAACAGTCTTGCAGGGCAGATTCGCACCGCCTTAGGCAATCAGTTGAACCTAATCAACAAAGACAAGTTTGAATTGTGCTTTATCGTAGACTTCCCCATGTACGGTATTAATGAAGAAACCGGCGAAGTTGAATTTACCCACAACCCGTTCTCCATGCCGCAAGGCGGACTACAGGCTCTTGAAACAAAGAACCCCCTCGACATTTTAGCGTGGCAGTACGACATCGTATGTAACGGCGTGGAACTTTCCTCAGGCGCGGTACGCAACCATCTGCCCGAAGTGATGATAAAAGCCTTTGAAATTGCCGGATACGCTCAAGCCGATATTGAGAAAAAATTTCCCGCCCTGTACAACGCGTTCCAATACGGAGCGCCGCCCCACGCCGGCATGGCTCCCGGCATTGACAGGATTGTCATGTTGCTGGCGGAAGAAGAAAATATCCGCGAAGTGGTAGCCTTCCCAATGAACAGCTCCGCGCAAGATTTGCTAATGGGCGCTCCCTGCGAAGTTACCGAACAACAGCTTCGCGAAGTGCACATAAAGGTGAGACAGTCGAAGTAACCGAAAAGATAACGGACAAAAACCTCATAAACCTCCGCTCTCATCTGACTTCAATATATGTATTTAATGCGCATCTTTCTAGGTTCGTATTGGTTCGCAGTAAAATATTCTTTGCTGTCACTCAAACACATTCTTTTTTACGCGTACATAATCGCCATTCCCTGTAAAGCAAGCCGTACAAAAATTTAAAGAGCAGCCTTCGCAGGCTTTTTTAAGACTGTCAATGTTGATGTACCCTAAACTGTCCGCGCCGATTTTATGACAGATCTCGTCCAAACTCATTTTATTCGCGATCAGGTTTTCTTCGCTGTCAATGTCAGTCCCGTAGTGGCAGGAATATCGGAATGGCGGTGATGAAATCCTCATGTGGACTTCATTTGCTCCCGCATTTTTTAGACTCTTTACAATTTTTTCGCTAGTTGTGCCGCGCACAATGGAATCATCAACAAGGACGATTCTTTTTCCTTTGATACCTGCCGCAAGCGGATTAAGTTTTAGCCTGACCGCGCTATCGCGCTGTGTCTGAGTGGGGTAAATAAAACTCCTGCCGATGTATCTGTTTTTTACAAAACCCGTAATCAAGGGAATATTGCTTTGGGCGCTGTAGCCATAAGCCGCGTCAAGGCCGGAGTCGGGAACGCCGCAAACAATGTCGGCTTGTACGGGATACTCCTTTGCAAGTTCAAGTCCCATGTTATACCGCGCGTTAAAAACGCTTAGTCCGTCAATCACGGAATCAGGTCGCGCGAAATAAACGTACTCAAAAATGCATAGCCCGTGATCACATTCTTTTTTTTCAAGTTTTACGCCATGATGAGTAATCTTGCCCTTTTCAATTATTACGACTTCCCCGGGAAGAACATCGCGCTCAAATTCAAAGCCGCATGCGTCAAGGGCGCAGGTTTCGGAAGCGACAACATAGCCAATTCCGTTCTTGCCGATGCAAAGGGGACGGAAGCCGTTTGGATCGCGGACGGCTATCAGCTTGTTTTTGCTTGTCGCTATCACGAGTGAAAACGCGCCCTTAAGAAGTCCTGCGGCTTTGGTGACTCCTTCAAAAGAGCTTTTGTTTTCCGTTATATAATACGCGATTAGCGAAGAGACAACCTCGCTGTCGCTTGTCGCGCTAAAATGAACACCGAGGTTTGCCAACTCAGAACGAATTTCCGAAGCGTTTGTAATATTACCGTTATGGGCGGTTGCGATTCTGCCCGTCAGATATTCCGTAACAAACGGACCTACGTTTTCCTTTGTGTTATGTCCTGTTGTAGAATAGCGCGTATGACCAACGGCAACTCCGCTCTTTGGCAATTTTTTAAATTCTTCGCCAGAAAAAACTTCGCTGACCAAACCCACGTCTTTATGGCATACGATACTTCGGTTATTGGCGACGGCAATACCGGCTCCCTCCTGCCCCCGGTGTTGAAGCGCAAGCAGGCCGTTATAAGTAATGCCTGCAGCTTCATCGTCGGTTAAGCTGGCCCCAAATACGGCGCACTCCTCATTCAGCTTCCTAAAAATTTTCATACCTTTTTAAAATCCCCTCCGCTACAATCCTTCTTGATGATCGCATATCCATCGCCTGTTTTTCAATATACCTGTGAGACTCCTGTTCGCTCATTTTCATATAAGATATTAATATGCATTTTGCGCGGTCAATGACGCGTATGTCCTCAATTTTTTGCTTTAGTTGCTCGTTTTCCAACTGTATCCGCTTTATTTTGATTTGAACAGATTTTACAAGCGACAGCGCCGACCAAAAAACCGCCTTGTCAACAGGTTTTGAAATTGTTAAAATCCCGTCTTCCTCGCAGGCTGCGGATACTGAATCGAAGGATTCACTTTTTACAATTAGGATAACCTGTGATACGCCTTTGGAAGCGACAGAGCGCGAAAAGCTCTCGCCCGATTCATCTGGAAGCGGAGAATCGACGATTACCAAATCAAAGTTCTGTTTTTGTAAAATTTTGCGGGCGCTTTCAACTGACTTTTGGCAGATAATTTGACTGTAGGAAGCCGCGTTTAACATCACGGTAAAAAGGCCGGTGTCTTTTTCTGAGTCCGAAATTATCAATGCGCTTTCCATTTTACCGCCGTCCTCTATATAACATCAATTATTATATAAAATTAACGGCTTTTGTAGAATACCACCCTATTCAACGGTAACGCTTTTGGCGAGGTTTCGCGGCTTGTCAATATCCAGTCCTTTGTTCGCGGCGACATAGTAGGCAAAAAGCTGTAAAACAATGACCGACAGGGAAGGGGAGAATAGCTCCTGACTTTCCGGCAGAGGTATATGGAAGATTTTTTCATTAGAGTTGGGGGTAGGGCAGTTGCCGATAAGCAGTACCTTCGCGCCCCTGCTGATGACCTGTTCCACATTGCTCATAATTTTGCCATAGAGATTGGCGCAGTTTGAGATTGCGACAACAAGCGTATCTTCCTCGATTAGAGAAATAGTTCCGTGCTTCAATTCGCCGCCAGCGTAGGCTTCGGAGTGAATGTAGGAAATTTCTTTTAGTTTGAGGGAACCTTCCAACGTAATCGCATAATCAATATTTCTACCGATGAAAAATATGCTCTTACAGCCGATGCAGGAAGCGGCGTACATTTGAATTGAATCGACCTGTTTAAGTATATTCTCCGTCTTTTCCGGCAGGGCGGAGATTTGCGATAACAGTTCCTGTTCCGTTTCCTTAGGTAGTTTTCCCAGCTTGACGGCGAACCATACGGCTAAAAAATACAACAGCACAAGCTGGGCGGAAAAAGCCTTTGTTGTCGCAACCGCAATCTCCGGTCCCGCAGAGGTGAACAGGCAAATGTCCGCTTCCTTCGCGATTGTACTTCCCACCACATTAACTATTGAAAGCGTAAAAGCGCCCTTGCTTTTTGCCTCACGCAAAGCCGCGATTGTATCCGCGGTTTCACCGGACTGGCTTATTAAAATGACAAGAGTTTTATCGTTAATTACCGCATCCCTGTAACGGAACTCACTTGCAAGTTCAACTTCAATTGATGGAAATCTGCAAAGCCGTTCAAACACGTATTTGGCGGCGACTCCGGTATTGTACGCCGAACCGCAGGCGGTTATCACGATCTTTGTAAAGCGCGAAACGTCAAGATTGTCGATTACGCCCTTATAGTTATTTAAAGCAGATTTAATTGTTTCGCGCAAAACTTTAGGCTGTTCCATAATTTCCTTGAGCATGAAATGCGGATAGCCGCCTTTTTCCGCGCTGTCAAGATTCCACGTTATGGTTTCCGCTTTTTTTTCAATCGGCTCTTTATCAATATTAAAAAATTCTACGCTATTTTTTCGCAGTACGGCTATTTCTTTATCGTTAAGATAATAAACCTTGTTTGTGTGTTTTAACACTGCGGGAACATCGGAGGCTATAAAATTTCCATGCTCGGATATGCCTATAATAAGCGGATTATCTTTTTTGATGGCGATAAGCAAGTCAGGCTCGTCAACGCACATGACCCCGAGCGCATAAGAGCCTTCCATTGAGTTTACGGTATGAATAACCGTATCCAGCAAATTGCCGTTGTAATGATGTTCCGCGTATTGCGCGATTACTTCGCTGTCCGTTTGAGAGGCGAATTTTACTCCGCTGTGTTCAAGGTGTTCTTTTACAGTTTTATAATTTTCTATTATGCCATTATGAACAATGGCGATTTTATTTTTACTTCCAATGTGCGGATGTGAGTTTACATCAGACGGCTCCCCGTGGGTCGCCCACCGCGTATGCCCGATTCCCAAGTGACCCGTAAGCGGACGTTCCGCCAGCCGCGCTTCCAACGCAGTCAAGCGCCCCTTTTGTTTTATCACATCGAAACCTTTTTGCCCGTAAACGGCAATACCAGCGGAGTCATATCCCCGGTATTCAAGTTTTTTTAGCCCGTCAACAATAATGGGAACAGCGTCCCCGTCCCCTACATAACCGATAATTCCGCAGATAGTCTTATCCTCCCGGCATTTAGTTTAATTTATAAAAATTTTAATTGATTGTCAATAATACTGTTCAATCACTAACTTGCCCATGTTTTTTAGTCTTTTGGCGATTTGGCGGATTACGTGTTTGCGGATGTGGACGCCTGTTTGTTTGAAGATCAGGTCTTCGTGGGCGGAGTTTGCGGCGTTTCCTACCATTAAATAAATTACGTCTGCGGCGTGCAGTAATAGGCAAATACGCTCCGCGGCGGTACTGGTGGACAAGCGGTCTACAGGCTCGTCCATAATATTGTTGGCTTGGTTCAGAGTGATTGCGCCTTCCGTTACTAAATCTATTCCTTCAATATGGTAATCCGGCAACTGCCCATAAGTTTTACTCATGACAGTTTCTACTTTTAAGCCTAGCTCCTCAGAAATAATATCCGTGGTTGTGGAGCCGCAGAGAATCTTCTTGCCTGGCATATCCATAAACTTTAACGCGTAATTGTGGTTCATCGAGCGATTGGATGGCGGTCCCGTCAGCAGAGTTAACTCATTTGCTTCGCGACAGTTTAGCAGAATAAGGGTAGTGTCGTCCTCGTGGTTTCCGCCCGATACTTTTTTGCACATGTCTACAATGCGCTTGGAGAGATGTGCGATATTATCGCTTGGCTTATAATTCATGTTGATGTAAGAAGAAATTCCATCCGAGCCGATACCCATGCCGTGCCCGTGCCCAAGACCGGCCTGACTTACGCCGTCGGAAAACATTAAAAGGGAATCTCCCATGTTAAGGATGCCGGAAGATTCGCCGATTACTTCAAAGCCTGCCGTGTAAAAACGCGGGGTAAGGACTTTCGCGTGGGCGTTCTGCATTAAGATCGGGTTTGGCGATTCGTATGAATAAACGGTGAATTGACCTTCGTTTGAAATTAATGCCGCGGAGAAGGCGGAGAAGGGGATATCCTCTTTGCGGGCGCGGTGCATGGACGCGGCTACGGTTTCACTTGTCATGCGGATGGACATTCCCCTGCGAATCAGTTCTAAAATACGGTTGGCGCAGGTGATGGCCGAGATATTGGCGTAAATCCCTGAGCCTACCCCGTCGCATAACACATAGACAGTCCCCATCGCCATCCGCTCATAAAGACAGAAGTCTCCGCAGACTTCATGTTTTTTTTTATTTTTTTGACAAAGAAAATCATCAAAGAATTTCATGCCGCATCACCTTAGCTATTTGGCTGCGCCGAATCGACGTCTTCTTCATACAACCCAATCAGACGCTTCGCGATTTCCTCGCTTTGCGCGGTGCTTTTGCCAAGATAATGCGCCATCTCCTGCGCAAACCGCACCTGATGATCCAGAAACTCCTGCGCGTGTTTTAAGGTTTGCGATTTTATCGTGTCCAACTGACTGGAGTCAAACTTGAGTTTTGAAATATCGGAATAAATCCCGACATACTGTTTTTCTTCCCTCAGCGCGTAGAGGATTTCATGATACTTAATTCCGTACTTTGTCTGCATGGATTCATATTTATCCGTAGCGCCGGAATGTAAACTTTCAAAACCGTCCGCATTTACAAGATATGATATGCGTCTTCCTAAAATACCGTTGTTGCATGTAAACATCTTTTGAAAAGCCGGGTTCATCTTTACTATGCACAACTCGCTGTCTAAAACCACGACTCCGTTTGGCGTTGTGTCTATAACCCTGTCGGTACGCTGTTGCGCGAGACGGCGCATGTAAGGAATGCACATCTCAGGCTCAGCCATGCCGCGTACTACCGCAATCGCATTTTCAATACAACTGTTGTAACCGCACGCGCCGCAGTTAAGTTGAAGCTCAGGAGTTATTTTTCCCGTGAGTTCAAATATTTTATGGATTTGATTTTCCGTTACCTCTTGTTGTTTTAATTCGTCCACCACGAAATTCGTCTGATGGGAAATTTTACGCTCTGGAAATTCTTTTTTAAATTTTTCCACAGATTCCGCGTAGCGGATCACGCTCTCCCGCCGTGTAAACAGGTTATGGGAGTAAGCCTCGGATTCTTCATATCCAAAACAAGGTCCTCCGACACAGCCGCCTTTGCAGAATAGCGGTTCAATCAGTTTGCCTTCGAAATCCGCATTGTTGGAAAACAACTCTAAAACATCATCCGCTCCGCTTATGTGCAGTACGTCAGTCTGCGTCCCGTCGCTTTGAATGCCTCCTGTTTTCAACATCCCGCCTTGAATGGGAAACAACCGCGCGTCGCCGGTCTCAGAGAATTGATCAAAACTGCTCTCAGAACAATTTTCCAGTTGAATGTTTTCTGATGAAAGCCACTGTAAAAGTTCATTGAATGTTAAAACAACGTCAATCGAG
>Ga0268262_10006320_pt1 | contig 11413 bp, 9 predicted proteins | sample TergutNc150P3_FD_190354 | JGI IMG/M metagenome (GOLD analysis project Ga0268262, IMG submission 190354) | Nasutitermes corniger P3 segment gut microbial community from laboratory colony in Florida, USA - Nc150 P3 (SPAdes) (version 2) | ecosystem: Host-associated > Arthropoda: Insects > Digestive...
AAGACGCGGCGAGGGACGCGAAAATAAAGAAGGAATTCGCCGCGCAGAGAAGCGCCAATCCCCTTGATAGTCCGGTTGAAGGCCGCCTTACCCGCAGAACTTCAACGCTTGCCGGAGGAGTGCCGGTTGATATAAGCCCGTATCTGCTGCATGACTTCAGTATCGCCGTGACAGAAAAAGGAATTCAGCGCGGCGAATCGGTCGTCAAAATTTCAGGCATGGAAGGGGTTCTTTGGGAATATGACGTCGTTCTTGCTTTTAAGGCGGACAAACAAAGTTATCAAATGAACGTAACCGCCACAGTCTGCAAGGAAAAAATAAACGAGCAGATAAAACAATCCATGAAACAATTCGCCGCCGGACGGCTGGGGCTGGATCCGAAAAAGATCCAAAGTTTTCAGGTTCAACTGTTGAAAACCCGCCGGGGAAAATCAGGGGGAAAATCAGATTATAGATTCGACTTTGACAATGTGTTTGTTCAGGAAACTGAAACGTGCTATTTTCAGTTTGATGTGGATGCCGAATATCAGCAACAGGAAGTGAAAAAAGGAAAAAAAGAGAAAAAAGAAAAAAACCAGAAAGACCAGAAAAACCAGCCTGAGGATTTTGCCGTATTCAGCCAAACGTACCGTTCCGATCTTATGTCCGAGGCGGGAGCCGCTATTGAAATGCAGGCGGTAATCTGGAACGCCGCCCGCGAAGCCTCCGGGTTAAAGGATGAAACGCCCCTGCCGGTAATCAATGTCGTAAAAGCGGTGAAGTTTCCAGAGACGGCGGAGGCGCGGGACAAGCGAATAGCCAAAGAAAAGACCGATTTATTCAGCAAAGGCGGCGGCAGCCCCTTTACCAATAAGGCCGAAGAGCGGCTTACCCGCAGAACGTCAACGCTTGCCGGGGGAACACCGGTCGATGTAAGCCCCTATCTGCTGCATGGAAACAGTTTTGCCGTAACGGAAAAAGGGATTCAACGCTACCGGTCGATACTCGATTCTGTCACCGGAAGCGGCGGAAATATCCTTTATGAATTTGATGTCGCTCTCGCTTTTGAGGCGAACAGCCAGAAATGCCAGATGAACGCAACGGTTGCGGTCTGCGGAAGTAAAGAAACGGAAACCCAGAAACGCGTAAAAGAATATATGCTGCGATACGCCGCCAGGCGGATGGGCTTTGATCCGAAAATCATTAAAAACTTTAAGATAAAATATTTGAAAACCCGCAAGGGAAAATCAACGCTTGGTTTCTGTTTTGACAATGTGTTTGTTCATACTATTGAACCGGGTTATTTTCAGTTTGACGCGGAAATTGAATATCAGAAATGGAAAAACGCCTATACGAAGTCCGGTACGCAGATAACGCCTGATAATTTTACCGTATTCAACCAGATATACCGTTCCAATTTTACCACCGTGGAAGCCGCCGCTCTTGACGCGCAGACGGCAATCTGGAACGACGCCCGCAAAAAGGGATTTAATGACACGCCGCTGCCGGTCATCAATTTTGTAAAAGCGGTGAAGGTTAAACAGTAAATCGCGGAGGAAAGACGATGCCTGAAAACATACCGTTAAAATATCCGGTAGTATTGGTACATGGGCTCGTAGCGCATGACAGGCCGTGCCTTATAAAATTTTGGGGTAAAATCCCTGAAACATTACGGAAAAGCGGGGCGCGGGTGTTTTTGGGTAATACCGACTCGTGGGGCGATTATGAATCGAACTCAGAACTGTTAAAAACAACGATAGATAACGTACTGTACGAAACAAACAGCGAAAAAGTAAATATAATCGCCCATTCCAAAGGCGGGCTGGACTCCCGTTATTTTATCTGGAAGTATGGCTATGGCGGCAAAGTAGCGAGTTTGACGACCGTAGCGACGCCGCATCATGGCGCGGAATTGGCCGACCTGATATACAAGCAAAAAATTGTTCATTCCCGAATCGCGAAACAGGCCCTTATGATCTTTGGGAAATTATACGGCGACAAAAATCCTGATTTGTTTAAGGTAAATTATCAACTAACAACCGAATATATGCATAAATTTAATCATGACGTATTAATGGATGACCAGGTGCATTATCAGAGTATTTATACGGTAATACAGGATCCTTCTGATGATCCCATGTTTTATTACAACCACCGGTATATCAAAAAAATAAGCGGCGATAACGACGGCTGTGTAAGCGAATGTTCCGCGCAGTGGGGCAATACGGTTATAAAAATAGAAGGCGGGATATCCCACGCGGAAAGTTTTGATTTTAAGATAAGAAAAATACCCGGAATAGATATCCCGGGTATTTATACAAAGATTGTACGCGGATTAAGCGAAAGAGGATTCTAGCCTTATTGCGCCCGTGAAAGCGTTACCGCGCAGGTGGTGACAATATCGTCAACCGAAGCCCCGCGGGAAAGGTCGCTTATCGGCTTCGCGAAACCCTGGAGGAAGGGGCCGAACGCTTCGGCTTTGCCCAGGCGCTGCACCAGCTTGTAGCCGATATTGCCCGAACCGAGGTCCGGAAAAACCAGCGTGTTGACTTTGCCTTTAACCGGGCTGCCCGGCGCTTTTTTATCGGTTACCGAGGGAACCAGCGCCGCGTCCGCCTGCAACTCACCGTCAAACACAAAGCCGGGATTCTTCCCTTTCAGTATTTCAACCGCCGACTGCACCTTGGCGACATTGTCGTGCTTGGCGGAACCTTTGGTGGAAAACGACAAAAGGGCGACAACCGGCTCTACTCCCAGAAATTCCCGGCAGGATCGGGCGGCGCTTTCGCTTATGTCGGCTAACTGTTCGGCGGTCGGATCGGGCACTACCGCGCAGTCGGAAAAAATCATCGCCCCGTCGGCGCCCCATTGGGAATCAAGGCCCGCCATGACAAAACAGGACGAAGCGGTTTTAAGGCCGGGAACCGTGCCGATAATGGCAAGCCCCGCCCTTATCACGTCGCCGGTGGTATTTTCGGCGCCGGCGACTGAAGCGTCGGCTTCGCCCATACGGACCATCATCGCCCCCCAGCGCAGGGTGTCGGTCATGTCAATTTTGGCCTGTTCCTCGGTCATGCCCTTATGCTTGCGCAGTTCATAATACTCATGGGCGTACGCGTCCAGCTTGCTGTTGGAGCGGGGGGACACTATATTTATACCGCCGAGATTAACCCCTTCTTTTCCCGCCGCCGCCTGAATAGCCGCGGTATCCCCCAGCAGGGTTACGCTCGCGGCAAGCTTCTCGTCAACGATAATTCGCGCCGCCTTGATAGTCCTCGGTTCAGTCCCTTCGGGCAGTACCAGCTTTTTACTCTTTGATACGGCCTTCTTTTTCATTATACCTACAAAGTCCATTGTCTTCTCCTTTGCATTTATGATATACTGATAGTAATTTCTGGACAAGTGCTTCATGCACGGAGGGTACAGTGACCGATATTCACAGTGATGTTCTGGAAGATGATGATTTTGACACGATTCTTTCGCCGGATATTGATTTTTCCGGGACTTTATATTTTGAGAAGCCTTTTCTTATCCGGGGCAAAGTTTCCGGGGAAATCAGCGCGCGGGGGCTTTTGGTTGTTGATGGGGAAGCCGTGGTAAACGCCGATATTGACGCGTCACGGGTTATAATCCGGGGCTATGTGAAAGGCGATGTTACCGCCGCCGAAAAGGTCGAAGTTACCGTTACCGGTAAACTTGATGGAAATGTGACCGCCCCTGAAATTTTTATGGAATCGGGCTGTGTATTTAACGGCCGCTGCACCATGGTTGGGAAAAACGCCGCATTATGAACACTCTACGCAGCGCCGCCGCGGCTCTGCTGTTGGCGGCAGCCGGGTCTGTCGTTTTTGCGCAGGTAAAACCGGACGCCCTTGCCGAATACCGGCTGGGAAATTTTGAACGGGCGATTCAAATTTGTCAGGAAGAAATTGCCGATGATCCCGGCAGTCTGGAATCCTATGTGGTGAGCTGCTGGAGCCTGCTGCGTTTGGGCCGTTATGGGGAAGCCCTGCGTTCGGCCCGCGTTGCCCGCAGCCTCAGCCGCTATGACGCGCGGGTGGCGGAAATCCTCGGCGAGGCGTACTACTACCAGGGGAACAACAACGAAGCGTTACAATATTTTCAGGAATATGTAAATCTTGCTCCGGGCGGCCAGCGGATAGAAAACGTGTATTATTTTATCGGGGAAATTTATATACGGATGGGAAAATACCGCCACGCGGATATCGCCCTTTCTACGGCGGTTCATTGGATGCCGGGGAACGCCGCCTGGTGGACGCGGCTTGCCTTTGCCCGTGAAAACGCCGGCGATCTCACCGAGGCGGTTACCGCCTACGAGAGGGCTCTCGCGCTGAATCCCCAGCTTCCCGACGCGCGGCGCGGCCTGGATCGCACACGGCAGGCCCTTGCCGGCCGATAATCGCTTCAATGTACCCCATCGCGCTGTATACCCTGGGCTGCAAGCTTAACCAGCTTGAAAGCGAAGCCCTTGCCGGTTCTTTCAGAAAAGCGGGTTTTCCCTTAATCACTCCGGGAACGGTCATGCCGGGGCCGGGGATAATCATCATCAATACCTGTACCGTAACCTCAAAGGCCGACCAAAAAAGCCGCCGTCTGATACGCAAAGCATTGCGGGAAAATCCCGATTCATGCGTACTCGTTACCGGCTGTTACGCGCGGCTCGATCCCGCTGAAATTACCTTGCTTGAAGCGGAAAATACGGCGGGAGTTTCCGGCCGCCCGCAGGGTCGCCGGCTTTTTGTGGTTGGCGGCGGGCAGGGCGGCGCCGACAGCGCCGGATCGGCAAAAAGCGCGTTGCTTGAACTGCCGGGCTATCTGCCGCAGGCGGAGGACGGCAGTTCGCTGCCGCACATTCTGGAAACATGGATAGAGCGGGCACAAGGGGGAGGGCCGTTCAGTTTTAAGCCGGAAGAATTTTCTTTCCATTCGCGGGGTTATTTAAAGATACAGGACGGCTGCAATAACGGCTGTAATTATTGCCGTGTCTGCCTTGCCCGCGGCCCCAGCGTCAGCCTGCCGCCGGAATCCGCCCTTGCCGAAGCGCGGTCGTTTGAAGCGCGAAACTGCCCCGAACTGATGATTACCGGCGTAAACATCACCCAATACAACCATTCCGGCCTCGACCTTGCCGGGCTTTTACAATACCTTGTGGAGGGCAGCGCCTCCATCGCCCTGCGCCTTTCATCCCTTGAACCGGAAGGAATCAATGACAAGCTCGCTTCGGTTTTAGCCCATCCGCGGATACGCCCCCATTTTCACCTTTCGGTACAGTCGGGCAGCGATACGGTACTGCGCCGCATGGGGAGGGCCTACCACGCGCAAACGGTCAAACAGGGGGCGGCGCTCCTGCGTTCAGTCAAAGACAACCCCTTTCTGGCCTGCGACATTATTGCCGGTTTCCCCGGTGAAACCACAGCCGAATTTGACCAAACCCTCGCCCTGTGCGCGGAAATCGGCTTTGCGTGGATACACGCGTTTCCCTACTCAAAACGTCCGGGAACAGCCGCCTTTTCCCTGAAAAACCCCGTGTGTGAACGGGATACAACCCGGCGGGTGGAAGCGCTCACCGCGTTGGCCCTGCGAAACAGGCGGGACTATGCCCAAGCCTGGCTGGGCCGCGAGTTATCCGCCATTGTGGAAAAAGGAGACCCCGATTCAGAGGGACGCCGCCGGGCCGTTAGTGAAAATTACCTGAAACTGCTTGTTAGTTGTTCAGACGCATACCCGCCGGGTTCATCCCTGCGCTGTACCCCGGTATCGCTGTGCGCCGGCGCCGACGGCGAAAGTCCTGATGCTGTTGCGGTTTTGGCAGAAAAACGCTAATTAATTCAACCCCAAAATTTTACCACGGAGTACACGGAGGAAGAAGATGTTATCGTATTAAAACTCCGTGTAACTCCGTGGTGAAATTCGTCTTAAGCTTGATTTTACATTTTTAACTTATTCTGGATCAAAATGCGGAATTTTTGCACCGTTTCGTTTTCAGGCTCCATTGCCAAAGACGCTTCGCAGTCGGAAAGGGCCTGGGGATAATCACCGACATGGAAATATGCCTGACCGCGCCTGAACAGACAAAAGGCCTGAAACGGGTTTAGTTCCAGCGACATGGTAAAGTCATCAATGGCCTCGGGGTGCTGTTTCAGCACGGAATAGACAACCCCCCGGTAATAGGCGGTTTTGTAGGATTTATCCAGATCAAGCGCATGGGTAAAGTCCGTTATTGCGTCATGGTACTTGGATTGGGCAAAATTTGCCATTCCCCGGTGTTTGTAGATGAGGGAACAAACCGAAGACTTCTCCGGCTTCAGTTCAAGTATCTGGCTGTACAGGGCAATGGCCTCTTCAAACTGGTTTTTGTTGTGGGCATACAACGCGTGCAGCAGCAGATCGTCAATGGAACTGGTGCCCATGTGCAGGGGTGAAACTTTTTTCTCCTGATCTATTTTCTGACCGGTAATGTCTGAAAAGAGCAGCGCGTCGGTGGATTCTTCAATCTTCTGATAGAAGGTCTCCCGGCGCCTTTCCAACTGGTGGTTAAGCTGCTTCTGGTAACTGCGGATTTCCTGGAAAATAATATCGGCAAGGGAAAGGCTCGCGTTGACCGCGGCGAGCTTGCGTTTCATCGGCATGTCAAAGGGGCTGAATTCCGCTTTGTAAACCAATTCATGTTCTACTTCAGCCCAGGCATCCTGCAAAATGGTCCGTATTTGTATTTCAGCTACATCACAGCCTGTCTGCCCTCTCTTTTGGATAATATGAGCGGGTATCTTAATCAACACATGGATTGATTCATAGCCGAATTCCTTAAAGGTATAATGCCCTTTTTGTTCTGTTTCAATAACATCAAAATGTTCTTTAAGTAACGTCTCCGCTTTGGTAAGGTCTTCAATAAAGGGACAAATAACTCTGATACCCAAAAGATCGGTAATATGCGGCTCGTTGACACCCGATTTAAGCAGACGCAGATATTTCTTGTAATAGCTGTCAAATTCTTTTAATCGTATTTTGAGAGTGGGGGAGGAAGGCAATGATACAAGCGCCTGTTCTACATAGCTTTCAATATCTTTGACAACCAGAGACCTAATCCCGGAAGCGGATTCAAAAGCCTGCCGCAAGGCTTCCTTATTGGGAGTGATAACATCTTTCATAGTACTAATATAACAAAACTGCCTGAAAATCGTTTCCGGTTTTCAGGCAGTCTCGCTTAAATTTGCCGGTGCCCCGGCTTTTCCTTATTGATTGGTCGGAGTGGGAGTGAACTCATTCTCACGAGCCTGCTTCTGACCGTCCAGATAACGGAGTACCTGATTCTGACCAAAGCGTTCCATTTCCCAGCTCTTGCGGGCATTTTCCCGATCCAGGATGATATTCCACAGGGCCTCGTCATCAAGGTCTCTGTCGGTATCAAGAACCGCTTTATCGTAAATAACCTTTACGTCCTTAAAGTAGACGATAAAATCACCGCCGTCTTTGGCCGCATCGCGCTTGATCTCAAAACCGGCAAACTTGATGAAGGGTGTGGACGCCGGATACAGGGGGTACAGGCGGAGATCGCGGTTCCGTACTTCCTGTACGTAACCAGGATTATCCCAGCGCAGTTCTCCCCATCCATCAAAGGTCAAGTAACCCATGAACGATGATTTCCTGGTTCCGAAACTGTCAATATAAAGCGCGGAAAGCCCATGGGGGAAATTCAAACCGTATACATTGACCGCGAGAGATTTAATGGTTCCAACATTCTTTACCACACCGTATCCGTCTTCAAAGCGGCTCGGTCCGGTAATACCATTACCACCATCCTTATTCGGTTCAATGGTACCGTCATCCCCGACATTGGCTTGCGGCTCAAAAGCGGGAATCTCAAAGGGCGGTTGAATAATGGCCCAAGAGTTGAAGCTTTCCAGAGGGAAGTGGACCCGAACGCCCATGACCTTGCCCCATTGCTTGGAATCGGCTTCTTTGGTGTAGCTGAGAACCATGTTGGTTACCGTCCGCGAAGATGAAGCAAGCAGTACTTCCCAGTTGGCAATGGAGAGCGATGTCCGCATTACCTTCCTCTGCTCTTCGGTGAAGGAACCTCCAAACCGCACACGGGAATAATCCATCATGGTTGCGCGGTTTTGGTTCGGCGCATTGTCCTTATCATCCGGACCAACAGCAACATGAATATCCGCTGCTAACTTACCGAAATCGATAAGAACCGATTCCTCGGCAAACAGGGACCCCGCCACTAATGATACGATGGCGACAAAAATAAGCATCTTTTTCATGCAAAGCTCCTTTCATCAATAAATAACATTGATCTAAAATTTAACGCTACTCAAACTCTAACAATTTCGAGTGATTTTGTCAATACCAAAACACTCAAAATTTGTTTTTTCCCAAAAATCGCAGATCAAGGGTTTTTCAGGGTTCAAGCCCCCCAAAAGCCTCAACTGCCCGCCTATCCTTAACGGATCGGCATTTCCCGGAATTTACCCGCGTAAGCGGCTTTTCCGTCAATAAAAAAGCGCAGGTCCCTGACAAAGGAAAAATTCCTTTTGACGCCGGAATAAAGGGTTTCCATATTCATGAAAACCTCCCCGCCTTGCAAAGACGAACCCTGTAAAGGCGCATCCTGCACAGATACGCCTGATACCGGCATATCCGGTAAAAGCCCTGCCACCGGCAAGGCCGCATCTTCCGACAAATTCACATAAACTACCCCATCCCGGTACAACAAGGACAAAAGCCTTGTTTCCTGGGGAAACAGGGGCAGGGAATTCGGGGAAACCGGTCCCAAAAGCGCCTCTTCCACATACCGGGTTATATCAACTTCCCGGGATGAAGAACGCCTGAGGAACCTTTCCTCAACGGACGCAATCCTGCTATCCATAGTATAGAACACAAATGTTCTTCTGGCAAGCCCCCCCGCCAGGAATTCAATCAAAGCCGCTGCCGTCAGCGCTCCCAGGGCAATCAACAGCAGCCTGTTTTTGGATATACGGAAACGGGAGAATATAACCAGAATGTTCTTTATTCTGCCATTCATCGCGCGGCGATAAACCCTCCTGAGCGCTCAAAATCGCCTACAAACTCAACGATTCCTTTATACAACGCTTCAACCATTTTGCGCAAGTGCGCGTCGGTGGTCATCAGCAGGGCATCATCCTTGTTGCTGACAAAGCCCAGTTCTACCAGTACCGCGGGCATACGGCTGCGCCGCACGACAAACCAGTCCTCTTCCTTGAGGCCGCGGGAAGGTATAGCGGCGCCCATGGTCGTTTTTAACGATTCGAGGATTGATTCAGCTATTTTAATGCTTTCCGCGATAAAGGCTTCTTCCGTGAGCAGGTTCATTATTTTGCGTAATTCCGGGGAATCGGAAAACAGCGACTGGTCCAGTACGTCGCGTCGGAAGTCGGGTTTGAGATGCCAGACTTCAAAACCCTTGACGTTTTTGTTCGAGGCAAAATTGGCGTGAATCGAGATATAAATGATAGCCTCGTTTTTTCTGATGGGGACGGCATTGGCAATGACGGTCCGTTCTTCCAGGCTGCAGGTAATGTCGCTTTCACGGGTCATCAGTATCCGTTTGTCAGGGTAGGCTTTGACGAGCAGATTCCGCAGTTGTTTTGAGGTATTAAGAACGATGTCCTTTTCGTTTACATGAAGCGTCTTCCCGTTTATGGTATGACTGCTGACCGCTCCCGGATCCTTTCCCCCGTGCCCCGGATCAATGATAATCGCGGCAATCCGGTAGTGGGATGAATCTTCGTTTATACTGCGGCTCAGAGCTTCCTTGATGGTATTGACGAAAGGTTCGGGAAAAACCAGTTCTCCCCCATCCTGATAGGGCAGGGAAACGGTATAAATATCCCGGTTGTCTACCATCAAAAAACCGCTTTTCCCCGATGAAAGCGCGGTGGGAAAAGCCCCGTAATGCCCTCCCACGGTGAAGGAGCCTTCCCGGAAAAAGGGATCCCAGTGGAATTCTTTCCGTTCCTTGTCATTGGACGCGTAGAGGAGTTTCATGGTCTCGTCAAGGTTAAAGACACGGGAGCCGGCGGTCATACCGATGGCTTCCTGCGCGTACAACAGCCCGGGAAGAATACCTAAAATCAGCGTAATAATGATAGTTTTGGTGTTGGCAGCCTGTTTCAATGTTCCCCTCTCCATTGATCAATATAGTATACAGCCCCCTGGTAGCCGCCCCGGACAAACGCCGCCCAGAATGATCTTCCCAAAAAGCTACCTATATTATCGGAAGATTTAAGGGTTTCTGTGGAGATTTCCGGCAGGGAAAGGCCGGTAAGTTCCCGTATTATTTGGAGACTTTCCACAACGGTGCGGCCAACATAGTCCCGCAGACCGGAATTGGTGAACGCGGGAAAGGGGATAATGGCAGGATTTCCTGTTTCCTGTTTCTTGCTTTCGGGGAGTTTTTCCAGAACGGCCCGCAGTTCCGCTGAAAGCTGAAAAGCGTCCGGCGGAAAACTTTCACCGGCGGCGGCAAGGAACGCGGCGGTTTCCGCGTTGTCCGGGGCAAGACGTATCAAGATTGAGCGGACGGCGTTTTCGGCGGCTTCGACGGCGGTCAGGCGGTCAGGCGCGGCGCTGAGAACATTGCCGCATTTGGAAACATTATTCTGGGGGAAACCGACTTTATCGCCCGCGGCGGTACGGAAAAATAAATCGCGTATATGGGGTATACCGCGGGCGGTTTCTGTCCCGCTTATGGATTTAACCGTACCGGGTATGGAAATAAAGGCCCGTTCTGCGCTGGTCCATGTTTTCAGCGGGAGAAGCTTATCCGGTTTGCGGCCCATGGCGGCAAGAACCGCGGCGCGGATTGGCTCCACTCCCGATGCATAGGGATAGGTCCACCCCGACATATAACCGCCGGAAAGCCGGGCGGCAATTTCACCGATCATGGGACCCTGGGAGGTTAATTTAATGTCACCCTTTGCCGCGCCGACGCTGTGTTCTCCCGCCAGACCCAGGGCGCGGACTCCGGCGCAAAAAGTTTCCAGAAGCGCGGTCTGTTGTTCCGGCGCGATAATGGTGGGCATGGTATGGCCCATTTCGATAAAGTAGGGCGGGAAAAAAATGTGCCGGTCGGCAAGGCCGCAGATCGTAATTTCTCCGTGGTACACGATGGCATCCACCGAAAATTCCGGCCCGTCCATAAAGGCCTCGACAATGGCCCTGCCCGACCGCGAAAAACGGAGGGCGTCTTCCGCCGCTTCGCCAAATTCTTCCATCGTGTCCGCCCGGCGGCAGCCGCGGCCTCCCATATTGTCAACGGGTTTTATGACCAGGGGGAACGAGAGGGGGGGGGTATCCAATAAGGAAGAATTAACCACGGAGGACACGGAGTACCACGGAGTTTTGGTATGAAAATCTTTTATTCCTCCGTGTAACTCCGTGTACT